>Ga0114986_1000225_pt1 | contig 15789 bp, 19 predicted proteins | sample Shrwel1BS1Day17_FD_96988 | JGI IMG/M metagenome (GOLD analysis project Ga0114986, IMG submission 96988) | Subsurface microbial communities from deep shales in Ohio, USA - Utica-3 well 1 S-1-Day17 | ecosystem: Environmental > Aquatic > Deep subsurface > Shale gas/oil reservoir > Produced... | reverse complement strand
TGCCGATGGTGAGGTCGACGAACTCGAAAGCCGCCTGATCGCGCGCCTCGCGCAGGGCGACTGACAGCTCAGCCCTTCAACGCGGCGAAGCCGGTGCGCGCCAGCTCGCGCCAGCGGCGCTGGCGGTGGGCGTAGAACACCCGCGCGAACCGCTCGATCAGCGGGGTGAGCAGCCCCGCATCGATGTCCACGCGGTCGACATAATGCGTCGCCCCGTCATCCAGCGGCGTGATCGCGATCCAGTGGTCCCAGCGCCTGATCAGCGGTCCGTAGCCGTTGTCGCGGACGAAGCGCGTCGCGCCTTCGGGCGGCGGCTCGCTGATCACTATCGCCTGCCAGCCGATGGGGATCAGGCCGAACAGCCACATCCGGGCGCGGTATTCACCCGGCTGCCAGATCGCGGGGAAGGCCGCGCGGCCCTTGGGCGTGAAGCGGATCAGCGGCGCGGCGACATGCATCAGCAGCGCCGAGGTGTGGACCCGCTCCCACGCTTCGTCAGCCGTGCAGGCGAGCCTGGTCGACAGGGTGACGGTGACGACCACCGCTCACACCATGAAGCTCTCGCCGCAGCCGCAGGCGCCCTTGGCATTGGGGTTCTCGAACACGAAGCCGGCGGTGAAATCGTCCTCGCGCCAGTCCATCACGCTGCCCACGAGGTAGAGCACCGAGGCGCCGTCGATGTAGAATACCCCGCCGGGGGTGACGATCTTCTCGTCGAACTTCGCCTCGGTGGTGACGTAGTCGACCGAATAGGCGAGGCCCGAACAGCCCCGGCGGGGCGTGGAGAGCTTGACGCCGATCGCGCCTTCAGGAGCCTTGCCCATCAGCTCGGCGATGCGCGCCTCGGCGCTGGGCGTCAGGGTGACGGCGGCCTTGGGGGCGGGGCGAGAAGTCGTTGTCGTCTCGGTCATATCAGCCTCTTCTGCCAGAACAGCGCGTGCCCGGTGGCGGGATCGAGCTGGTAGTCGCCATAGCCTTCGCGCGCATACAGGTGCCGCGCCGGATTGCCGCTCAGCACCTCCAATGTGATCTTGCAGGCCCCGCGCTTCAAGGCCTCGACCTCGACGGCGGCGAGCAGCGCCTTGCCGACGCCCTTGCCGCGGGTCTCGGGCAGAACCGCGAGATCGTGGATATTGACCAGCGGCGCGGCGGCGAAGGTCGAATAGCCCATGAAGCAATTGGCGAGGCCGACCGCGCGCTCGTCGATATGCGCGATCAGCGAGAAGGCCTGCGGGTTCGCCGCCAGATCCTGTGTGAGCCGCGCCTTGACGTCATCGCGCAGGGGCTCGCCGCCGCCCATCGGGTCGCGGGCATAGGCATCGAGCAGCGCCACGACGTCGGCGGCGTCGCGCGGGTCGCGGTAGTCCGCGAGGGTGATCGCAAGGGCGGCTGTGTCGCTCACAGCATCCCCAGTTCGAGCCGCGCCTCGTCGCTCATCTTGTGCGGGCCCCACGGCGGGTCCCAGACGAGATTGACCTCGGCATCGCGGATCCCCGGCACGCTCGAGACGCGCAGTTCGACCTCGCCGGGCATGGACTCGGCGACCGGGCAGTGCGGGGTGGTGAGCGTCATCGTGACGGTGGCGTCACGGTTCTCGTCCACCTCCACGCCATAGATCAGGCCGAGGTCATAGATGTTGACCGGAATTTCCGGATCGAAGATCTCGCGCAGCGCTTCGATGACGTCAGCCTGCAGGTCGCTGCCTTCGCCGCCCACCGGGCCCTCGGGCGGCTTGGCGGCGAGGAAGCCGTCGAGATAGTCGCGGGTGCGGGGTGCTGCCTCCTCGGTGTCCACGGCGTCGGAGACGCGGGCGCGGGGCGGCTTTTCGGTCGAGCTGTCCATGGCTCTCATCCTCTTCCAAAAATCTTGCGGGTGCGGGCGATCCCGGCGAGCAGCGCGTCGACATCGGCCTCGGTCGAATAGAGGCCGAAGCTGGCGCGCGCAGTGGCGGGGATGCCGAGGTAATCCATCAGCGGCTGGGCACAGTGGTGCCCGGCGCGGATCGCGACGTTCGCCTCGTCGAGGATCGTGCCGAGGTCGTGGGGGTGGATATCGTCCAGTGCGAAACTGACGATCCCGGCGCTGTCGGCGGGGCCGAACAGCGTCACGTCGTTCATCGCGCCCAGTTCGCGGCGCAGGCGGGCGACCAGCGCCTGTTCGTGGGCTTGGATGCGCTCCGGGCCGATGCCGCTGACGTAATCGACTGCGGCGGCGAAGGCGACGGCCTCGGTGATTGCTGGGGTGCCCGCCTCGAACCGCTGGAGCCCGCTGGCATAGGTGGTCTTCGCGAAGGTCACCCGGTCGATCATCGCCCCGCCGCCCTGATAGGGGGGCATCTCGGCGAGCAGTTCCTTGCGCGCCCAGAGCGCCCCGATGCCGGTGGGGCCGTAGAGCTTGTGCGCGGAGAAGACGTAGAAGTCGCAGTCCAGAGCCGCGACATCCACTCCCATGTGCGGCGCGGACTGGCACCCGTCGAGCAGCAGCATCGCTCCCACCTTGTGCGCCAGCGCGGCGGCGCGGGGCGCGTCGAGCAGCGCGCCGGTGACGTTCGAGACGTGCCCCAAGGCGACCAGCTTGTGCGCATCGGTCAGCATCGCCTCGGCAGCGTCAAGATCGATGCAGTGATCATCGGTCAGCGGGCAGACGTCGATGTGCGCGCCCACCTCTTCCGCCACCATCTGCCAGGGCACGATATTCGAATGGTGTTCGGCCTGCGAGAGGAGGATGCGGTCGCCGGGTTTGAGGTTTGCGCGGCCCCAGGTCTGGGCGACGAGGTTGATCGCCTCGGTCGCGCCGCGGGTGAAGACCAGCTCGTCCTCGTGTCCGCCGATAAACCGCGCCACAGTGCGCCGCGCCGCCTCATAGGCGAGCGTCATCTCGGCCGAGCGGGTATAGACCCCGCGGTGGACGGTCGCATAATCCTCCCCCAGCGCGCGCGCCATGGCGTCGATCACGGCGCTGGGCTTTTGCGCCGTGGCGGCGGTGTCGAGGTAGTGCCAGGGCTGGCCGTCAGGAGCGACCATGCCGGGGAAGTCGGCCCTGAGGTCGGCGAGCGGGGCGAGGGTAGCGGTATCGCTCACAGCCCTGCGCCCTCCAGCGCGGCCAGCGCGGCATCGAGCAGGGCTTCGCGCTCGGCCTCGTTCTCCAGCGCCACAAAGGCATCGCCGATGAAAGCCTGCACCAACAATCGCTGTGCTGTCGCCGGATCGACCCCGCGCGCCATCATGTAGAAGCGCGCCGCTTCGTCGAGTTCGCCGACCGTTGCACCGTGGGCGCACTTCACATCGTCGGCGAAGATTTCGAGCTGCGGGACGGCATTGGCGCTGGCCCCGGCTTCGAGCAGCAGGCCCTTGAAGTCCTGTGCCGCATCGGTCTTCTGCGCGTGGCGCGCGACCTTGATCTCGCCGAGGAAATTGCCTGTCGCGCCCGCCCAGTGGACCGCGCGGACGGTCTGGTTGGAGGTTGCTTCCGGCTCGGCATGGACGACCTGTGTCACGAATTCGCGGGTCACCCCGGCCCCGCCGATGGTGACGCCGCCGAATTCGAAATGGGCGCCCCGTGCGAGGCGCACTTCCACCTCGACCCGGGTGTAGTCGCCGCCTGCGTTGGTGACGAAGAACGCCGCCCGTGCCCCCTCGCCCAGCTGGACGCGAAAGCGGTGCAGTTCAGGGGCGCTGGAGCCGACCACGAGGCAGCGCGTCACGCGCTCGCCCGCAGGAACATCAATCGCCTGCCACTGATCGAGCGCGCCTGCGCCAAGCCGCGCCAGCCCGTCCATATCGGCATAGCGCCACGCCTCGTCGCGCCGTGTTGGGAGAGTGGCGAGGGTCATCGCCCGGCCTCCTCGGCTTCGATCTGGGCCGCCCGCGCCGCTGCGCGCTGGTCCTTGAGATCGTAGATCGCCTCAACCGCGGTTTCTTCCACGCAGGCGTTGAAGGCCTTGCGGGTCGGTTGCGGCTTTGCGGCGCACAGCGTTACCGCCCCGCAGGCGAGCGCGTCGATTTGCGCATCCCCGCTCGACCGTTTGATCTTGCATGCGCTGGTCTGCGCGACCACGCCCTTGCGGATCGTGACGCCCGGCGAGATTCGGATGCTGCGCAGCCGCTCGGTCATCACCATGATCTCGTTGTCAGGCGCGGGCTCGGGCATGGCTTCACCCTGCACCGCAGCCATCAGGGCAAGCGTTGTCAGCATCACGCCATCACCGCATCATAGCCCTCGGCCTCGAGCCTGAGCGCGAGTTCCGGACCGCCGGTCTCGACGATGCGGCCACCGGCGAGGATGCTGACCTTGTCGGGCTTCACGACGTCGAGCAGGCGCTGGTAGTGGGTGATCAGCAGCACCGCCTTGTCAGGGCTGCGCATGATTGCGTTGATCCCCGCGCCGACGATCCGGAGCGCGTCGATATCGAGGCCGCTATCGGTCTCGTCCAGCACTGCGAAGGCGGGGTCGAGGATACCCATCTGCACCATCTCGGCGCGCTTCTTCTCGCCGCCCGAGAAGCCGACATTGACCTGCCTTTTCAGCATTTCCATGTCCATCTTGAGCAGCCCGGCCTTGTCCTTGGCAAGCTTGAGGAACTCGCCGCCGCTGAGCGGCTCTTCCCCGCGCGCCTTGCGCTGGGCATTGAGCGCCTCGCGCAGGAACTGGACGTTGGAGACGCCGGGGATCTCGACCGGATACTGGAAGCCGAGGAACAAACCCTTGGCAGCCCGCTCATGCGGTTCTAGCGCCAGCAGGTCCTCGCCCCGGAAGGTCACGCTGCCCGCGGTCACCTCGTAACCGGGCTTTCCGCCCAGCACGTTCGAAAGGGTCGATTTGCCCGCGCCGTTGGGGCCCATGATCGCGTGGATTTCGCCCGCAGGCACGCTGAGGGTCAGACCCTTGAGAATGGGCTTGTCGCCGACGCTGGCGTGGAGATTGTCGATGATCAGCATTATTCGCTGTCCTTGTCCTTTTCGGCACCGCTCGCGGCCGGTGCGGTGAGATCGGTGCGGGCCTTCACGACGCTCGCATCGCGCAACTCGATCACCAGTCCTTTTGGCTTGTTCGCCTCGTAAGCCTGGGTTGCGGCCTCGGCTCCGGCGAGGCGGGCGGTGAATTGCAGGTCGAGATCGCGTCCGCGGGCGACGTGGATCTTGCCGATATTGTCGAACAGCGTGTCCACCTGTTCGGGGCTGAGCGTGGTCTTGGCCCCGGCGAGCACTTCGTTCGATTGCGCGATGGCCGCAGCCCTTGCCTTGACGCAGCGGGCCACATCGCCGGTGTGCTGCGCCTCGAAATCGGCCTTCCCGGCGATGCGGCGGTCCGTGACGGCGAGGCAGCGGCGGTAATCCTGCACGAAGGGCTGGATCAGGCGCGGATATTCGACCGTCCAGGTTTCGGGATTGTCGTTCTTGATCGCGACAGCCGCTTCGCCGGCGGACTGGAGAGCAAGCAGGGGGGCGATCAGGGCGGCAGCAAGCATCAGGGACGGCTCCGGGGTTTGTTGTTTGTCTTGGCCGAACGGTCGGCGCCGCGATCGGTGCCCCCCTTGGCGGAACGTTCATCCGTCCGGCGCTTGGGGCGGTCGTAGGTCTGCTTGGGGTTGGCCGCCTTGTGCGCGCGGGCGGCGGCCTTGCGCTCCTCGATCCGCTCGCGCATCACCTGGGTGAGATGCTTCAGCACCGCGTCGATGTCTTCGAGGATGTCCTTGGCGGCGATGCGCATTACCTTGATGCCGACGCTTTCGAGGCTCTTGTCGCGGCGCTTGGCGAGGGTGTCGTTCTGCCCCTCCTCGTCAATCGCAAGCGCGAGGCCGAGGTTGTGGCAGTTGAAATCGACGATCGCGCTGCCGACCACCGCGTGGCGCTTGAAGGTGTAGCGGCCCAGATCAGCAGCGGTGAACTTCGCTGCCAGCGCCTTGTGCGCCTCGGACGAATGGCGGCGCAATTCGCGCGCCTGTTCGTGCAGCGCATCGAGCCGCTTGTCCGAAATCTCCCACCCGCGCCCCTTCTTCTTGAGCGCGGGAGCTTCGGTGGAGGAGGCAGCCTCGGGGTTGAGGGCGAGGGTTTTACGTTCTGTCACTATGCATCGCCTTCGCGAACCAGAATTTGAGCAAGACGCCTATTAGGATCAGCCACGGCAGGTAGATCACTACGAAAGTGACGTTATCGACTGGAGGGAAGCCAACAATTCCCGCGTAATACATCGCGACCAACCAAAAGCCGGCCGAAACAATGAGCCATCCCGCAAGCAAACCTCTAAACGCCCGGCTCTTCACCCCACGCTCCCCTCAAGCGAAATCGCCAGCAGCTTCTGCGCTTCGACCGCGAATTCCATCGGCAGCTCTTTCAGCACGTCCTTGGCAAAGCCGTTGACGATCAGCGCCACGGCCTCCTCTTCGCCGAGGCCGCGCTGCATCGCGTAGAACAGCTGTTCGTCGCTGATCTTGCTCGTGGTCGCCTCGTGCTCGATCTGCGCGCTGGGGTTCTTCACCTCGATATAGGGCACGGTGTGCGCGCCGCATTGATCGCCCAAGAGCAGGCTGTCGCACTGGGTGAAGTTCCTCACGCCGCTCGCGGTTGGGCCGACGCGGACGAGGCCGCGATAGGTGTTGTTCGATTTGCCCGCCGAAATCCCCTTGGAGATGATCGTCGAGCGGCTGTTCTTGCCGTTGTGGATCATCTTGGTGCCGGTGTCGGCCTGCTGGTAATTGTTGGTGACCGCGACCGAGTAGAACTCGCCCACGCTATCCTCGCCGTTGAGGACGCAGGAGGGATACTTCCACGTCACCGCGCTGCCGGTTTCGACCTGCGTCCAGCTGACCTTGCTCCGGTCCCCCTGGCACAGCGCGCGCTTGGTGACGAAGTTGTAGATCCCGCCCTTGCCCTCGGCATTGCCGGGGTACCAGTTCTGCACGGTCGAATACTTGATCTCGGCATCGTCGAGCGCGACCAGCTCGACCACCGCGGCGTGGAGCTGGTTTTCATCGCGCATCGGCGCGGTGCAGCCTTCGAGATAGCTGACGTATGCGCCCTTGTCGGCGATGATCAGCGTGCGTTCGAACTGGCCCGTGTTTTCGGCATTGATGCGGAAATAGGTGCTGAGCTCCATCGGGCAGCGCACGCCTTCGGGCACGTAGACGAAGGTGCCGTCGGAGAAGACCGCGCAGTTCAATGCCGCAAAGTAGTTGTCGCGCACCGGTACGACCTTGCCTAGCCACTTCTTGACCAGCTCGGGATATTCGCGGATCGCCTCGGAGATCGAGAGGAAGATCACGCCTGCGCGCAGCAGTTCCTCACGAAAGCTGGTGGCGACGCTGACGGAATCGAACACGGCATCCACCGCGACCTTCTTCGCGCCCTTCACGCCGGCGAGCACTTCCTGCTCGCCCAGCGGGATGCCGAGCTTGTCGTAGACCCGCTTGATCTCGGGATCGAGGTCATCGAGCGAATCCAGCTCGATCTTCTTCTTGGGCGCGGCGTAGTAATAGGCGTCCTGATAGTCGATCGGCGGATAGCCGACCTTCGCCCAGTCGGGCTCCTCCATCGTCTGCCACAGGCGGAAGGCCTTGAGCCGCCATTCGAGCATCCATTCGGGCTCGTTCTTCTTGGCGCTGATGAAGCGGACGGTGTCTTCGGTGAGGCCCTTGGGCGCAAATTCGGTTTCAATGTCCGACGACCAGCCATGCTCGTAATCGGCGACCTTGGCCGCGGCTTCGCGCGCTTCCTTGTCGAGTTCTGGGCGGTCCTGAATGTCGATTTCTTCGCTCATGCCAGATGGTCCTCGGAAAGGGTGGGGGCCGCGACAGGGCCGCGCAGCTGGGCGAGCGTGATGCTCGCCAGCGCAGCCCGCAGCGCGTTGTTGATGATCGGCCAGTGCGGCTTCATGTTGCACCCGCTCTCGAAATCGCACGGGGAGTGGTCGATGCAGGCGGTGAGCGCGATGCGGCCCTCGATCGCCTCGACGATGTCAGCCACCGTGATCGCCGCTGCGGGCCTGCCGAGTTGAAGGCCCCCATGCGCCCCGCGCACGCTCCGCAACAGCCCCGCCGCCGTCAGCTTCGAGACCAGCTTCTGCACCGTCGGCACCGGCAGCCCGGTCTCGGCCGCAAGCTCCGCCGCGCTGACGCGTCCGTTGCCGCAATGAAGCGCGGCCTGGCACATCGTGATGACGGCATAATCGGCAAGGTTGGACAGGCGCATTTGCGAGCGGTTCTCAATTCGGACGGAATCAGTCCGAATTGGCAATTAGGAGCAGTTCGTTCGCATTACAACCACGAACTGGCCGTGACGCAGGGCACGAAGCTCTCAGTCGGCGGCGGACTTCAGCGGCGTGCCGGCGTCGCCGTGCCCCGCCGGGTCGAGCAGTTCGGCGGCGAGCGAACCGCGCCGGAACTGGGTCGGCGTGCGGCCGGTGTAACGACGGATATCGCGGATCAGGTGCGCCTGATCGAAATAGGTCGCCATCAACTGGTCGTGCAGCTCCTCGCTGACCGCAGGTTGGGCGAGCAGCATTGCCGCACGCAGCGCCCGGACCCGTTTGAGCACCTGTGCGGGGGGCACACCGAAGAAGCGGCGGCAGATGCGCTGGACCTGACGCGGGGAGACGCTGATACTCGCGTATAGATCGCTGATCGCCGGGTCGAAACCGCTCGCCAACCATTGCAGGATCGCCTCGACCACCGCGACATGGTCCTCGCGCAGCGCGAAAGGTGCGGCCGCGATTGCCTCTGTAAGGTGGGCGCACAAGGCCTCGGGCGTGATGCGCCCTTCGCGGCATGCATCGACCGCCGCCTCAAGCGCGGCGATCTGCCCGGCCCCCAGCACCGCCTCGACCGGGATCAGACGGTCATGCACTTCGTCGGCGGGGAGATTGGAAAGCCTTTGCCAGGCCGTATGGGTGAGCGAGGCGCCGACCTGAAGGACCGGACCTTCCAGCACACAGCGCGCGCTGCGCAGTTGGGGGGCGTTGATGAAGATGGTCGAAGACTGGCCCGTGTTCCCCTCGGCAAAGGTGAAGCTTACCTGCCCGCGCACCATAACCAGCAGCTGCGCCGAGTACGCGGGAACCGCCTCGTCGATCCGCGGCTCATCGGTCTCGATGATATAGAAGGTGTGGACCAACCCGGCAGCTTCGACTGGCGGCGGAATCATTCGCGTGCGAAATGGCAACCAACCTTCCCCCGCAAAGCGAGGGCCCCCTGTATCGGCATGGCGCGACCCATGAGGCTTTCGCGCCCCTGATGCGTCTTCATGCGCAACCTAATGCGGCTTGTCGAGTCGCAACCTTGCGCGAAAGCGGGCGCAAAAAAGGGCGGCACTCCGGAAAGGAACGCCGCCCATTAAGTTGAGGAACTCTTTGCATCACTGCTCCGAGCCCTTCGGGTCGCAGGAAATGGGATACTCCCGAACGGCTTTGCTGGATTGTATGCAAACGACACTTGCCGCGCCTGAAGCACGTTTGGACTTGTAAGTTCGCGTCAATCTGCACTGGGATGAGGGTTGCGCGCCGAGGCTCGACAGGCAGGCCGACCTCGCATAGGCGCTTGGTCCCATGCTGTTCCGCCTCATCCGCCCCGCGATCTTCGCGCTCGATTCCGAAACCGGCCACCGCCTCGCCCTGCGCGCGCTGTCAGCCTTGCCATCCCGCGCGCCTGCGCCCGCCGGCGCACTGGCTGTGGAAGTGGCGGGGCTGACCTTCCCGAATCCTGTCGGAGTCGCAGCCGGATTCGACAAGGATGCCGAAGTGCCCGATGCGCTGCTCGGGCTGGGCTTCGGCTTTACCGAAGTCGGCTCGATCACCCCGCTCCCGCAGGCGGGTAATCCCAAGCCGCGGCTGTTCCGGCTGGTGGAGGATGGAGCGGTGATCAACCGCATGGGGTTCAACAATGGCGGGGCCGATGCGGCGCTGGCGCGGCTCAAGGCGCGCGCCGGTCGTCCGGGTATCGTAGGCGTCAACATTGGGGCCAACAAGGATTCGGCGGACCGCATCGCCGATTACGCGGTGATGGCGCGGATGATGGCTCCATTTTCGAGCTATCTCTGCGTCAACATCTCCAGCCCTAACACCCCGGGCCTGCGCGCATTACAGGATGAAAGCGCGCTGACCGGCCTGCTCGATGCCGTGATCGCCGCGCGCGACGAGGCCGGCGGCACGGCCCCGATCTTCCTCAAGGTCGCGCCCGATCTCGAACCCGCCGACATCGACGCCATCGCCCGCATCGCGATCGACAAGGCCTTGGGCGCGCTGGTGGTATCGAACACCACTATCAGTCGCCCGGCGCTGCGCTCGCACCATGCGGGGGAGACCGGAGGCCTCTCCGGCGCGCCTTTGCGTCAGCTTGCCACCCAGCGACTGCGCGATTTCCGCAAGGCGACCGGCGGTGCGATCCCGCTGGTCGGCGTGGGCGGCATCGCGACGGCGGAGCACGCGTGGGAGCGTATCCGCGCGGGCGCTTCGCTGGTGCAGCTCTATTCGGCGATGGTCTACGAAGGCCCGGGCCTCGGCGCGCGGATCGCGCGCGGGCTGGAAGGGCTGATGCGGCGCGACGGGTTCGCCAGCATTGCCGAAGCCGTGGGAAGCGAATAGCACCCTTCGCATGCGTTTTGTTTTTGCTCTGATCGCCCCGCTGGCGCTTGCCCTTTCGGGCTGCGCTACCCCCCGGACACTTGCGACGGTCGACGCCGCCCCGGCCCCTGCCGGCGCGGTCAGCAGCGCCGATCCTCGCGCGACGGCGGCGGGCGAGGCGATCCTCGCGGCTGGCGGGTCGGCCACCGATGCGGCGATTGCGGTGATGCTGGCGCTGACTGTCGTCGAGCCGCAGAGCTCGGGCATCGGCGGGGGCGGCTTCATGGTGCGTGCCGAGGCCGGCACCGGCAAGCTGGTCACCTATGACGGGCGCGAGACGGCTCCGGCAGCCGCCACGCCGACGCGGTTTCTTGACGCATCGGGCAAGGTGCTGGGGCGCGAGAGCCGCGTGTTTTCGGGCCTGAGCGTCGGGGTGCCCGGGAATATCGCGCTCGCCGCCAAGGCGCATGCCGCGCATGGCAAGCTGCCCTGGGCCAAGCTGTTCGAACCTGCCATCACGCTCGCGGAAGGCGGCTTCGTGATGAACAAGCGGCTCTACGAATCGCTCAAGGGCAACAAGGGCCGCGCCGACAAGTCGGACGAGGCCCGCGCGATCTTCTTCGGCGCCGACGGCGAGCCGCTGCCGCTGGGGGCCACGGTCAAGGTTCCGGCACTCGCCGAGACCTTCCGCACGCTCGCAGCCGAGGGGCCCGCAGCAATGTACGGCAGTGCCGCCGCCGCCCGGCTGGCCGCCTATGTCGCCGGCGAAACCCCGCAGGACGGGCGCATGACCCCCGCCGATGTCACCGGCTACACCGCCAAGGAACGCGCGCCGGTCTGCATCCGCTACCGTGTCTACAAGGTGTGCGGGATGGGCCCGCCGTCATCGGGAGGGATTGCGGTCGCCCAGATGCTCAGTCAGCTCGAACGCTTCGATCTTGGCGCGCTGGGACCGGATAGCCCGCAGTTCTGGCACCTGTTCATCGAAAGCCAGCGCCTCGCCTATGCCGACCGCGAGCTTTATGCGGGCGACGCCGATTTCGTTGCCGTTCCGGTCGCTGGCCTTGTCGATCCCGGCTACATTGCGAGCCGTTCGGCCCTGATCGATCCCGCCACGACCATCGCCAGGCCCGAGGCCGGCGTGCCCCCGGGCGCACCGCTGGCACGGGGCGACGGGCCGGAAGAGCCGGAACAGGGCACCACCCACTTCTCGGTCGTGGACAGCGCCGGCAACGCGGTCAGCTACACCTCGACCATCGAAGGCGCATTCGGATCGGGGCTGTTCGTCGACGGGTTCTATCTCAACAACGAACTCACCGACTTTACGCTGACGCCCGAAGTCGATGGCAAGCCGGTCGCCAACCGGGTTGAAGGCGGCAAGCGCCCGCGTTCCTCGATGGCGCCGACGATTGTCTATGATGCCGAGGGCAAGGTGGTGCTGGTGATCGGCGCCGCCGGTGGCCCGACCATCCCTGTGACGGTGGCGCGCGGGATCATCGGTGTGCTGGACTTCAGGCTGGGCGCGCAAGAGGCACTGGCACTGCCCTTTGCCATGGCCTTTGGCGATACGCTGCTGATCGAGGAAGGCACCGCACTGGTCGCCATGCAGGACGAACTCGCCGCACTCGGGCACAAGGGGCTGCGCGCTGGTGTTGCGCCGATCAAGGCCAACGCGCTGGGGCGGCGGGCCGACGGCAGCTGGGAGGTGGCGACCGAGCCGCGCCTCGTCAGCGTCGTCACGCCCTGACCATTTCTTGCAGTGGGCACCGCATCGCCGGTGCTTGCCGCTACGGCCCACACCTTCTAATCATTGCCGCGAACGGGGTCGCACCTGAACCCCGAGACAAAAGCCCGAAGGGATCAGGAGCCTTTGCCAGTGCATTCCCCCACGCTGCCCCATTCTGCCCGTACGGTTGTAAACCCTGCGGACCACCAGCTGTTGCAGGACATCGATGGCGCGCAGAACCTTGTCGCGCTGTTCCTCAAGCGTGCCGATGAAAAGGGCGATGCGCCCTTCCTCGGCCACAAGGAGGGCGGCCAGTGGGTGACGCAGTCCTGGCATTCGGCGGCGGAGCAGGTGTGCCTGCTGGCCGAGGCACTGCGGCGCATGGGGCTGGAGGACGGTGACCGCGTCGCACTGGTGAGCGAGAACCGCCCCGAATGGTGCATCGCCGACCTTGCGATCATGGCCGCGGGTTGCATCACGGTGCCGACCTACACCACCAATACCCGCCGCGATCACGCGCATATCCTCGACAATTCGGGCGCGCGCGCGGTGTTCGTCTCGAACGAGAAGCTGCTTGCCCCGCTGGTTGGCGCAATCGGGCAGACCGGCCTTGTGGAACACGTGATCGGCATCGACGATCTCAAGCGCCACCAGTCCGGCAGCTTCGAATATCACGAGTGGGCCGCGCTCATCACCGGCGATGCGGCAGCCGCCCGGTCAGCCGTCAATGATCGCATCGCGCACATCGAGCGCAACGAGACTGCCTGCCTCATCTACACCAGCGGCACCGGCGGCGCCCCGCGCGGCGTGATGCAGCACCACGGATCGATCCTGTGCAACGTGGCTGGCGCAGCCGAAGTGCTGATCGAGGATTTCGGGATCAAGGACGAACGCTTCCTGTCCTTCCTCCCTCTCTCCCACGCCTACGAGCACTCTGGCGGGCAGTATCTGCCGATCGGGGTGGGCGCGGAGATCTTCTATTCGGAGGGCCTCGAAAAGCTCGCCAGCAATATCGAGGAAACGCGCCCCACCATCATGGTCGTCGTCCCCCGACTGTTCGAAGTGCTGCGCACCCGCATCATGAAGCAGATCGAGAAGCAGGGCAAAGTCGCCAACATCATGATGGACGCCGCGCTCAAGATCGCCGGGAACAGCAAGGACGGAAAGAAGCGTCTGCGCGACCGTCCGATGGACTTCCTCGTCGAGAAGACGCTCCGCCCCAAGATCCGCCAGAAGTTCGGCGGACGGATCAAGGCGATGGTTTCGGGCGGGGCGCCGCTCAACCCCGAGGTCGGCAACTTCTTCGACGCGATGGGCCTCACCATGCTGCAAGGCTATGGCCAGACCGAGGCCGGGCCCGTGATCAGCTGCAACCGCCCCAAGGTCGGCCTCAAGATGGACACTGTCGGCCCACCCCTGCGCGGCGTGGAAGTGAAGATCGCCGAGGATGGCGAGATCCTGGTGCGCGGCGAGCTGGTGATGCATGGCTACTGGCGAAACGACGCCGAGACTGCGCGCACGCTGCAGGACGGCTGGCTCCACACGGGCGACATCGGCCACATCGATCCCAAGGGCCGGATCAAGATCACCGATCGCAAGAAGGACATGATCGTCAACGACAAGGGCGACAACATCGCCCCCCAGAAGGTTGAGGGCATGCTGACGCTCCAGCCCGAAATCGCGCAGGCGATGGTGAGCGGGGACAAGCGGCCTTACGTAGTCGGCCTGATCGTGCCCGATGCCGAATGGGCATTGGAATGGGCGCGGGCGAATGGCGAGAAGTTCGATCTCGCCGCGCTCCAGCAGCTCCCCGCCTTCAAGAATGCGGTGCGCGCCGCGGTTGACCGGACCAATGCGGACCTCTCGGTGATCGAGAAGGTGCGGCAATTCGCCTTCGCCGACGAGGCCTTCACCATCGAGAACGAGGAAATGACCCCCTCGATGAAGATCCGCCGCCACAAGATCCGCGACCGCTATCAGGACCGGATCGACGGGCTTTACAGGGGTTAGGTCTTTCGTAGCTGCTCGATGATGCTCTTGTCATCGAGCAGGTTGCGTACCTGATCATGAATCGAACGGCCGTCATTAGAGGCGACCCGCAGCACTTCGAGGCTTTCCTCATTTGACCAGACACGGTCGGGTGTCACGTCATCTTCGTCTCGCGGCAGATGGCGTGTCACGATGACGGGCTTCCGGTTCTCGTCAAGAAGCACTCGAACCGTTGCATGGGCAAGCACATGGCGCACCGGGCGTAACGATTGCCAACGCTCAATGCGTTTTTCGAGGTTTTGGCATCGGCGTTCGTTCGTTCGCTTTAAGCGATTGCGGAGTTCGTTGACGCTCCCAAGCGGACCATTCTTGATTGGTAGGTTGACCCCCAAGCAAAGGCGACCGATCGCCTGTTCTGCCTTGGCAAAACTCGTCAGAACCTGTGCGAGCCATTGATGTGCGACTGCCAGATCATCGGAGGTGCTGGCTTTGTGGACTGGGAGACTTTCACTCATGGCATCCAGATTACGGGACGGCCCCTTAACTCTTTGTCACTGCTGATCTTAATCGCCAGCGCCCCGCCTACCCCCGAAAAATTCGGGGTGGCCGCTCGCCCCGGCGCATCCTAGACCCGTGGCATGACCACCGGCCCGGATGCCCTGACCGACAAGGAAAAGGACGCGCTGCGGCTGCTGTTGCGCGGGCATGATGCCAAGTCCTCCGCCCGCGAACTCGGCCTTTCGGTCCACACCGTCAACGAGCGGCTGCGCGATGCGCGGCGCAAGCTCGGCACGACCAGCAGTCGCGAGGCGGCGCGGGTGCTGGCCGCCTCGGAAGGCCAGACCCCCCAAGCGCTGGGGGACAAGGATTTGGGGGATGCCACCGGGGGCGATCAGGAGGCAGACCGCACGACATCCGCCACCCGGCGGTGGGCAGGGTCTCGCCCTGCTCTCATCCTTGTCGGAGTGACCGCCATGTCGCTTGTTCTTGCCGCCCTGTTCCTGTCCGCCTCGCCCATCGCGCTGACCGCCTCCGGCCCTGCCGCGCAGGCCCCCGCTGCCGAAAGTGCAGCTGTAGGAGCCGCCCGCGCCGCAGAAGATTTCCTCACGCTGATCGACGAGAGCCGCTGGGCCGAAAGCTACGCCGCCACGGGGGCCGAATTCCGGCGGCTCAACACCCTCGCCGTGTGGAGCGAGGTCTCCGCCCGCATCCGCCCGCCGCTCGGCAAGGTGCTGACCCGCGAGATCACCGGCAACGAATTTGTCCCCGCCCCGCCCGCCGGTTACCGGCTGGTCAAGTTCCGCTCGACCTACGCCAATGGCACCGCGCAGACCGAAAGTATCAGCCTCGCCCGGGAGGATGGCGCGTGGAAGGTCGCGGGGATCACCTTCGACTAGGGCTCAGGCCATAGGGCGTCCTGCCCGCCATTGCCGGGCGAGCAGGGTGCCCACTGCCAGTTCGGTGAGCGCGAGGGCGAACGCCACGGGAAGCGCCGCACTTTCCGGCGCCGCCAGCCCCGCTGC
>Ga0114986_1000224_pt1 | contig 15813 bp, 16 predicted proteins | sample Shrwel1BS1Day17_FD_96988 | JGI IMG/M metagenome (GOLD analysis project Ga0114986, IMG submission 96988) | Subsurface microbial communities from deep shales in Ohio, USA - Utica-3 well 1 S-1-Day17 | ecosystem: Environmental > Aquatic > Deep subsurface > Shale gas/oil reservoir > Produced... | reverse complement strand
GTGGGTTTGCGGTATTGCTCGTATCCCGATTGCGAATCGGCTGCCATGGCAAGGGTCTGTTGTTTCATCGGCATGTAACGTCTCAACTTCGGGTATCGTGGACCTTAATCAGCAAATCCCTAACGCCATGCGCCTGGTTCACAACTCACTGCACGAGCGCGTGGCCGATACGCTGCGGGAAGAAATCTTTGCCGGCACGCTGGCACCGGGCAGCTTCGTCGACGAGGTTGCCTTGTGCGAGCGACTGGAGATCTCCCGCACGCCGCTGCGCGAGGCGCTCAAGGTGCTGACGGCCGAAGGCCTGGTGCGGCACGAGCCGCGACGTGGCTGCTTCGTCAACGAGGTGACGGAACAGGACCTGGACGATATCTTCCCCGTCATTGCGCTGCTGGAAGGGCGCTGTGCCTTCGAGGCCGCGCGTAATGCCAGCGACGCCGATCTCGCGGTGCTCGAGTCGCTGCACCAGCAACTGGAGGCGCATGCTGACGCCAGGCGCATCGTCGACTACTACCAGACCAACCACGCCATCCATGAGGCCATCATCACGCTGGCCAACAACCGCTGGTTGGCACAGGTCATCGGTGACCTGCGCAAGATCCTCAAGTTGGCGCGCCTGCAGGGCCTGCATGCGCCGGGCCGGCTGGACCAGAGCCTGACCGAGCACCTGGCGGTCTTTGCCGCGCTCAGGGCACGCGATTCGGAAGGGGCGGAAGCCGCCATGCGCACGCACCTGACGCGCCAGCGCGAAGCCCTGCGTGAGCTGGCGCGGCAACAGAGGAACCGGAGGCTGGCATGAACGTCGCAACCTCCTGGCTGGCCCGCAGTGTGTCGCGACTGAGCCCACGCCTGCGCGGCGCGCTGGCCACGGCCCCGGTGGCTGCCGCCAAACCGGCGCGCGACGCGGCGCTCACGCGCGAGCAGCGCCGCCTGCTCAAGACCTTGCAGGCCATCGTCGATCCGCAGGTGAGCGAGGTGGAGGGTGGGCGCCGTGCGCGTACCGCGGCCGCCTGGTATGCCGCGGCCACGCCCGAGCAGCGGCGTGAGGTCTGGCTGCTGATGAGCGAGCAGTTCGCGCCCGACGCCAGCAAGGTGGCTGCCGCGCGCGACCAGTACGACAGCGCCATCGGCACGCCCGAGGAGGGGCAGGCCGAGATCCGGTTGCGCAAGGCCCTGGTGTCGCCACGCACACGGCTGCTGCAGCGTTTTTCCGCGTTCCCCGAGGGCATGCGCTTCCTGCTCGATTTGCGTGCCGAGTTGCTGGGTCATCTGAAGGGCGAGAAGCGCCTGCTGGCGCTGGATGCCGAACTGGAAAACCTGTTTTCCACCTGGTTCGATGTCGGCTTCCTGGAGCTGCGGCGCATGAGCTGGGATTCGCCGGCCTCGCTGATCGAGAAGCTCATCAAGTACGAAGCAGTGCATGACATCCGCAGCTGGGCCGACCTGAAGAACCGGCTCGATTCCGATCGCCGCTGCTACGGCTTTTTCCACCCGCGCCTGCCGGACGAGCCGCTGATCTTCGTCGAGGTGGCCTTGCTGGGGGAGATGCCGGGCAGCATCGCGCCGCTGCTGGATGAAACCGCCGCGGCGTCCGACCTGAGCAAGGCGACGACGGCCATCTTCTATTCCATCAGCAACACCCAGACCGGCCTGCGCGGCGTGAGCTTTGGCGACTCGCTGATCAAGCGCGTGGTCGAGACGCTGCGTGCCGAGTTCCCCAAGCTCAAGACTTTTGTCACGTTGTCACCGATCCCGGGTTTTCGTGCCTGGCTGGCGCGCCACGCCGAGGCGGCAGTGGCCGGGCTGGAGCGCGCGCAGCGACAGACACTCGCGCGTGCTCTGGGTGTCGAGACCCTGACGGCCGAAGCGCTGCTGGCGGCCGCCGACCACGCCCGTGAACTCGATGTCAAGGCGCCCCTGAGCCAATGGCTGCAGCAATGCGCGGCCTACTACCTGGGGCAGGAGCTGCAGGACGGCAAGCCGGCCGATCCGGTGGCGCGCTTTCACCTCGGCAACGGCGCGCGTGTGGAACGCATCAACTGGGCTGGTGATCCCTCGCCCAAGGGGTGGAAACAGTCCTACGGCATGATGGTCAACTACCTGTACGACCTCAAGCGCCTGGACAAGCACCGCGGCCAGTTGGCGCAGGGCAAAATACCCGTGTCGAGTGAGGTCGCCAAGCTGACGGCCTGAGCACACTGGGCCTTTCAATACAACCAGAGGAGACAGACATGAACAAGATCGATTGCATTTTTTCCAGCCGCCGCGACGTGTTGCGCTGGGCTGCTGCCGGCCTGGCTGGCACCGCCCTGGCCGGCCATGCCCAGTCGGGCTGGCCCAGCAAGCCGGTGACGCTGATCGTGCCCTTCCCGGCCGGCGGTGGCACCGATGCCTTTGCCCGTCCCTTGTCGGCCCAGTTCTCCAAGCTGACGGGCAAGCAGCTGGTTATCGACAACCGCGGCGGCGCGGGCGGCACGCTGGGCGCCAGCATCGCCGCCAAGGCAGCGCCCGATGGCTACACGCTCTTCATGGGCGCGGTGCACCACGCCATTGCCCCTTCGATGTACCCCAAGCTGGACTACGACATCGAGAAGGATTTCGTGCCGCTGGCCCTGGTGGCCAATGTGCCGCAGGTGCTGGTGGTGAATCCGAAGAAAGTGCCGGGCGACTTCAAGGCCTTCCTGGCCCATGTGCGCCAGAACCCCGCCAAGCTGAACTACGGTTCGGCCGGCAGCGGCACGTCGCACCACCTGGCCGGCGAGCTGTTCAAGCAGCAGACCAAGACGTTCATCACCCACATTCCCTACCGCGGCGCCGGTCCGGCACTGCAGGACCTGATTGCCGGCAACGTGGACATGATGTTCGACGGCCTGGGTTCTTCGGCCGCGCACATCAAGGGCGGTCGCATCAAGGCGCTGATGGTGTCGGGCCCGAAGCGCAACCCCGCGTTTCCGGATGTGCCGTGCGCGGCCGAACTCGGTCTGCCGGACTACACCGTGACCACCTGGTACGGCATCTGGGCCCCCAAGGGCACGCCGGCCGATGTGCAGGCGCGCGCGGTGGAAGAGATCCGCAAGGCGGCACTGGCCGACGAGGCCAAGGCGGTCTGGGCCAACCAGGGCGCCGAGTTCGGCAACCTGACGCCGCAGCAGTTCGGCCAGTTCGTCAGCGCCGAGGTCAAGCGCTGGGCCCAGGTGGTCAAGCTCTCCGGCGCCAAGCTGGATTAAGGTCTCGCCACCCCCCGTTCAGACCCATGAGTGGCCATATCCGCATCGAGCGACAGGGCGCGCAGGCCCGGGTGATACTGAGTCACCCGGGCAAGTTCAACGCCATGTCGCGCGCCATGTGGCGCGAGCTGCGGGACGTGTTCCAGGCGCTGCAGCGCGAGGCCTCATTGCGCTGCATCGTGGTCGGTGGCGAGGGCGGGCACTTCTGCGCCGGTGGTGACATTTCTGAGTACCCGGCCTTCCGTTTCAGCGAAGCCGGCCTGCGCGACTTCCACGACAACGACGTCTGGGGTGGCCTGCAAGCCATGCTCGACTGCGATGTGCCCATCGTGGCGCAGATCGAGGGCAACTGCATGGGGGCCGGGGTGGAGATCGCCAGTTGCTGTGACATCCGCATCGCCGAAGTCGGTGCGCGTTTCGGCGCCCCGATTGCCAAGCTGGGTTTCCCGATGGCGCCGCGCGAGGCCGCGCTGGTGCTGCGTGAGGCCGGCGCGCTGACGGCGCGCGAGATGCTGCTGGAAGCGGCCGTGCTGACCGCGGAGCAGATGCTGCAGCGCGGCTTCCTGAATCGCGTGGTGGCGGCGGGCGAGGGTGCCGTGACGGCTGCTTCGGCGGCGGCACGCATCGCCAGCCTGGCGCCGCAGGCGGCGCGCCTCAACAAACAAGCCCTTCGCGTTTTGAATAGTACTCCAGGCCTTGATTTACAAGCGCCAGATGCTCCTGAAGCTATAGCAAATCTGCTGGCGCAGGCCTATGCCTACGCCGACAGCCCGGAACACCGGGAAGGCATCAGCGCCTTCCTGGAGAAGCGGGCCAGCAATTTTTCAACCTCCGAGACCTGAGCTTCGTCATGTCACAAGCCAATGCCAACCTATTCGCCGCCCTGCGTGCGGCCTTTCCCCATCAGCTCGATGCGATTGCCATCGAGACCGACACCGGGCTGAACTACTCCTGGCGCGACCTGGAGCGCGCCACTGCCATGATGGCCAACCTGCTGCAGTCGCTGAAACTGCCGCAAGGCTCACGTATCGCGGTGCAGGTGGAGAAGTCGGTCGAGGCGGTCATGCTGTACCTGGCCACGTTGCGCGCCGGCTACGTGTTCCTGCCGCTCAACACCGCCTACCAGAGCGCCGAGATCGAGTACTTCATTGCCAACGCCGAGCCGGCCGTGGTGGTGTGCAGTTCCAAGAACTTCGGCTGGGTCAGCAAGATCGCCTTCAAGGCCGGCACGCAGCACGTCTTCACGCTGGACGACAACCGCAGCGGCAGTCTGCTGGAGCGTGCAGCGCACTGTTCCGACCGCCACCAGGTGGTGCCGCGTCAGGCCGATGACCTGGCCGCCATCCTCTACACCAGCGGCACCACCGGCCGCAGCAAGGGCGCCATGCTGACGCATGGCAACCTGCTGAGCAATGCGCAGGTGTTGAAGGACTACTGGGGCTGGCAGCCCGGCGATGTGCTGATGCACGTGTTGCCGATCTTCCACGTGCACGGCCTGTTCGTGGCGCTGCATGGCGCGCTGCTCAACGGCAGCAAGATGATCTGGATGGCCAAGTTCGAGCCCCGGAAGGTCATTGAGAAGCTGCCCGAGGCGACCGTTTTCATGGGCGTGCCCACGCTCTACGTGCGCCTGCTGGCCGAGCCGGGCCTGAGCCGCGAGGCGGTGCGCAACATGCGCCTGTTCATCGCCGGCTCGGCACCGCTGCTGATCGAAACCTTCGTCGCCTGGCAGCAGCGCACCGGTCACACCATCCTGGAGCGCTACGGCATGAGCGAGACCATCATGCTCACCTCCAACCCCTACGACCCCAAGGATGGCGAACGCCGTGGTGGCACCGTGGGCTTCCCGCTGCCGGGTGTCAGCCTGCGTGTCGTGGACGACGCCGGCCAGCCCTTGCCGGTGGGCGAGATCGGTGGCATCCAGGTGAAGGGGCCGAACGTCTTCAAGGGCTACTGGCGCATGCCGGAAAAGACGGCAGAGGAATTCACGTCCGACGGCTATTTCAAGACCGGCGATGTCGGCAAGGTTGATGAGCGCGGCTACGTCACCATCGTCGGGCGCAGCAAGGACCTCATCATCAGCGGCGGCTACAACGTCTACCCGGCCGAGATCGAGGGCTACATCAACGAGATGCAGGGTGTGGCGGAGAGCGCCGTGGTCGGCGTGCCGCATCCGGACTTCGGCGAGGTCGGTGTGGCCGTGGTGGTGCGCAAGCCGGGCGAGGCGCTGGATCCCGATCAGGTGATTGCGACGCTCAAGGCGCGGTTGGCCAACTTCAAGATCCCGAAGCGCTGCTTCGTGGTCGATGATCTGCCGCGCAATACCATGGGCAAGGTGCAGAAGAACCTGCTGCGTGAGCAGCACAAGCACATCTTCTGCTGAGTGGCCGCGCAGGACCACCCATAAAAAAGGCCCGTCCTCAACAGACGGGCCTTCTTGTTTGTTCCTTGGCGCTTTAGCGCAATACCAGCACCGGCACGTGCGAGTGCGTCAGCACCTGTTGCGTCTCGCTGCCCAGCAGCAGGCGCTTGATGCCCTTGCGGCCGTGCGAGGCCATCACAATCAGGTCGCACTTGTGCTTCTTGGCCGCGGCAATGATGGCATCGCTCACCAGGTCGGACTTGGCGGTGACGGCCTTGACCTTCACGCCCTTGGCACCGGCGGTTTTGCTCACGGCGTCGACGATGGCCTGGCCATGCTCGGCCCATTGCTTTTCAACCCGGGCAATGTCGCTGGCCGGCAGTGCCAAACCGCCTTCGAAGTAGCTTTGCGGGTAACGCGGAATCACCTTGAGTGCCACCAGCTCGGCGCCGGTCAACTGGGCCATGGAGATGGCGCTGGCAACCGCTTTCTTGGACAAGGTGGAGCCATCGGTGGCGACGAGGATTCTTTGGTACATGAGGTGATCTCCTTGTTGTGTTGACAAATTCTAGATTACTACGCAAGCTTCCATGGCTGTCTTGATCCATATCAAGACAAAGACGTCGCCTGCCCGATACGCTTGCACACCATGCAAACTGCCAGTCTTGCCGCCACGGCACCTGCTTCCCCGTTTCTTGCGGATCAAGGAACGCAGGCGTCGGTGCAGGGCGCGGCGCCCGAAGCCGCGCCGTTGGGGCTGCTGGACGATCCGCAGGAATGGTCGGCCTTCAGCCGGCCGGTGGACAGCGAGGCGGGGTGCTGGGAGTCGCACCTCGTCATCGAGGGCATGCACTGCGCGGCCTGCGCGCTGACGATTGAAGACGCCTTGCGCGGCGTCCCGGGCGTCGCCAGCGCCAGCGTGAGCGCCGGCAGCCATCGCGCCCGCGTGGTGTGGCAGGCCGACGCCGTGCGTCCCTCGGACTGGATGCAGGCAGTGCAGAAGGCGGGCTACCGCGCCGTGCCGGCCAATGACGCCTTTGCCAACCAGCGCCGCCGCCGCGAAACCCGCAAGGCCCTGTGGCGCTGGTCGGTCGCCGGCCTGTGCATGATGCAGGTCATGATGTATGCATGGCCGGCCTACGTGGCCGAGCCGGGTGACCTGACGGCCGAGATGGAGCAGCTGTTGCGCTGGGCTTCCTGGGTGCTGTCGCTGCCGGTCATGCTGTTTTCCTGCGGCCCCTTCTTCTCGGCCGCCTGGCGTGACGTGCTGCAGCGGCGCGTCAGCATGGATCTGCCGGTGGCCCTGGGCATGGGCATCACCTTCGTGGTCAGCACCGCCGGTACCTTCGATCCCCAGGGCATCTTCGGCAAGGAGGTCTATTTCGACTCGCTGACCATGTTCGTCTTCTTCCTGCTCACTGGCCGCTGGCTGGAGTTGCGCCTGCGTGACCGCACGGCCGGTGCGCTGGACGCGCTGATGAACCGGCTGCCCGACAGCGTGGCGCGCCAGCGTGCCGATGGCGAATTCGAGCGTGTGGCGGTACGACGGCTGCAGCCGGGTGACGTGGTGCGCATCCTGCCAGGCGAAGCCTTCCCGGCAGACGGCGCGGTACTTGAGGGGCAGACGCTGGCCGACGAGGCACTGCTGACCGGTGAGTCGCGGCCGCTGTCGCGCGGTGTCGGCGCTCCCGTGATCGCCGGTAGCCACAATCTGGCGGCGGCGGTGCTGGTGCGGGTGGACCGCATCGGTGCCGACACGCGCTTTGCCCAGATCGTGGCGCTGATGGAGCAGGCCGCCAGCAGCAAGCCGCACCTTGCGCAACTGGTGGACCGCATCGCCAAACCCTTCCTGATCGGCGTGTTGCTGGCGGCCGCCGGTGCAGCTGCGTTCTGGTGGTCGCATGACCCTGGCCACGCGCTCATGGTGGCGGTGGCGGTGCTGGTGGTGACCTGTCCCTGCGCCTTGTCGCTGGCCACACCGGCGGCCATGCTGGCTGCAGCCGGCGCGCTGGCGCGCCAGGGTGTGCTGGTGCGGCGGCTCGGCGGGCTGGAGGCCTTGGCCGAGGTGGATCTGGTGGTGTTCGACAAGACCGGCACGCTGACGCGCGACGCGCTGGTGCTGCAGGCGGTGCGGACCCGGGCCGGTGTGTCGGAAGCTCAGGCACTGGCCATGGCCATGGCGCTGGCGCAGCAGTCGCTGCACCCGGTATCGCGCGCTCTCGTGGCCGCAGGCCAGGGCAGGGCAGTGGCGGCTTGGCGGGCGCAAGCGGTGCAGGAGGTCGCGGGTCAAGGCCTGTACGGCCAGTTGGCATGCGACGGGTCGAATGAGGCGCATCCGGTGCGGCTGGGCTCGACGGTGTTCTGCGGCGTGACCAATGCCGTGCCGGCCGGGCCGCATGCCTGCCTCAGCGATGCACAGGGCTGGCTGGCGACCTTCGAACTGGGCGAGGACATCCGGGCTGACGCCCGCACCACGGTTCAGGCCCTGCAGGCCGCCGGCATCGAGGTCCACATCCTGTCGGGCGACGGCGCGGCGGCGGTGGCGCATGTGGCGACTGCGCTGGGCATTGCACAGGCACGCGGCGCCTGCACGCCCCAGGACAAGTTGACATTTCTGCAACAGGCCCAGCAGCAGGGCAAGAAAGTGGCCGTGGTGGGCGACGGCCTGAACGACGGCCCAGTGCTGGCGGGCGCCCATGTCTCGTTTGCCGTCGGCCAGGCCGTGCCCCTGGCTCGGGCCCAGGCCGATTTCGTGGTGCTGAGCGATCGTCTGGCCAGCGTGGGTGAGGCGATTCAACTGGCGCACCGCACGCTGCGCATCGTGCGCCAGAACCTCTGGTGGGCGGTGGCCTACAACGCCATTTGCGTGCCCCTGGCCGTCGTGGGCTGGCTGCCGGCCTGGCTGGCCGGGCTGGGCATGGCGGCCAGCTCCTTGCTGGTGGTAATCAATGCCCTGCGCCTGGCGGGCGGCGGGCGTCACAAGGATGCAATCTGATGGACATACTCTATTTGCTTATTCCGCTGTCGGTCGTGCTGGTGTTCTTCATCCTGGCCGGCCTGTGGTGGGCCATCGAGCGCGGCCAGTTCGAGGACATCGAGGCCGAGGGCGAGCGGATCCTGCGGGATTCTTGAAATCGGTTGATATGAGTCAAACCGATGCGAGCTATTAAATCTGATACTTGATCACGGGTAATCACAAAAAGAGGTGCACATGCAATTTCCAAACACAAAAGCTACTGTCTACAACGACACCGTTGTACGTCAGTTCGCCATCATGACGGTGGTCTGGGGTGTGGTGGGCATGCTGGTTGGCGTGATCATCGCCGCCCAGTTGACCTGGCCTGAACTCAATTTCGGCATTCCATGGCTGAGCTACGGGCGCCTGCGCCCGTTGCACACCAACGCCGTCATCTTTGCCTTCGGCGGTTGCGGCCTGTTTGCCACGGCCTACTACGTGGTGCAGCGGACCTGCCAGGTGCGCCTCTTCAGCGATAAGCTGGCTGCCTTCACCTTCTGGGGCTGGCAGCTGGTGATCCTGCTGGCGGCCATCTCCCTGCCGCTGGGTTACACCTCCGGCAAAGAGTATGCCGAGCTCGAGTGGCCGATCGACATCCTGATCACGCTGGTCTGGGTGGCGTTTGCCGTCGTGTTCTTCGGCACCGTGGGGACGCGTAAGGTGCGCCACATCTACGTGGCGAACTGGTTCTTCGGCGCCTTCATCATTGCCGTTGCGCTGCTGCACCTGGTGAACAGCGCGGCCATTCCGGCCGGCCTGATGAAGTCCTACTCGGCCTATGCCGGTGTGCAGGATGCCATGGTCCAGTGGTGGTACGGCCACAACGCCGTGGGCTTCTTCCTCACGGCTGGCTTCCTGGGCATGATGTATTACTTCATTCCGAAGCAGGCCGAGCGTCCGGTGTACAGCTACCGCCTGTCCATCGTGCACTTCTGGGCCCTGATCTTCACCTACATGTGGGCGGGTCCGCACCACCTGCACTACACCGCGCTGCCGGACTGGACGCAATCCGTCGGCATGCTGTTCTCCCTGATCCTGCTGGCGCCGAGCTGGGGCGGCATGATCAACGGCATCATGACCCTGTCGGGTGCCTGGCACAAGCTGCGTGATGACCCCATCCTGCGCTTCCTGATCGTGTCGCTGTCCTTCTACGGCATGAGTACCTTTGAGGGTCCGATGATGTCAATCAAGACCGTCAACGCCCTGAGCCACTACACCGACTGGACGGTGGGCCACGTGCACTCCGGCGCCCTCGGCTGGGTGGGTCTGGTGACCATGGGTTCCATGTACTACCTGATCCCGCGCCTGTTTGGCCAGAAGAAGATGTACAGCGTCAAGGCGATCGAAGTGCACTTCTGGACCGCCACCATCGGTATCGTGATCTATATCGCCGCCATGTGGATTGCCGGCGTGATGCAGGGCCTGATGTGGCGCGCCATCAACGCGGACGGCACGCTGACCTACACCTTCGTCGAGTCGGTCAAGGCCACCTACCCGTTCTATGTGCTGCGTCTGCTCGGCGGTCTGCTGTACCTGGGCGGCATGCTGATCATGCTGTGGAACGTGATCAAGACGGCCACTGCCGGTCGCTCGACCGAAGTTGCGATCCCGGCTGCTGCGGCCCACGCCTAAGAAGGAAAACATCATGGCACAACATCAAACTGGCGGCGGTTTGTCGCACGAGAAAATCGAGACCAACAACTTCCTCATGATCGTCCTGATCCTGCTGGTGCTGCTGGTCGGTGGCCTGGTCGAGATCGTCCCGCTGTTCTTCCAGAAGTCCACCACGGAGCCGATCAAGGGCATCCAGCCGTACACCGCGCTGCAGCTGGCCGGCCGCGACGTCTATATCCGCGAGGGCTGCTACAACTGCCACTCGCAGATGATCCGCCCCTTCCGCGCCGAGACTCTGCGCTACGGCCACTACTCGGTGGCCGGCGAGTCGGTCTACGACCACCCCTTCCAGTGGGGCAGCAAGCGCACGGGCCCGGACCTGGCGCGTGTCGGCGGCCGCTACAGCGACGAGTGGCATCGCATCCACCTGATCAACCCGCGCGACGTGGTGCCCGAGTCCAACATGCCGGCCTATCCCTGGCTGGCCAAGGATCTGGTGGACCACGCGTCCTTGCCGTCCCGCATGAAGGCGCTGCGCACCGTGGGCGTTCCCTACACCGACGAGCAGATCGCCAAGGCAAGCGCCGAGGTCAAGGGCAAGACCGAAATCGAAGCGGTGATCGCCTACCTGCAGGTTCTGGGTACCGCCCTCAAGTAAGACGAGGAGAACACCATGGATGTCAACACGCTGCGTTCGATCGTCACGGTTACTGGGCTGATCACGTTCATCGGCATCGTCCTGTGGGCCTGGTCCCGGCGCAATGCGGCCGATTTCGAGCAGGCAGCCCGGCTGCCGTTCGAGCAGGATTAACGAGCCGTCAAAGGAAGAAAAATGAGTGACTTTACAAGCAACTTCTGGTCGGTCTTCGTCACCGTCATCACGGTGGTCGGCATTGCGGCCTGTCTTCTGCTGCTGTGGTTCAGCGGCAAGACCAAGGCCATGACCGCCAATGACAACACCACCGGCCACGTGTGGGACGGCGATCTGCGCGAGATGAACAACCCCCTGCCGCGCTGGTGGGTCTGGCTGTTCGTGATCACCTGTGTCTTTTCCGCGATCTACCTGGCGATGTACCCCGGTCTGGGCAGCAGCCCGGGCAAGCTGGGCTGGACCTCGGTCGGCCAGCACAAGGCCGAGATGGAGAAGGGCGAGAAGGAAGTCGCCCCGCTGTATGCCAAGTTTGCCGGCATGAGCGTGGAGGACATGGCCAAGGATCCGCAGGCCATGGGCATCGGCGAGCGCGTGTTCATGAACAACTGCGCCCAGTGCCACGGCTCCGATGCGCGCGGCAGCAAGGGCTTCCCGAACCTCGCCGACGGCGACTGGCTGTGGGGCGGCACGCCCGACAAGATCAAGGAGACGCTGGTGCAGGGCCGCATGGGCAACATGCCGCCCATGGCAGCGGCCGTCGGCACGCCGGATGACGTGAAGAACGTCGCCCACTACGTGCTGAGCCTGTCGGGCAGCCCGCACGACTCGTTGCGTGCCTCCCTGGGCAAGGCCAAGTTCGGCGCCTGTGCCGCCTGCCACGGCATGGACGGCAAGGGCAACCAGGCCTTGGGCGCGCCCAACCTGACCGACGACATCTGGCTGCACGGCTACGGTGAAAACGCCATCGTGGCCATGATCAACAACGGCAAGGTCAACCAGATGCCGGCGCAGCAGGGCAAGCTCAGCGAAGGGCAGATCCATGTGCTGAGTGCGTATGTCTGGGGCCTGTCGAATGGCGCCAAGGTCGCGGCCAAGTAATTGATGAATGTGAACCGGAGCCGTCTTGAGTTCCCCTGACAGCAGCCAGAACAAGGTCATTCCCATCGTGCCGCAGCCGGCGGCGCCGGACGACGCGGTCGATGCGGAGATGGTGTCGCTCTACGAGGCGCACAAGAAGATCTACCCGCGCAGCGTGTCCGGCCTGTTCAGCCGCTGGCGCTGGGTCTTCGTCTGGCTCACCCAGCTGGTCTTCTACGGTCTGCCGTGGATCGAGTGGGGGCAGCGCCAGGCGGTACTGTTCGACCTGGGCGCGCGCCGGTTCTACATCTTCGGCCTGGTCCTGTACCCGCAGGACTTCATCTACCTGACGGGGCTGCTGGTCATCTCGGCCCTGTCACTGTTCCTGTTCACGGCGGTGGCGGGGCGCCTGTGGTGCGGCTACGCCTGCCCGCAGACCGTCTATACCGAAATCTTCCTCTGGATCGAGCGCAAGATCGAGGGGGACCGGTCCGCCCGCATCCGTCTGGATGACGGGCCCTGGAACTTCAACAAGGTCGTGCGCAAGGGTGGCAAGCATGCCGTCTGGCTGCTGGTCGCCTTGTGGACCGGCTTCACCTTTGTCGGCTATTTCACGCCGATCATGGAACTGGGGCACGAGTTCGTGCAGTGGCGCATGACTTCCTGGGAGATCTTCTGGGTCTTCTTCTATGGTTTTGCCACTTACGGCAATGCCGGCTTCATGCGCGAACAGGTGTGCAAGTACATGTGTCCGTATGCGCGCTTCCAGAGCGCGATGTTCGACAAGGACACGCTGATCGTCACCTACGACACCGAGCGAGGCGAGCCGCGCGGTGCCCGTTCACGCAAGGCCGATCCGGCCGCGCTGAACCTCGGTGCGTGTGTGGATTGCAGCCTGTGTGTGCAGGTCTGTCCGACGGGCATCGACATCCGCAAGGGCCTGCAGTACGAGTGCATCGGCTGCGGTGCCTGTGCCGACGTCTGCGACACCGTGATGGACAAGATGGGCTACGCCCGTGGCCTGGTCAAGTACTCGACCCAGAACGCCATGCGCAACCACTGGACGCGCAAGGAGACCTGGGCACACGTGTTCCGGCCGCGCGTGCTGATCTATACCTCGATCCTGGGTGCGATCTGCGTGGCCATGCTCGTCAGCCTGGCGCTTCGTACGCCGTTCAAGGTCGATGTGGTGCGCGACCGTGGTGTCATGGCGCGCATCGTGGCCGGCGGCATGATCGAGAACATCTACCGCCTGCAGATCATGAATGCGGCCGAGTCGGATCAGCACTACAAGATCACGGCAACCGGTCTGCCGGGACTGCACCTGGCGGCGGATCAGGAGCCGGCGTATCTGGTGGAGGCAACGCAGGCACGCTGGGTCGCGATCCGCGTCCAGCTGCCCTACGATGCGGCACCGGCGGGATCCCACACCATCCATTTTGAAATCGTGTCAGAGGAAACGGGCGCGCAGGTGCGTGAGAAATCCGTCTTCCTCGTGCCGCGTTGAGGAGTTGTCATGAGCAAACACATGCCGATGGCCGTCCAACCCTGGTGGAAATTTGGCCATGTTTGGATGATCATCGCCGGCCCGGCCATCGTGATCGTCGCCGGGTTCGTGACGCTCTACCTTGCGGTGCGTACGCCCGATCCGGTTGTGAGTGAGGATTACTACCGCAAGGGCATCGAGATCAACAAGACGCTGGAGGTTGCGCCTGGCAGTCTGGCGCCGGCGCAGCAGGCGCGCAATCATGCTGCCACCGGCGTCGTGCCGCTGGCGAAGCCGGCCGAGAAGCCGTGACAAGAACCAAGACAAGGCCCCTCAGGAGACAAGCATGAAGTGGCAGAAACTGATGTGGATCGCATGGCCGGCGTTCTTGGTCGCCGGCGTGCTGGAAATGCTGGTGTTTGCGATGGTTGATCCGCAGGATCTGCACTGGTTTGGACAACCGGTGGCGCTGTCCCGCCAGGGCATCTACACCCTCGCGTTCTTCGTCTTCTGGGGCATCACGATGCTGTCCAGCGCGCTAACCACGCTGCTGGCGTTGTCACCCTTCGAGTTGAACCAGTGTCCGCTGCCCGGCAACGAGCGACCCGAAGGCTGCCCCAAGCAGGAAGGCGGCTGCTGCTGAGCTGCCGGCAATCTGTCAGGAGTGCTCAATGGCACTCGGTGTGATTGACGATCTTTGACAGGGCTTCGGTGTCGAGGATGCGCACATGGCGCTGCTTGACCTCGACGATGCCGTCTTCCACGAACTTCGAGAAGGTACGGCTCACGGTTTCGAGCTTCAGGCCCAGGTAGCTGCCAATCTCCTCGCGGGTCATGCGCAGCACCAGTTCGGACTGCGAGAAGCCGCGGGCGTGCAGACGCTGCACCAGGTTGAGCAGGAAGGCCGCCAGACGCTCTTCTGCACGCATGCTGCCCAGCAGCAGCATGACGCCGTGCTCGCGCACGATCTCACGGCTCATGATCTTGTGCACGTGGCGCTGCAGGCCGTTGATCTCGCGCGACAGGTCTTCGATGCGGTCGAAGGGCATGACGCAGACCTCGGCATCCTCCAGCGCCACAGCGTCGCAGGTGTGGTGGTCATTGACGATGCCGTCGAGGCCGATGATCTCGCCCGCCATCTGGAAGCCGGTCACCTGGTCGCGTCCGTCTTCGGACGCCACGCAGGTCTTGAAGAACCCAGTGCGGATGGCGTAGAGCGAATTGAACTTCTCGCCGTTGCGGAACAGGGCGGTGCCGCGCTTGATCTTGCGGCGGTTCGCCACCACGTTATCCAGGCGGTCGATTTCTTCCGGACTCAGCCCCATGGGCATGCACAGCTCGCGCAAATTGCAGTTCGAGCAGGCCACTTTGATCGTTTGCGGATTCATGCGCTGTATTTTGACATCAGTCATCGGAGCATCCTCGCGTTTACCCTGCGTCAGCCACGTACCTTACCAGTTTTTGATGCATATCAAGGAGGTATTTGCCCATTCTCGGCACAGTAGGTACCCAGTCGAGGACCCTCCATGAATACCGAAGTCGTTGCGCCTGTTTCCCCTGACCTGCTGCGTCGCTATGATGTCGCGGGGCCGCGCTACACCTCGTATCCGACGGCGGACCGCTTCGTGGAAGCCTTCACGGCTGACGACTACACCCAGGCGCTGCAACAGCGCCGCTCCGGTGCCGCCGCCCTGGTCTTGCCACTGTCGCTGTACGTGCACATCCCGTTCTGCGAGTCGCTGTGCTACTACTGCGCCTGCAACAAGATCATCACCAAGCACCATGACCGTGCGGCCGAGTACCTGCGTTACCTGGGGCGCGAGGTCGACCTGCACACCGCGCAGCTCGGGCTGGGCCAGAGCGTGTCGCAACTGCATCTGGGTGGCGGCTCGCCGACCTTCCTCAGCGACGCCGAATTGCGCGAGTTGATGGCCATGCTGCGGCGCAGTTTCAACCTCACGCCCGGCGGCGAGTACTCGATCGAGGTCGATCCCCGTACCATCGACGTGCAGCGGCTCGACACCCTGGCCGAGCTCGGCTTCAACCGCCTGAGCTTTGGCGTGCAGGACTTCGATCCGGCAGTGCAGAAGGCGGTGCATCGCGTGCAGCCGGCCGAGCAGGTCTTTGCGCTGGTGCAGGCCGCGCGTGACCGCGGCTTCGAGTCGGTCAATGTCGACCTGATCTACGGCTTGCCGCAGCAGACGCCGGAGTCCTTTGACCGCACGCTGCGTCAGGTCTGCGAGCTGCGGCCCGACCGCATCGCCCTGTATGCCTATGCCCATCTGCCGGAGCGCTTCAAGCCGCAGCTCGCAGACCTGACGCAGCGTGCGGTCAAAGGACTCCGGCGTCTGCTGCGGCAAGCCGTAGATCAGGTCGACATTG
>Ga0114986_1000222_pt1 | contig 15840 bp, 20 predicted proteins | sample Shrwel1BS1Day17_FD_96988 | JGI IMG/M metagenome (GOLD analysis project Ga0114986, IMG submission 96988) | Subsurface microbial communities from deep shales in Ohio, USA - Utica-3 well 1 S-1-Day17 | ecosystem: Environmental > Aquatic > Deep subsurface > Shale gas/oil reservoir > Produced... | reverse complement strand
GCCAAGGTGAGGATGTCCCGTAACAAGCGTTCAAAAACGTGAAAAGCTGGTGTTTTCCATGACCGGGCGGATCACCGGACCGGTCCAGCCCGTCACCGATCTGTGATAAGCTCACATGTGAATGATACGTCGCAAGGCGTTCATTCCCTGCTTTTCCTCCCTGAGCAGGTGCCTTACCGTGATGACAGCGTTAAGGCTTTGAAGCCCCAGTCCCCGACTGGGGCTCTTTCTTTTGGGCACCGCCATGGCGCCCGGCTCGCATCGCTATCATGCCGCGCATGCTCTACGCCGTCATCAAGTCCCTGCACATCGTCTTTGTCGTCAGCTGGTTCGCCGGGCTGTTCTACCTGCCACGCATCTTCGTGAACCTCGCGATGGTGAGCCCCGACAGCCACGCCGAGCGCGAACGCCTGCTGCTGATGGCGCGCAAGCTCTACCGCTTCATGTCGCTGCTGATGATCCCGGCGCTGGGCTTCGGGCTGTGGCTGTGGCTGGGCTATGGCGTGGGGCGCGGGCCGGGCAGCGGCTGGATGCATGCCAAGCTGGCCATCGTCGTGGGCCTGATCGGCTACCACCACTACTGCCGCCGGCTGCTGCGCGATTTCGAGCAACTGCAGGCCTCGGCGCGATCCCATGTCTGGTACCGCTGGTTCAACGAGGTGCCCGTGATCGCCCTGCTGGTGGCCGTGCTGCTGGTGGTGCTCAAGCCGTTCTGAGCGGCACGGACCCCGCATGGGCCGACATCGCAGCTCGCTGGTGCCACTGGCCCTTCTGTACGGGGCCCTGATCGTCTATGCGAGCCTCTACCCCTTCCGGGGCTGGACCCCGTCTGGCCAGCCCCTGTGGGCCTTCGTTCTGGAGCCCTGGCCACGGTGGTGGACAGCCTTCGACCTGATCTCGAACCTGCTGGGCTACATCCCGCTCGGCGCCCTGGTCGCCGGCGCCGCCCTGCGCGCCGAGTGGCCGCGTTCGCGGGCCTTTGGGGCCGCACTGGCCGTGGGCATGGCGCTGTCCGGCACCCTGGAGACGCTGCAGAACTTCCTGCCCGCGCGGGTGCCGTCGAACCTCGACTGGGGGCTGAACGTGCTCGGCGCGGCCGGCGGGGCGCTCTTCATGCTCGGCCTGCACGCACTGGGACTGCTGGCGCGAGCCCAGTGGCTGCGCGAGCGCTGGTTCATCGACCGCAGCGCCGTCGGCCTCACGCTGCTGCTGCTGTGGCCGGCCGCCCTGCTCTTTCCAACGCCGGCGCCCCTGGGCGTGGGCCAGGTCGCCGACCGGGTGGACGATTTCATCGAGCAGATCCTTCAGGGCACAGCCATCGAAGGCTGGGTTCACGCCCCGGTGGCCGCCACGGTGGCCCGTTTGCCGGCGGTGACCGAACTGGTGGTGGTGGCCCTGGGGGTGCTGGCGCCCTGCCTGCTCGCGTTCGCCATCAGCCCCCCGCGCTGGCCGCGCCTGGTCCTGGTGGCAGGCGCGGCACTGCTCGGCTTTGCCACGACCACCCTGTCCACGGCGCTCAGCTACGGCCCCCAGCATGCCCTGGCCTGGATCACGCCGGCCACCCCGTTGGGCCTGGCCGTGGGGGTCATCACCGCCGTGGTGCTGGCGCCACTGCCCATGCGCGCCGCCGCCGCGATCGGCCTGGTGGTGCTCACGGCCCTGGCCGGCTTCGTCAACGACGCTCCTTCCGATCCTTACCATGCCCAGAGCCTGGCCGCCTGGGAGCAGGGGCGCTTCATCCGCTTCCATGGCCTGGCCCAATGGGTGGGGTGGCTGTGGCCCTACGTGGTGCTCGCCTACCTCATCGCGCGAGTGGCCTCGCGCGATCGACCGCAGGGGGCGCCGTAAAATCGCTTGATGAGCTATTACGAGCGCCACATCTTCTTCTGCCTGAATCAGCGCGACAACGGCGAGGCCTGCTGCGCCAGCCAGGGCGCCGAAGCGGCCTTCAACCACTGCAAATCGCGCGTGAAGGCCGCCGGGCTGGCCGGTCCGGGCAAGGTGCGGGTCAACCGCGCCGGCTGCCTCGATCGCTGCGCCGGCGGGCCCGTGGCGGTGGTGTACCCCGAGGCGGTCTGGTACACGTTCGTGGACGAGGCCGATATCGACGAGATCGTCGAATCGCATCTGCAGCGGGGCGAGGTCGTCGATCGACTGGTGCTGGCACCCCATATCGGCCGATGAACGCCCAGACCGAGAAGCTCGTGATCGCCGGCCCGGCTGGCGAGCTCGAATGCGCGCTGGACGCGCCCGCCGGAGACAGCCAGGGCCTGGCCATCGTGGCCCACCCGCACCCGCTGCACGGGGGCACGATGGACAACAAGGTGGTCCAGACCCTGGCGCGTGCCTTCGTGCAACGTGGCTGGCGCGTCGTGCGCTTCAACTTCCGCGGCGTGGGTCACTCGACGGGCGCCTGGGATGCAGGCCGCGGCGAGGTGGACGACCTGCTCGCCGTTGTGGCCCATTTCCGCCAGGATGGGGAACCTTTGGCGCTGGCCGGATTCTCTTTTGGAGCCTTCGTGGCCTCGCACGCCGCGCAGCGACTGGGCGGCGACCTGGCGCACCTGGTGCTGGTGGGGCCGGCCACCGGCAACTTCGAGGTGGCCTCCGTGCCCGCACACACCGTGGTGATCCATGGCGAGCACGACGACGTGGTGCCGCTGCAATCCACACTCGACTGGGCCCGCCCCCAAGGTCTGGCCGTGGTGGTGGTGCCGGGCGTGGGGCATTTTTTCCATGGACAGCTGCCGCTGTTGAAGACCCTGGTGCTGCGCGCCCTGGCCTGAGCCAAGGCGCCTGCCCGCAACCGATTCCGCATCGATGAAACGACTGTTTGCTTCCCTGCTGGCCGCCTGCGCGACGGCCTGGTCCACCCTGCCTGCCACCGCCCAGCCGCTGCCGCCACCCGAGGTGGCCGCCAAGTCCTACGTGCTGCTGGACATGAACAGCAACCAGGTGCTGGCCGCACGCGAGCCCGACACCTCCTCCGACCCGGCCTCGCTGACCAAGCTGATGACGGCCTACGTGGTCTTCGGTGCCATCCGTGACAAGCGCCTGGCGATGGAGCAGGACCTGCCGGTCTCGGTGCGGGCCTGGAACGAGCGCAAGGGCGGCGCCTCGGTGATGTTCATCGAGCCGCGCATGCGTGTGAAGGTGGAAGACCTGCTCAAGGGCATGATCGTGCAGTCGGGCAACGACGCGTCGGTCGCCCTGGCCGAAGGCGTGGCCGGCAGCGTGGAAGCCTTCGTCGAGCTGATGAACCGCGAGGCCCAGCGCATGGGCCTGAAGAACACCCGCTTCGCCAACGTGACCGGCATGACCGAGCCCGGCCACCACAGCACGGCGCGCGACCTCTCGGTGCTGGCCTCGCGGCTGATCACCGACTTCCCCGAGTACTACACGATGTACTCGATGCGCGAGTTCCGCTTCAACAACATCACCCAGCCCAACCGCAACCTGCTGCTGCGCCGCGATCCCAGCGTGGACGGTCTCAAGACCGGCTACACCGAGGCAGCGGGCTACTGCCTGATCGCCTCGGCGCAGCGCGATTTCCCCAATGGCAAGCGCCGCCTGCTGAGTGTGGTGCTCAACACGACCTCCATGGAGGCGCGCGCCAATGAAAGCCAGCGGCTGCTCAACTGGGGCTTCCAGGCCTTCGACACCCTGCGCCTCTTCGAGGGCGGCCAGCCGGTGGTCGAGCCGCAGGTGTGGAAGGGCAAGTCTGCCAAGGCCAAGCTGGGGGCGGCCGGCCCGCTGTTCGTGACCGTGCCGCGCGGTGAAGGTGACAAGGTCACCACCAAGATCGAACGCGTGGACCCGCTGGTGGCTCCGCTCACCCAGGGTCAGGCCGTGGGCCGCATCAAGGTCACGCTGGGCGACACCGTGATCGCCGAGACCCCGCTCGTGGTCCAGGAGGCCGTGCCCGAGGCCGGCATCTTCGGCCGTGCCTGGGATGCCATCCGCCTGTGGATCCAGTAAGCTGACCCCCACTTTCGAGCCGTCACGAAGGACCTGACCATGCACGCCCTGCCCGACACCCTCTGCTACCTGAACGGCGAGTACCAGCGCCTGTGCGACGCCAAGGTGTCGGTGCTGGACCGCGGCTTCATCTTCGGCGACGGCTGCTACGAGGTGGTGCCGGTCTATGGCCAGCGCCTGTTCCGCTTCGAGGAACACCTGGCGCGGCTGGAGCGCTCGCTGGCCAAGCTGCGCATCCCGAACCCGCACTCGCGCATGGAGTGGCTGGAGCGCATGCGCAAGCTGATTGCCGACCACCATGCCCAGACGGGCGCGACCGACCAGCTCGTCTACCTGCAGCTCACGCGCGGCGTCGCCCTGCGTGACCACGTGATGCCGCCGGACATCGCGCCCACCGTCTTCATGATGGTCAGCACGATGAAGCCGGCCTCGCCCGAGCAGCGGCATGCCGGGGTGGCCTGCACGACCGCGCGTGACTTCCGCTGGGAGCGCGGCGACATCAAGTCGATCTCGCTGCTGGGCAACGTGCTGGCCCGCCAGATGTCGGCCGACCAGGGCGCCATGGAGACCATCATGTTCCGCGATGGCCACCTCACCGAAGCCTCGGCCAGCAACGTGTGGATCGTGCACGAGGGCGCGGTGCTGGGTGCCCCTCGCAGCGAGCATGTGCTGGAAGGCATCCGATACGGCCTGATCGCCGAACTCTGCGAGGAACTGGGCATCGGCTTCAACCTGCGCCCCATCAGCGAGGCCGAGGTGTTCGCCGCCGACGAGATCATGTTGTCCTCGGCCACCAAGGAAGTGCTGCCGGTCACCCGCCTGGACGGCGAACCGGTGGGCCATGGGGCTGGAAAAGGCAAACCCGGCCCCATCTATGCACGACTGTACGAGGCCTACCAACGGGCCAAGGTGGAGCAGTCGATATGAGTTTCCCGGACATCCCCGCCGATCAATCCTTGATCGAATATCCCAGCGCCTTCCCCATCAAGGTGATGGGGGCCAACGTCGATGGATTCGCCGCGGCGATCGCCGAACTGGCCCTGCAGTACGACCCGGGCTTCGATCCGGCGACGATGGAAATGCGCCCCAGCAAAGGGGCCAACTACCTGGGCCTGACGCTCACGGTCACGGCCACCAGCCGAGAGCAACTCGATGCGCTTTACCGCGCGCTGACCTCCCACCCGATGGTGAAGGTGGTGCTCTAGGCACCGACACGCCTCACAGGGCCTGCCCCTTCAGCACCTCGTCCATCTCTTTCACCTTGTAGGGCGCTGCCTCGTCGCCATTCGCGGCAGCGGCGTCGTACCAGTAGCGCGCCAGGCGAGCGTCCTTGGGCACGCCCAGGCCCTTTTCGTACATCGAGCCCAGCAAGTACTGGGCGCCCATCTCGCCCTGCAAGGCAGCGCGCCGGTACCACTCGGCCGCCAGCGCCGAATCCTGGGGCACGCCGCGGCCCAGGTAGTAGGCCGTGCCGGCGGCCACCTGGGCGTCCACATGACCGTGCTCGGCAGCCTTCAGGTACCACTGCACCGAGCGCACGTGGTCGGGCCGCCCGGTCAGGCCCCGTTCATAGATCTCGCCCAGGGCATGCTCCGAGCGCACGAAGCCTTGGGCGGCCGACGCCTCCAGCAGTTCCAGCGCCTTGTTCAGGCTGGACTGGGCCGCCTCGCGCCGCACGTGCATCATCGCCAGGTTGTAGCGGCCCACCGGGCTGCCCTGTTCGGCCAGGGCGGTGAAGCGGCGCTCGGCCTCGGGCCAGCGGCCCGCCTGGTGCTCGACCAGCGCCTGGTCGATGTCGCGCCGCTCCTGAAGGTAGCGCTGCAGTCCCTCGGGCGTGACGAAGACCCCGCCAGGCAAGGGGGCCGGCTGCGCCCAGGCACCGCCCAGCAGGCCCAGGCCCACGGCGGCCGCCAGGCCCTGTACTCGTCCGCGCATCCAACGTCGCCAGGCTCGCATGGGTTTGCTCCGAAGTTCCACCTTGCACAGGCGGCATCGCGCTTGGAGTGGCGGCGGCCGCACCGAGTTTCGCCGGGCCGCACGGATCGCCCTGGGGCTTTCCCGCCCCGCTAGACTGGCAGGCATGGAGATCCGTTGGCTCGGGCATGTCGAGTATGCGCCCACCGTCCAGGCCATGCAGGCCTACACCGAAGGCCGCACACCCGACAGCCCCGATGAGCTGTGGCTGTGCGAGCATCCGCCCGTCTACACCCTGGGCCTGGCCGGCCGGACCGAACACCTGCTGAACCCCCGCGACATTCCCGTGGTGCCCACCAACCGGGGCGGCCAGGTCACCTACCACGGCCCTGGGCAAGTGGTCGCTTACCCACTGGTGGATCTGCGCCGGCTGGGCATCTATGTGAAGGAATATGTGCATCGGCTGGAGCAGGCGGTGATCCAGACGCTGGAGGGCTTTGGCGTGACGGGTCACCGCGTGACAGGCGCACCGGGGATCTACGTGAACCTGGCCGACCCCTTCGGTCACGCCCGGCTGGCGAACGAACGGGCCGACCCCTTCGCCGGCCTGGGCAAGATCGCTGCCCTGGGGATCAAGGTCAGCCAGCACCGCACCTACCACGGCGTGGCCCTGAACGTGGCGATGGACCTGAGCCCTTACGAGGGCATCAACCCTTGCGGCTACGCCGGCCTGCGCAGCATCGACTTGGCTACACTCGGGGTTTCCACCGACTGGGACACGGTGGCAGCCCGCCTGGGCGAACGCCTGCAGGCCCACCTGAGTCCCTGACACCGCAGCCCGCCGGCTGAGACGGAGCATCCGCGCATGTCCACCCCGAACGTCGTCCACGAGGCCCAGCCCACCGGCGCCTATGACGCCACGGCCAAGCAGAAGGCCCAGGCCAAGACCGCGCGCATCCCCATCAAGATCGTGCCGGCCGAAACCCTCAAGAAGCCGGACTGGATCCGCGTGAAGGCCGGTTCGCCCAGCACGCGCTTCTACGAGATCAAGCAGATCCTGCGCGAGCACAAGCTGCACACGGTGTGCGAGGAAGCCTCCTGCCCCAACATCGGCGAATGCTTCGGCAAGGGCACGGCCACCTTCATGATCATGGGTGACAAGTGCACCCGCCGCTGCCCCTTCTGCGACGTCGGCCACGGCCGCCCGGACCCGCTCGATGCGGACGAGCCGCTGAACCTGGCCAAGACGATTGCCGCACTCAAGCTCAAGTACGTGGTGATCACGAGTGTCGACCGCGACGACCTGCGCGACGGTGGCGCGGCCCACTTCGTGGACTGCATCCGCCGCACGCGCGAACTGTCGCCCGAGACCCGCATCGAGATCCTCACGCCCGATTTCCGCGGCCGCATGGACCGTGCGCTCGAGATCCTCAAGGCCGCGCCGCCCGACGTGATGAACCACAACCTCGAGACGGTGCCGCGGCTGTACAAGGAAGCCCGTCCGGGCTCCGACTACCAGTACAGCCTGAACCTGCTCAAGCGCTTCAAGGCCTTCGCCCCCCACGTGCCGACCAAGAGCGGCCTGATGGTAGGCCTGGGCGAAACCGACGAAGAGATCCTGCAGGTGATGCGCGACATGCGCGAGCACGACATCGACATGCTCACCATCGGCCAGTATCTCGCGCCCAGCGGCCACCACCTGCCGGTGCGACGCTACGTGCACCCCGACGTCTTCAAGATGTTCGAGGAGAAGGCCTACGAGATGGGATTCACCCATGCCGCCGTGGGCGCGCTGGTGCGCTCGAGCTACCACGCCGACCAGCAGGCGCACGAAGCGGGCGTGGCCAACGCCGTGTGAGCATGGACGCGGTCGCCCGCCTCAGCCGGCGCCGCTACGGCGAATCGAAGGGCAGCCATGCCCACGATCACTTCCAGCTCCTGTGGGGCTGGCAAGGCGCCCTGGAACTGGAGATCGAAGGCCGTGGCACGCGGATGACCGCGGGCCGCCTGGCCGTCATCGCCCCCGGTGATCGCCATGATTTCTGGTCGGCTGGCGGCAGCACCTGTTTCGTCCTCGATGCCAACGACACCGCCAGCCCCGTGCTCGCGGCCCTGGCCGGTCATGTGCTGGACGCCGACGGCTCGGCCCTGCACCTGCTGCGCTTCCTGGCCAGCCGCCACGATCTGGCCGACCTGCAGGGCCCGGCCACCACGCTGCTGCTGTCCACCCTGCCCGGCGAAGTCGCCCTGCCGCGCGGCACGCGACGCCCCATCGACTGGGGCCGGCTGGACGTCTGGATCGACGCCCACCTGGGCGAACCGCTCGGCGTGACCGAGCTGGCGGCGCAGGCGTGCCTGAGCCCCTCGCAGTTCGCCGCCCGATGTCTGGCCGAGACCGGCCAGGCCCCGATGGCCTACGTGCGCGAGCGCCGCCTGGCCGCTGCCCGCCGGCTGCGCGCCCAGGGTCTGCAGGTGCAGCAGGTGGCCCGGCGCTGCGGCTACCGTTCGCCGTCGGCGCTGACGGCGGCGCTGCGTCGTGCCGGGGACTGACCCGCGTTTCGCGACGATCGATCGAGGGCGCGCGACGATCGGGGCGTGGCTCAGCGACTATGCTCTGCGGCCATGAGCTCCGTGCCCCTGGCCGCCGGCAGCGGCCATCCCTCCTCCCACCTTTACGCCCTCGGCGCGATTGCGCTGTGGGCTCTGCTGGCCACACTGGGTGTGGCCCTGTCGCATGTGCCGCCCTTCCTGCTCACTGGTGCGGCGCTGGTGATCGGCAGCGTGCCGGCCTGGCCGCTGTGGCGGCAGTGGCGCATCCCGCTGCGCACGCTGGCGCTGGGCGTGTACGGGCTCTTCGGCTTCCACTTCCTGCTCTTCATCGCGCTGCGCCATGCGCCGGCCGTGGAAGCCAACCTGGTGAACTACCTCTGGCCGCTGCTGATCGTGGTGATGGCGCCGCTGTTCCTGCCAGGGATGACCTTGCGCGTGGTGCACGTGGTGGCCGCGCTGGCGGGCTTTGCCGGGGCGGGTCTGGCGATCGCCGGGGGCCGCGAGCTGGCGGGCGGATGGTCCTGGGGCTACCTGGCTGCGCTGGGCTCGGCCTTCATCTGGGCGAGCTATTCGCTGGGGACACGCCGCGTCGCCCACTTCCCCACCGCGGCCATCGGGCTCTTCGGCCTGGTGTCGGGGGGGCTGTCGCTGCTCAGCCACTGGGCGCTGGAGCCGCGGGTGGTCCTGTCGGCCCAGGACTGGGGCCTGCTGGCGCTGATGGGGCTGGGGCCCCTGGGGGCAGCCTTCTTCCTGTGGGACAAGGCGCTCAAGACCGGGGACGCGCGGCGCATCGGCATCCTGAGCTACCTCACGCCCCTGGCCAGCACAGTGCTGCTGGTGCTGGCCACGGGGCGCAGCTTCTCGGGCTGGATCGTGGCGGCGGCCGCGCTCATCATCGGCGCGGCGGTGGTGGGCATGCGCGCCCGGGCCTGATCAGGCCTCGGACAGCAGACGCTCGATGAGCTGGTGCAGCTGGGCGAAGTCGGGTTCGCCCACGTAGCGCTTGACGATCTGGCCGCGCTTGTTGACCACGTAGGTGGTGGGCGTGAGCTTCACGTCGCCGAACTGGCGCGCCACCTCGCCGGTGTTGTCGATGGCCACCTTGAAGGGCAGCTGGCGCGTCTCGGCAAAGTTGGACACATAGGCCGGGGGGTCGTAGCTCATGGCCACGGCCACCATGTCGAGCCCGCGCTCGCGGTATTTGCGGTAGGTGTCCACGAGATCGGGCATTTCCTTCACGCAGGTCACGCAGCTCGTGGCCCAGAAATTCACCACCACGACCTTGCCGCGCAGGTCGGCGAAGTTCTCGCGGCTGCCGTCCAGCAACACATACCCCACCTGCGGCGCCTCATCGCGGGAAAAGGCCAGGAAACCGGTCACGGCAATTGCCACTGCCACCACTGCAGCGGCAAGATAGGCAGGTTTTTTCATCAGGAGACTCCGTTGCGCAGACGCAAGTTTACGGGCCAGGGTCTGGCGGCCCTGTTCCTGGGGTTGTCGGCGGCCCTTGGGGCTCGTGCCCAAGGCCAGTCGCAAGGTTTGTTGGCCCAGCTCAGCCCCCAGGACGCCACCGCCGGGCTCAAACTGGCCCTGGAGCGGGGCGCCACCGCCGCCGTGGCCTTGCTGGGCCGCCCTGATGGATTCCTCGGCGACCCCAAAGTTCGCATTCCCTTGCCTCCGGCACTCGACCCGTACGCCGGCATGCTGCGCGCCCTCGGCCAGCAACGGCGTCTGGACGATCTGGTCACCTCGATGAACCGCGCCGCCGAAGCCGCCGTGCCCGAGGCCAAGGCCTTGCTGCTGAATGCCGTGAAGACGATGAGCGTGGCCGACGCCCGGCAGATCCTCACGGGCGGCGACACCTCGGTGACCGACTTCTTTGCCGATCGCACCCGGTTGCCGCTGGGCGAGCGCTTCCTGCCCATCGTCACCCGCGAAACACAGCGGGTGCGACTGGCGCGCCAGTACAACGACCTGGCCGGGCGCGCCGCGAAACTCGGCCTCGTGCGGGAAGAGAACGCGCAGATCGAAGGCTATGTCACGACCAAGGCCCTTGACGGCCTTTACTTCATGATCGGCGAAGAAGAACGCAAGATCCGCAAGGATCCCGTCGGAACCGGCAGTGATCTGCTTCGCAAGGTGTTCGGCAGCCTGCGCTGAGGCTGCCGCCGGTCACATGGTCTTGGCCAGCTCGAACACCAGGGCCGACGGCAGGGAGGTCAGGATGGCGTCGCGGCCGACACGCGCCATCGCGGCGTGCCCGTAGCCCGACACCTCGAACATGCCGCCCTCTTCGACGATCTCGATGAACACGAAGTCCGGGACCTCGCGGGTGACGTCTTCACGCAACTGGTTGAAGCGTTCTCCGCGCAGGATGGATTCGAAGATGATGGCATGCGGCAGGCCCTCGCGGCAGAAGGCCGACGCCTCGTCGATGGAGCCGACGAAATCAACCACCAGGCCCATGTGGCGGATCGCCTCGCGCACCTGCACGCGCACCTCGCGCCGGGAGGCCACCACCAGCACGTGGCTGCCGGCCAGGGGGCGCGAATTGGCAGACGAGACCGCGAAGCCGGTGTCTTCCTCCGAGACGGTGAGTCCCTGAACCTCGTCATGGATGGTGCGAGGGAACTCGACCGTCACGGCCGTCGTGACCTCGCCGTCCTGGCGGTCCAGTTCCAGGCCCATGGCCGTCGCCGCCTGCTCGACGAGGCGCCAACTGACATCGTCCAGCGCATGGCCCTCCTGCGGGGCCACCGTGTTCACGAAGGCTTGCCGCCCCTCTTCGTCGGGCGGCGTGTGGTGAAAGCGGCACATCAGGCGCGCATGGACGGGCCAGGTCTTCGTGTCCAGCCGCAGCTCGATCGAGCCCTGGGCATGCGTCACCGCCCAGTCGAGCAAGGTGTTGAGCAGGGAGAACAGCAGCGCGGGATCGACGATCACCTCCACCGGCTTGAGCACCTGGCGGATCTCGATCCCATGGGATTGCGTCTCCCGGCTGCGGTGTGACAGCACGCCCTGCAGCGTCTGTGTGAGGTGCAGCCGTTCGGCGCTCTGACGCACCCGGCCGGAGGCAAAGCGCACGATCTGCTGGCTGGTCATGCCCACCCGACGGGCCCGCTCCAGCTCATCGCGCAGCATGCGCAGGCTGCGGCGGTCGATCTGGCCGGTGGCAATCAGGCCATGCACGCGTTCAAGGGCCGCGCTCAGCGGCGCGGCGATTTCCTCGCCGATCTGGGTGACCAGTTGATGCCAGCGTTCGGAGGACACAGCAGAGGTTTCTTGCATGGACAGGGGGTGCGGCCGCTGGCGCCCGGCAGGCGTCGGGCCGGAGAGCTCGGACAGATCCATGAGGTCACTCCAGCGGCTTGAGATCGGCATGAGGGAAAAGGCGTCCCAGTATTGGAAATGTGACAAATTGCGTCGATCCCCTGAACAGGGGTCGCCGACCTCCGGGAAGCGGCGGGCGGATAATCGCGGCATGTTGTTCCGCTCCTCCCTGGCCGCTGCCGCCCTGCTGGCCCTGGGCGCGTGCTCGCCCACCCTCGACTGGCGCCAGGTGCGCCCTGAAGGCAGCCCGCTCCAGGCGCTCTTCCCCTGCAAACCCAAGACCCATGCCCGCACCGTGGCCCTGGCCGGCGCACAGGTGCGCATGAGCCTGTACGCGTGCTCCACCGGGGGACACACGTACGCCCTGAGTCTGGCCGACATGGGCGACCCGGCACAGGTGACACCGGCGCTGCGCGCCCTGCGCGAGGCCACGGCCAGCAACCTGGAGGCCCGGGCCCCGGAGGTGATGCCGCTGCAGGTCCCCGGCATGACCCCGAACACCGAGGCGGCCCGCATCCGGGTGGCTGGCACGCTGCCCGATGGGCAGGCCCTGGTGCAGGTGGCGGGCTACTTCGCCCATGGCACGATGGTCTATCAGGTCAACGTGGTGGGCCCCCAACCGCCGGATGACGCGGTGCGCACCTTCTTCGGCGGCCTGCAGTTCCGATGACAAGCGCCCCCCTGCCCGCGCACGGGATGGTGGGGCCGCGCCAGGCCCTGGTCCTTTTCCTGGTCTTTGCCTGGGCCTATTTCCTGTCGGCCCTGGTGCGCGCGGTGACCGCCACGCTGGCCCCCACCCTCACAACCGACCTGGGGCTGAGCCCCGGCGACCTGGGCCTGCTGGCCGGAGCCTACTTCTTTGGCTTTGCGGTGATGCAGTTGCCGCTGGGTCGCTGGCTCGACCGCTTCGGGCCCCGCCGCGTGCTGGTGGCCTTCCTGGCGGTGGCCGTGGCCGGCTGTGCCGCCTTTGCGATGGCCGGCGGATTCGCAGGACTGACCCTGGCCCGCGCCCTCATCGGCGCGGGCGTCAGCGCCTGCCTGATGGCGCCGCTCACCGGCTTCCGGCGCTGGTTCTCCCCCACCCAGCAGTTGCGTGCCAACTCCTGGATGCTGATGACCGGCTCCCTGGGGATGCTGGCCTCGACGCTGCCGGTGCAATGGCTGCTGCCGCTGACCGGTTGGCGCGGGCTGTTCTGGCTGTTGGGCCTGTGCCTCGTGCTGAGCGTCGTGGCGCTGTGGTGGCTCGTTCCCCGCGACGAGCCCATCGCTGCGCCCCCGACCACCGGCGACAGAGCGCCCCAGGAGGGGTACGCCACGATCTGGCGCAACCCGAATTTCCGCCGCTATGCCGGGCTGGGATTCGTCAACTATGGCGGCATGATTGCCCTGCAGACGCTGTGGATCGGCCCCTGGCTGGTGAATGTGGCCGGCTGGTCGCCCACGGCCTCTGCCGGCGGGTTGTTCATCGTCAACGCCGCGATGCTGGTGACCTTCCTGGTCTGGGGCCTGGCGATGCCCCGGCTGGAGGCGCGAGGCTGGAGCGCGGCACGGCTGATCACCGTGGGCGCCCCCTGGAGCCTCGCGGTACTGGCCATGAACCTGCTGCTGGGGGCCCACGCGACCGCCTGGGCCTGGGCGCTGTACTGCGTGAGCTGCACTTTCATGGCCCTGGCCCAGCCGCTGGTCGGGCAGGCCTTTCCCACCCACCTGGCCGGGCGCGCACTGTCCGCCTACAACCTCATCATCTTTGCGGGTGTATTTGCGATGCAATGGGGCATCGGCCTGGCGGTGGATCTGGGCCACGCGCTGGGGCTGGACACGCTCAATGCCTATCGTTTTGCGCTCGGGCTTTACGGCCTGCTGGGGGCCTGGGCCTGCTGGGGGCATTGGCGCTCGGCTCGCGAGGCCCGCAGCCCCCCTGTCCAGGTGTCGGCTGAATGACACATCGGCCGGCGGGGATGGGTCGATAATGGATCATCCATTTTTCCCATGCCTGGTTTTCTCATCATCGCCCATGCCCCGCTGGCCAGCGCCCTGAAGGCCTGCGCGCGGCACACCTTTCCCGACTGCGCCGCGACGCTGGAGGCGCTGGACGTGCCTGCCCAGATGAGCATCGACGAAGTCGAGACGCGCGCGCGCACGCTGCTTGCGCGTGTGCGCACGCCCGAGGCACTCATCCTGACCGATGTCTTCGGCGCGACGCCCTGCAACGTCGCCCAGCGCCTGGCCGACGGCGTGCAGGTCAAGGTGGTGGCCGGCGTGAACGTGCCCATGCTCTGGCGCAGTCTGTGCTATCAGCACGAGGCCCTGGACGTGCTCGTTGCGCGGGCCGTGGCCGGCGCCAACCAGGGCATCATGCAGGTGGGCCATACCGCCCCGCAGAACCAGGCGCAAGCTCCTGCCCATGCTCACGACCCGCATCACCATCAGCAATAAGCTCGGCCTGCACGCACGGGCCTCCGCCAAGCTCACCAAGCTGGCCGGCAGTTTCAAGAGCGACGTCCACATGAGCCGCAACGGCCGGCGCGTGAATGCCAAGAGCATCATGGGCGTGATGATGCTGGCCGCCGGCCTGGGCACCGAGGTCGAGATCGAGACGTCGGGCGAGGACGAGCAAGCCGCCATGGACGCGCTGCGCGCGCTCATCGACGACAAGTTCGGGGAAGGCGAGTGATGACCACCCCTCGCCCGTGAGTACACAGGCGATCCCCCGAGGGGATGCGGGCCGGCTTGGGACGGCCCGGCGCTCGCCCCGCCCTCGCCAACGATGCTTGTTTGTCAGGCGCCCAGGAAATGCCGGCGGTACTTCGCCGGCAGGTCATCGATGCGCATGAGCATCGGCAGGTCGGCGGTGTTGAAGTCGGGGTCCCAGGCCGGGGCGCCCAGGATCTTTGCGCCGCAGCGCAGGTAGCCCTTGATCAGCGCCGGCGCCTCCACCGTCAGGTCATGCTGGAGTTCCTCCACCGGCAGCGGCAGGCGCGGCTGCACCTGGTACTCGATGGGTGCCAGGTGCGTGTGGCGCAGTTGTTCCCACAGGCTTGCGGCATAGTGGCCGCCGTCGCGCATGCTCACGCTGGCACAACCCACCATGGTGTCCAGGCGGTTGCGCACCATGAACTCGGCCAGCGCCCCCCACAGCGCCAGGATGGCGCCGCCGCTGCGATGCTCCGGATGCACGCAGGAACGCCCCAGCTCCACCATGCGCGATCGCAAGGGGCGCAGGCGGGTGAGGTCGAACTCGGTCTCGCTGTACAGCCCCCCGATGCGGCGAGCCGCCTCGGGCGTGAGCACACGATAGGTGCCGATCACCGGTCCCGGCTCGCCGTCGCGACCTGCCGCGCGCACCAGCAGGTGTTCGCAATAGGGATCGAAGACGTCGATGTCATGACCGGCCGGGGACCCCTTGGGCACTGACAGCCGGGCCCCCATCTCTTCCGCAAAGACCTGGTACCTCAGGCGCTGGGCCTCCCGAACCTCGTCTTCATGGCGCGCCCAAACCACCTCCAGCCGCGCACGGGCAGGTGCCTCAGCGACGACGCGCCCCGGCTCGCTGCGGTGAAGAGACCTCCGCGGGGCTCGGATCTCGGCGATGGGTAGCGTCGGCAGTGGCAAGTCCCTCATGGTGTTCTCCGGCGTGTCATGGCCGTGAAGGCTAGGGTGGGACAGTGACACCGCCATGACCCGCGCATGACGCCCGGATGACGCCCCGCGGCCCAGCCACCTGCGCACTGCGCCACGCCAGCCCGGGGCTTTCCCTTGGCCCAGGCTGCGTCCGGCATGCTAGGGTTTGCAAACAACCTGTCACACATCCGCGCATGGCTTCGCCCCCTCCCGCTCCACCGCCGATGCCCACCGGGAGCCCATCGCGCTGGAGGGCCTGGCTCGGAGAGCCTGCACCGCCGCTGCCCAGCGAGGACGTGAGACGCCTGACCGCCAGCATCCTGGGGCTGATGGCCTGGGGCGGGGCCACGCTGCTCGTCCTCACCTGGCTGTTCATCACCTCGGCCACCGTGCAGGCCATCGCTTCAACCACCGGACTGGTGGCCCTGATGTTCGCGCTGCGGCTGT
>Ga0114986_1000221_pt1 | contig 15867 bp, 16 predicted proteins | sample Shrwel1BS1Day17_FD_96988 | JGI IMG/M metagenome (GOLD analysis project Ga0114986, IMG submission 96988) | Subsurface microbial communities from deep shales in Ohio, USA - Utica-3 well 1 S-1-Day17 | ecosystem: Environmental > Aquatic > Deep subsurface > Shale gas/oil reservoir > Produced... | reverse complement strand
GCCCTGCACACCACGGGCGTGCTGGGCCGGCTGTTCGCCGAAGCCATCGAGAACGCACCGCCCGGTCCGGGGGCTGCCCTGCGCAACCATGGTGTGGGCAACGGCCTCGTCTTTCTCTACGCCACGCTCCCTCAGGTGCTGCCACAGCTCCTGAGCTACACGCTCTATCGTTGGGAGAACAACATCCGCGCTGCGGCGGTACTGGGTGTGGTGGGCGCTGGCGGCCTGGGTCAGCTGTTGGCCTTCCACATGGGCCTGTTCCAGATGGGCAAGACCGCCACCATCCTGGGGGCCATGCTGCTGATGGTGGCGATGGTCGACGCCAGCAGCCACGGCGCACGCCGCTGGCTGACGCGATGATCAGGGGGCCGGCTTCAGGCGCAACAACTGCCCGTTGCGGTCGTCAGTCAACAGGTAGATGAGTCCATCGGGCCCTTCGCGCACGTCGCGCACGCGCTGGCCCAGTTCCGGCAGCAGGCGCTCTTCACGCACCACGCGGGTGCCATCGATCTCCAGGCGCGACAGGTAGCGGAACTTCAGCGACCCCACCAGCAAGCTGCCCTTCCAGGCGGGGCCATAGCGGTCGGTCCGAACAAACACCATGCCCGAGGGCGCGATCGACGGCGTCCACTGGTGCAAGGGTTGCTCCATGCCCTGCTTGGCCGTGATGCCGTCGCCGATCTTGCCGCCGCCGTAGCTCTCGCCATAGGTGATCACCGGCCAGCCGTAGTTCTTGCCGGCGTCGGGACGGTTGATTTCGTCACCGCCTTGGGGACCGTGCTCCTGGGTCCACAGCCGGCCGTCCACACCCAGCGCGGCCCCTTGCGGATTGCGGTGACCATAGCTCCAGATCTCCGGCCGTGCGCCCACCCGTTGCACGAACGGATTGTCCGGCGGCACGCCGCCATCCTTGCGGATCCTCACCACCTTGCCGTGGTGGTTGTCCAGGGTCTGGGCATCGGCCATCCGGTGATAGCGATCGCCCAGCGTCAGGAAGAGCAAACCACCTGGCGCCTCGACCACCCGACAACCGAAGTGAAGTCGGCTGGCCACCTTGGGCTGCTGGCTGAAGATGACTTTCACGTCTTCCAGTCGCCTGGCGTCATCGGACAGGCGGGCACTGGCCAGCGCAGTCGAGTTGGTCCCTGCGCTGCCCGGCTCGCTGTAGCAGAAGTAGAGACGGCGATTGCTGGCAAAACCGCTGTCGGTGATCAGGTCCAGCAGCCCGCCCTGCCCGACTGCATCGATGGCTGGCAGGCCTTCCAGCGGCTGCCCGACGCGGCCATCGGGCTCGATGACCCTCATGCTGCCGGGCCGTTCGGTGACGAGCATGCGTCCCTGACCGATGAAAGCCACGGCCCAGGGGTTCTGCAGGTCACGGGCGACCACCTCCACCACCGGCTCGGCGGCGCGCACGCTCGGATTGACAACGGCACCGGCCACCAGCAGAAAACCGGCGAACATCGACGTGGACAAGGGGCGGCGGGTGACGAAGGTCATGCAAATCTCCTCAAGTGGATACGCTGGCAAGACCTCATCGGAGGCCACAGGTTCCCGTGGAGGCGCGCCATCGGTGACACCTGGGGCATCACGCCAACAAGGCGGCCAATCCGCCATCGGGCTCAAAGCGCCGGTTGCGGTAGGTCAGGCGCGTGGGCCCTTGCCAGGCGGGCTCGGACACCGGGTGCTCCGGGTCCCCGGGATAGCAGATCACCCGGCAGCCGTCACGGTCAAACGGGTGAGGCTCGATGAGGGGCGGTCTGCGCCCCTGCGCATGCGCCAGCGCGGCATCGACATCGCGAAATCGGGACAGCGCCACCAGGCTCATGATCTGCGGCGGTGCCAGCTCAATGTCATCGGCCCAGAACCGCTCCAGAGCATCGCGTGGCGACAGCCAGACCGCCTCCGTGGCTTCGTGTCCGTCGTGGCGAGCCGTTTGCCCGGACGGAAGCCGGGCCAGAAAGAACCGCGTATCAAAACGCTTGCTGGATACCGACGGCAGGCGGGGCGTGATCCACCGGGACCACGGCACCAGCGCCGAGACAGGGATGCGCCTTGCTTCTGTCTGCATGGCTGCGGCCCAGTCCTGGCCTTGGCCGATTCGCTCTTCCAGCGACTGCTGCCGGCTCCGCGTCCAGGCATCCATGCCCAGGACCAGTTCCACCTCCTCCCAGGTCTCCCTGAGGGCCGCCACATGCAAGGCCACGGCCTCATCCGCCGACAACGCGGACTCGGCCAGTCGGGCCACACAGGCCTGAGGTGTCAGGTCGAGGGCGCCAGCGGCTACCTGACCATCCGCCGCATCGAGCTTGCCGCCCGGGAACACATGCACACCTCCCAGCACACCAGCGTTGCCATGGCGGCGAACCATGAGCACCTCCAGCCCGGTGGAACCATCTCTCAGCACCAGTACAGTGGCTGAGGGCAAGGGCGCTGAGTGGACTTCTTGAGACAGGAAGGGAATGGCCATGCCGCATTGTGCGGTCATTCATTTGTCACATTCCTCCCTTATATTTCAACTATTATTGAACCATAGAAGAAAGGAAAGAGGCTATGAAGGTCGGTATCAACGGCATGGGACGCATGGGGCGGCTGGCCCTGCGCGCGGCGTTCGGCGCCATCGAACGCGAAGCCATCGACCCCCGCCAGGGCAATCGCCTGGAGGTGGTGCACCTCAACGAAATCAAGGGCGGCGCGGCCGCCACCGCCCACCTGCTGGCCTTTGACACGGTGCAGGGCAAGTGGCGGGCGCACATCGCGGCCGAGCGCAGCGACACCATCCGCATCAACGACCGCCACCTGTCGTTCAGCGAACACGCCACCGCCGCAGAGATCCCCTGGGGCGATCTGGGCGTGGACGTGGTGCTGGAGTGCACCGGCAAGTTCCTCACACCCGAGACGCTGCAAGGCCACCTGGACCGCGGCGCGAAGCGCGTGATCGTGGCCGCGCCAGTCAAGGTGGGCGATGTGCTGAACATCGTGGTTGGCGTCAACGAGCACCTCTACAACCCGGCGCGCGACCGCATCGTCACCGCCGCCAGCTGCACCACCAACTGCCTGGCCCCGGTGGTCAAGGTGGTTCACGAAGCCATCGGTATCAAGCACGGCCAGATCACCACGTTGCACAACCCGACCAACACCAACCTGGTGGTGGACGCACCGCACAAAGACCTGCGCCGCGCGCGCAGCGCCATGGTGAACCTGGCCCCCACGACCACCGGCAGCGCCACCGCCATCGCACTGATATACCCCGAACTCAAGGGCAAGCTCAACGGACACGCGGTGCGCGTGCCGGCGCTCAACGCCTCGCTGACCGACTGCGTGTTCGAGCTCAACCGCGCGACCACGGCCGAAGAAGTGAACGCCCTGTTCGAAGCCGCGGCCCAAGGTCCGCTGGCCGGTATTCTGGGTTACGAGACCCGCCCGCTGGTGAGTGCCGATTACGCCCGCGACACGCGCAGCTCCATCGTCGACGGTCTATCCACCATGGTGACCGACGGCACGCTGCTCAAGCTCTACGCCTGGTACGACAACGAGATGGGCTACGCCACGCGTATGGTGGACCTGGCCTGCCACCTCGAATCCGTCGGCATCTGATGAACGCCCCGACAACCACAACAAGCCACGCGGTGCGCAACTACGCCATCGTCACCGCCGCCTACTGGGGCTTCACGCTCACCGACGGCGCGCTGCGCATGCTGGTGCTGCTGCACTTCTACAAGCTCGGCTATTCACCCTTCACGCTGGCCTTTCTGTTCCTGCTGTACGAGGCGGCCGGCGTGCTGGCCAACCTGATTGGCGGCTGGCTGGCCACGCGCTACGGCATCCAGCGCATGCTGACCGTGGGTCTGGCCACGCAGATCACCGGCTTCATCCTGCTCTCTCTGCTGAACCCGGCGTGGACGGCCGCCATGTCGGTGGCCTGGGTGGTGGTGGCGCAAGGCATCTGTGGCGTGGCCAAGGACCTGACCAAGACCGCCAGCAAGTCGGCCATCAAGGTCACGCAGGCGCAGGCCAAGGCCGAGGACGGCGGCAACAACCAGCTCTTCAAGTGGGTGGCCTGGTTCACCGGCAGCAAAAACGCCATGAAGGGCTTCGGCTTCTTCCTGGGCGGCGTGCTGCTGCAGGCGCTGGGCTTCCAGCACTCGCTGTGGGCCATGGCCTGCCTGCTGGTGCTGGTGCTCGCAGGCGTGGTGCTGTCGGTGCCGCCGATGATGGGCAAGGCCAAGGCCTCCAAATCGGCCAAGGAGCTGTTCGCCAAGAACCAGGGCATCAACTACCTGGCCGCCGCACGCGTGGCGCTGTTCGGCGCGCGGGACGTGTGGTTTGTGGTCGGCGTGCCGGTGTTCCTCTATTCGCAGGGCTGGAACTTCACCATGGTGGGCGGCTTTCTGGCGGCCTGGACCATTGGCTACGGCCTGGTGCAGGCGCTGGCGCCCAATCTGGTCAAACGCAGTGCCGACGGCCTGAGCAGCGAGGTACCTGCCGCACGTGGCTGGTCGCTGGCGCTGGCATTGATTCCGGTCGGCATCGCGGCTGCCGTGCTGATGGACGCTCCTCACCTGCAGTGGTGGGTGGTTGGCGGCTTGGGGCTGTTTGGCTTCGCCTTCGCGGTCAATTCGTCCGTGCATTCCTACCTGATCCTGGCCTACGCCGGCAGCGAGAAGGCGGCGGAGGACGTGGGCTTCTACTACGCGGCCAACGCGCTGGGCCGCTTCTTCGGCACGCTCATGTCGGGCCTGCTCTACCAGTGGGGCGGCCTGCTGTATGCACTGGTGGGCTCGGCGTTGATGCTGCTGGTCTGCTGGCTGGTCACGCTGGCACTTCCAACCAGGCTGGCTATGCCCAGTCATTCAACGGTCTGAGGAGAAGCCATGGAAGAAGCCGATGTCGTCAAGGCGCTGGGGGCGCTGGCCCAGGAGACGCGCCTGCGTATCTTCCGCCTGCTGGTGGTGGCCGGGCCGCAAGGCATGACCCCGGGTCACATGTCGGAGCAACTGGGTGCCTCGCCAACGGCACTGTCCTTTCACCTGAAGGAACTGAGCCATACGGGCCTGATCGACGTGGAACGCGACGGTCGCAACCTGATATACCGCGCACATTTCGACCGCATGAACGCCCTGCTCGGCTACCTCACCGAATACTGCTGCGCGGGGCAACCCTGTGAAGTGGCCCCATCGGTCTGCGCCGACTGTGGAGACCTTCAATGAAGCTCGCTGAGACGCTCAACCTGGGTTGTGCATGCCAGACGCTGGAGACCCTGCGGTTGAGAGAACAGCTGGAAACCGATCCTGCGCTGGCCGGCCTGACCGACCGGCTTGCCGAGAGTCACCCGCACCTGTTCTCGCCCACAGCGGTGTTCCTCGATGCAGGTGTGATGGACCAAATCACCGACGCGGTGGCCGTGCTCGAGCGGGTGATTGCCCTGCCCACCTGGCAGGAGCAGGCGCTGGACCGCGCGCCGCCGATCGCCCGCCTCGACCATGGGCCGGCCGGTGTCTTCATGGGCTACGACTTTCACCTGTCGGAGGACGGTCCGCGCCTGATCGAGATCAACAGCAACGCCGGAGGCGCCTTGCTCAACGCCGCCCTGGCGCGGGCGCACCGCGCCTGCTGCGAATCATTCCAGCAGTGGTTCGACCCCAAAGACACCCTGCGGCAGATGGACGAGGTCTTCGTGGACATGTTCCGCGCCGAATGGCAGGCACAGCGCGGTGGTGCGCCACTGCGCAACGTGCTGATCGTGGACGACGAGCCCGAGGCGCAGTACCTGGCGCCCGAGTTCCAGATGGCGCGCGCCCTGTTCGCCGCGCACGGCCTGACCGCCGTGGTGGCCGATCCGCGCGAGCTGCAGTGGCGTGACGGCGCGCTCTGGCACACGGCCCTGTCAGCCGACACACCGGTGGACCTGGTCTACAACCGGCTGACCGACTTCTACCTGCAGGACAGCGGGCACGAGGCGCTGCGGCAGGCCTATTTGGCAGGCGCCACCGTGGTCACTCCCCACCCGCGCACCCATGCGTTATATGCCGACAAACGCAACCTGATCGCCCTGACAGATGACGAGCAGCTCAAAGGCTGGGGCGTGGGCGAAGCGGACCGCGAGTTGCTGCGTTGTGTGGTGCCCGCCACGCAGCGCGTCACCCCCGACCACGCCGACGCCCTCTGGTCGCAGCGGCGAGGACTGTTCTTCAAGCCTGCGGCCGGTTTCGGCGCCCGCGCAGCCTACCGCGGCGACAAGCTCACCCGGCGCGTGTGGGCCGAGATCCTGGCCGGCGACTACGTCGCCCAGACCCATGTGCCGCCGAGCGAGCGGCTGGTCTCGGTGGACGGGCAAAGCGTCCGGCTCAAGCTGGATCTGCGTGCCTACACCTACCGTGGCCAGGTGCAGCTGCTGGCCGCCCGCACCTGGGCCGGCCAGACAACCAATTTCCGGACTGAAGGCGGTGGATTCTCGCCGGTGGTGGTGCTGCAAGCGACAACCTTGCGCCTCGACACCGCTGCCTAGTCAGCCTGAACGGAGACCACCATGAAACGGTTCCATGTCCACCTGCATGTCGATGACCTCGACAAGAACATCGGCTTCTACTCCTCCTTGTGCAAACAGCCGCCCACCCGCACCGAGACCGACTACGCCAAGTGGATGCTCAATGACCCGCAGTGCATAGCCTGGGAACACTTTCACACCCCGGGCACCATTGCGGTGTTCAGAGAAAAGGCTGATGAAAGTTCGGCTCTGGCCTGCTGCGCGCCCTCCTCCACCGCCCCCACCTCTGCAACCCGCTGCTGTTGAAAGGTTATCCCCATGTCCGTCTACAACGTGCTCTTCCTGTGCACCGGCAACTCGGCCCGGAGCATCATGGCCGAATCCATCCTCAACCACCTGGGTGGCGGCCGTTTCCGCGCCTTCAGTGCCGGCAGCCACCCGGCTGGCGAAGTCAATCCGCATGCCATCGAACTGCTGCAACGCAACCACTACAAGACGGAGAGCCTGCGCAGCAAGAACTGGAGCGAGTTTGCGCAGGCCGATGCGCCGCACATGAACTTTGTGCTGACCGTTTGCGACAAAGCGGCCGGCGAGGTCTGCCCGGTTTGGCCTGGTCAGCCGATGTCTGCCCACTGGGGCGTGCCAGACCCCGCCGAGGTCAAGGGTGACGACGAGTCCATCAAGAAAGCTTTTGCCGACACCTTCATGGTGCTCAGCCGTCGCATCGCCCTGCTGGTCAACCTGCCGTTTGAAAAGCTCGATCGCCTGGCCCTGCAGAAAGAGCTGGAGGGTATCGGCCGCCAAAAGGCCTGAGCGGTTCTTTCGAGTCCCTGGCCCGTTCGCACCCACGATCGGGCGTTTTTCATTTGCGAGGTGTGACCGATGGGTGTTTTTGAGCGATACCTGACCGTGTGGGTCGGGCTGGGCATTCTGGCCGGTGTGGGCCTCGGGCTCGTCATGCCGGGGGTCTTCCAGGCCGTGGCAGCGATGGAAGTCGCGCAGGTCAACCTGGTGGTGGCCGTGTTCATCTGGATCATGATCTACCCGATGATGATCCAGATTGACTGGCATGCAGTCAAAGACGTGGGCAAGAAGCCTCAGGGGCTGATGCTCACCCTGGTGGTCAACTGGCTGATCAAGCCTTTCACCATGGCGGCGCTGGGCGTGCTGTTCTTCCAGTACATCTTTGCGGGCTGGGTCGACCCGCAGTCGGCCAGCGAATACATCGCCGGCATGATCCTGCTGGGCGTGGCGCCCTGCACCGCCATGGTGTTCGTCTGGAGCCAGCTGGTCAAAGGCGATGCCAACTACACCCTGGTGCAGGTCTCGGTGAACGACCTCATCATGGTAGTCGCGTTTGCGCCCATCGCCGCTTTTCTGCTGGGCGTGACCGACGTGACCGTGCCATGGGAAACGCTGCTGCTGTCCACCGTGCTGTATGTGGTGCTGCCCCTGCTGGCGGGCATGGCCACCCGCCAGATGCTGGTCAAGCGTTCCCCGCAGACACTGGGACATTTCGTCGCGCGCCTGAAGCCCTGGTCGGTGGTCGGCCTGATCGCCACCGTGGTCCTGCTGTTCGGCTTCCAGGCCGGCACCATCGTCGAGCAGCCAGGCGTGATCGCGTTGATCGCCGTGCCGCTGATCCTTCAGTCCTACGGCATCTTTTTCATCGGCTGGTGGGGTGCCAAACTGCTCAAGTTGCCACACGACATTGCTGGGCCAGCCTGCCTGATTGGCACTTCCAACTTCTTCGAGCTCGCGGTGGCCGTGGCCATCTCGCTGTTCGGGCTGAATTCCGGCGCCGCACTGGCCACCGTGGTGGGGGTGCTGGTGGAAGTGCCGGTGATGCTGTCCCTGGTGGCCATCGTCAACGCCTGGAAACCCCGCAGCACCTGAACTTGCCATGTCCGACATCACGATCTATCACAACCCAGCCTGTGGCACCTCACGCAACGTGCTGGCCATGATCCGCAACAGCGGCGTCGAACCCACGGTCATCGAATACCTCAAGACCCCACCCAGCACGGAACAGATCAAGACCTGGCTCAACGCCATGGGCGCCTCGGCGCGCCAGGTACTGCGCGAGAAGGGAACGCCATTTGCCGAGTTGGACCTGGGTAACCCGAAGTGGTCCGACGACGAGCTGCTGGCCTTCATCCAGCAGCATCCCATCCTCCTCAATCGCCCAATCGTGGTCACGCCGCTGGGTGTACGACTTTGCCGACCATCCGAGGTGGTGCTGGACATCCTCCCCAATCCCCAGCAAGGTCCATTCATCAAGGAGGATGGCGAGATGGTCATCGATGCCAAGGGACGCCGTGTCTGAATCTGTCAGCAAACCTTTGGCCGATCTGCCCCAGGTGCAGCCGGAACACTTTCGCGTGCCCAACCCGGCGCAACTGCTGCGTGCGCATTCGGCCCACCCGCCGCGCATCCTGCTGCTGTACGGATCCCTGCGCCCGCGCTCCTTCAGCCGCCTGCTGGTGGAAGAAGCTGCCCGGCTCCTGAATGCCATGGGCGCGGAAACCCGGATCTTCAATCCCAGTGGATTGCCCTTGCCCGACGATGCACCGGACAGCCACCCCAAAGTGCAGGAGCTGCGCGATTTGACCCAGTGGTCCGAGGGGATGGTCTGGTGCTCGCCCGAGCGTCACGGCGCCATGACCGGCATCATGAAAACCCAGATCGACTGGATTCCACTGTCGGCCGGCGCGGTTCGTCCGACCCAGGGCAAGACGCTGGCCGTGATGCAGGTGTGCGGCGGTTCCCAGTCCTTCAATGCCGTCAACCAGATGCGTGTGCTCGGACGCTGGATGCGCATGATCACCATCCCGAACCAGTCGTCGGTGGCCAAAGCCTTTCAGGAGTTCGACGACCATGACCGTATGAAGCCGTCGAGCTACCACGACCGGCTCGTCGATGTGATGGAGGAACTGGTGAAGTTCACCTGGCTGACCCGAGACATCTCGCCCTATCTGGTGGACCGCTACAGCGAGCGCAAGGAAAGTGCCGAAGAGCTGATGAAACGCGTCAATCAACAGACCCTCTAGGAACAGTTCGTTGAGATGCCAGGCAAGCCCCATGTCACAGCCACCAATCGCTGACGACTCCCGGTTGCTCAAGGAGCCTTGGCATCAGCAGGCAACCGCACTGGCTGAAAGCCTCGACACCGACATCGTGCGTGGGCTGAGCACAGAAGAGGCACGTCGGCGCCTCGATCGCTTTGGTCCGAATGCGTTGACGCTTGAACCGGCGGTACCGGCATGGCGGCATCTGCTGTCGCAGTTCCGAGATCCCCTGGTCTATCTGCTGCTGGCGGCCGTCGGCATCACACTGCTGGTCTGGTTGTCGGAAGGCGCGGGCGGATGGCCGATCGATGCCTTGGTCATCCTGGTCATCGTTCTGCTCAATGCCTTGCTGGGGTTTTTCCAGGAAGTCCGCTCCCAGCGCGCCGCAGCTGCCCTGGCCCGTCTGGGCTCGGTCACCTCGGCCGTGCTGCGCGACGGTGTGCCACTTCGGGTGCCGAGCGTCGAACTGGTGCCGGGTGATCTGCTGCAGCTGACCGAAGGCGACCGCGTGGGCGCAGACGCGCGCTTGCTGCAGGCGCATTCGCTGCGGGTGCAGGAGGCGTCGCTCACCGGTGAAAGCGACGCAGTGCTCAAGGACGCTGCCGTACTGCCACGGGACACCCCGCTGGCCGAACGGGCCAACATGGTGTTCAAGGGCACCGCGGTGGTTCAGGGCACGGGCATGGCGCTGGTGACGGCCAGCGGGATGGCCACCGAGACGGGCCGTATCGCCCATTTGCTTGCGGAGACGCCTGAGGAGGCGACGCCTCTCCAGAAGGAAGTACGCCAGATCGGCATCATGCTCGGTCGGGCCGTGCTGCTGATTGCCCTGCTGGTGGTTGGTACGGTGCTGCTGATGAGCGAGGTTCGCAGTTGGGCCGATGTCGAGGAAGTGCTGCTGCTGGGGGTATCGTTGGCGGTGGCGGCCGTCCCCGAGGGACTGCCGGCCATCCTGTCGCTTGTGCTGGCGATCGGGGTCCAGCGCATGGCCAGGCGACAGGCCATCGTCAAGAAGCTGTCATCGGTCGAGACACTGGGCTCCGCCTCTGTGATTTGCACCGACAAGACCGGCACCCTGACGCGCTCGGAGATGGCGATCGAGAAAGTGGTGACCGCTTCAGGGTGCAGTTGTCCGGAGGGCGTGGGTTACGAGCCGGTCGGCGAGTTCCGACACCAAGGTCAGCTCATCGGGCCCGGCCCCCTGCACAGCGAGCTGGTCCTCATGCTCAGTGGCGGAAGCCTGGCCGGCAATGCCGACTTGCGCCAGCAGACCGATGGCAGCTGGGTGATCCAGGGAGACCCGACGGAAGCTGCCTTCCTGGTCGCCGAGCGCAAGCTGGGTGTCCACGAACGACGGCGCGAGCGCTTCGAGCGCATCGCCGAGATTCCCTTCAGCTCCGAGCGCAAGCGCATGGCGGTGATTGCCATCGACCATGAAAATGATGACCAGCGCGTCATCATCGTCAAGGGGGCGCCCGATGTTCTGTTGCAGCACTGCACCCAGGCCAGGGTGGGCATGGATGTCGTGCCGATGAGCGAGGCCATCCGTACGCGCGCACTGGCCGACGTGGACGAGCTGTCGGATGCGGCGCTGAGAACACTGGCGGTGGCCTACCGGCCACTGGCACCCGGCGAAGACGAACGGACAGGCGATGCGCTCGAACAAGGCCTGATCTTTGTCGGCACGGTGGGCATCATCGATCCGCCACGCCCCGAAGCGGCAGCCGCCATCCAGGAGGCTCGGCGTGCGGGCATCCGGGTCATCATGATCACTGGCGACCACCCGCGCACGGCGGCGCGTATCGCGTCGGATCTCGGCATCATCGAGGCCGGTGGTGCTGCCTTGACCGGTGCCGAGATCGATGCGCTTGATGAAGCCGGACTCGCACAAGCGGTGCAACAGGTCTCGGTGTACGCACGGGTCGATCCCGCGCACAAGCTGCGCATCGTTGATGCGCTGCAGGGCCAGGGTCACGTGGTCGCGATGACCGGTGACGGTGTCAACGATGCGCCGGCACTCAAGTCGGCCGACATCGGCGTCGCAATGGGTATCACGGGCACCGAGGTGACCAAGGAGGCCGGCAAGATGATCCTGGCCGACGACAACTTCGCGACCATCGTGGCGGCGGTACGGGAGGGCCGCGGCATCCTCGACAACATTCGGAAGTTTCTGCGCTACCTGCTGTCTTCGAACATGGGCGAGGTGCTGACCGTGCTGCTCGGCGTGCTCGCCGCCCAAGCGCTGGGGCTGATCGACGCAAGTGGCGCGATCGTGCTGCCACTGCTGGCGACACAGATCCTATGGATCAATCTCATCACCGACGCCGCTCCGGCGCTGGCCATGGGGGTCGACCCACAGACCGACGATGTGATGAACCGTCGTCCGAGAAGCCCGCACGAGCGCATCATCGATGCGCGCATGTGGTCGGGTGTGCTGCAGGTCGGTCTGGTCATGGCCATTGCCACCCTGTTCACACTCGACCTCTTCATGCCCGGCGGACTGATCGAGGGCGATCAATCGCTGGAGACCGCTCGCACGGCGGCGTTCACCGTGCTGGTGTTTTCGCAATTGTTCAACGCCTTCAATGCCCGATCGGAGACCGGCAGCGCCTGGCGCGGCCTGTTCGTCAACCGCTGGCTCTGGGGAGCCGTCGGGCTGGGCGCCGTGCTCCAGGTGGCGGTTGTGCACCTGGACTTCCTGAACCAGGCCTTTGGCACCCGCGCGCTGGAAGCCAGCCAATGGCTGCAGTGCCTGACCATCGCCAGCACGGTGTTGTGCTATAGCGAAACTCGCAAATGGCTTGCCCGGCGCATGAGCGACGGTTAGGATCAAGAAGGGGAGTGTCAGATGGACTATGTCTTGCATTTGATGGCGGGTGGCGCGGGCAACCTGGCCGCGTATCTCGCGGCCCATGTGCTGCTGTGCCTGCTGCCGGCCTTCTTCATTGCCGGGGCCATGGCGGCTCTGATCCCCAAGGCCAGCATCACGCGCTGGCTCGGTCGCAGTACGCCGGCCCATGTCTCGTATCCGGCGGCAGCTGCGGCGGGTTCGCTGCTGGCGGTCTGCTCTTGCACCATCGTGCCGCTGTTTGCCGGCATCTACCGCAAGGGTGCCGGCATCGGGCCCGCCATCACCTTCCTGTTCTTCGCACCGGCCGGCAACATCATGGCGCTGGCCTATACCGGCAGTATCCTGGGGCCCGAATTTGCCGCAGCACGGCTGTTGCTCTGTCTGTTGTTCGGCATCGGTATCGGCCTGCTGATGGCCATGCTGTTCTGGAAAGACGATGCCAGCCACGATGCCCAGACCGATGCCCTGTTTGCCGAGCAGGCCAGCGTCGGACCCGCCGCGACCGGCCTGCTGCTGTCTCTGGTGGCCGTACTCATCGCTGGCACGCTCAAGCTCTGGCCACTGACCGAGACCTTCGCGACGGTCAGGCTGCCCCTGTCCTGGGCGGCCGACTGGCAGGCGACATTGTTCGGCTGGGTGCCCTTCGACCCAGCCAAGGGCGAGGAAGGCGTGAGCTTCCAGGGTTCGGTGCTGATCGCCTTGCTGCTGCTGATCGCCGCCACAGCCTGGAAAGGGCTGGAGAACATCATCGAGGGTCCGAACCAATGGACTTGGATCACACTGGGACTGACAGTCACCACGCTGCTGGTCGCTGCCCTGCGCCTGACGCCGGTGGCTGGCGGCCTGGAACTCGGCCTGACCGGCCGCGTGCTGGCCGTGGCAGCTGCGCTCGGGGCCTGCTGGCATTTCGCTCGCCAGCTGTGCGCGGACGACCGCCAGGCCTGGCTCTGGGAGTCCTGGCGCTTTGTGAAACAGATCTTTGTCCTGCTGGTCGTGGGTGTCTTCATCGTCGGCGTGGTGCGCCAGATCATCCGACCGGAATGGATCGAATCGCTGGCCGGCAGCAACACGGTGCAGGCCAATGCGGTCGCCGTCCTGTTCGGCGTTTTCATGTACTTCCCGACCCTCGTCGAGGTACCGGTGGCCCGCATGTTCCTCGACCTGGGCATGCACCCCGGACCGCTGCTGGCCTACCTGATGGCCGACCCCGAGCTGAGCCTGCAGAGCATGCTGATGGTCGCTGCCGTGATCGGTCGCCAGAAAACGGCTGCGTACGTGAGCCTCGTGGCGGTGTTCAGCATCTGCGCCGGTCTGCTTTACGGGGCCTGGGTGGACGGCCTCGGCTGGTTACCGTTGAGTCTGTCACTGGCTGTTTTCATCGCCCTGATCGGCGCCGGGCTGACCTGGCTGCGGCGGCGTCAAGCCAGGTCAGTTCCCGCCTGATCTCAATCGACCCTCAAAGGAAAGCACCATGCTGACTGTCAAAATTCTCGGTTCGGGCTGTGCCAATTGCAAGAAGCTAGAAGCCGTCGCCCGTGAGGCCGCCACGGCCGCCCAACTGGAGGCCGAGTTCATCAAAGTGACCGACATGCGGCAGATCATGACTTACGACCTGCTGTCCACGCCCGGGCTGGTGATCAACGAGAAGCTGGTCAGCAGCGGCCGCATCCCCACCGTGGCCGAAGTGCAGAAGTGGCTCGCCGCCTGACAGGTGACTTGTCAGTGGTGATGGTGGTGGTGATTCGCCGGCAGCGGCTCCACGGCTGCCACTGAAGACCAGTCGCCGCAGGGTCGGGTGAAGGGCACGTTCACCACCTGCAGCGTGACGTGGGTGATCTCGAAACGCTCGTGCAGCATCTCGGTCGCAGCCTGGAGGAAGGCGTCGTCGGCATGCCCCACCGGCATCACCAGATGGGCCGTCATGGCCACCTGTGATGTGTCCATGGCCCAGATGTGCAGGTCGTGCACCTGCACGATGCCCGGCAGCGCCAGCAAGCTGGCGTGCACCGCATGCGGGTCTACGCTGTCAGGCACGCCGTCGAACAGCAGGTGCAGCGATTGCCGGAACAGGCTCCAGGTGCCCCAGAGGATCACAGCGGCGATCAGCAGGCTGACCACCGGGTCCAGCCAGGTCCAGCCCATCCACAGCGTCAGGGCGCCGGCGAGCACCACGCCGGCCGACACCAGCGCGTCGGCGGCCATGTGCAGGAAGGCACCACGGATGTTCAGGTCGGTCTGGCGCCCGCGCATGAACAGCCAGGCCGTGACCGAATTGACGACGATGCCCACCCCCGCCACGGCCATGATGGTCAGGCCTTCACGGCCTGCTACCGGATCGGGGTCCAGCACGCGCCCGATGGCTTCCCACACCAGCGCGCCCATGGCCACCAGCAGCAGCAAGGCGTTGGCGAACGCCGCCAGGATACTCCCCTTCCTCCAGCCATAGGTGTGGCGCGGGTTGGGCCGCAGCTGGCCAGCCAGGGCCCCGCCCCAGGCCAGCACCAGCCCGGCCACGTCGCTGAGGTTGTGGCCCGCATCGGCCAGCAGCGCCAGAGAGTTGATGCGCCATCCGTAGAAAGCCTCGATGCCGACAAAAGCCAGGTTCAGGGCGATGCCGATGGCAAATGCGCGGTCGTAACTGGCAGGCGCATGGTGGTGGTCGTGTCCGGCGCTCATTCGGCATCGGTCCTGCGCCGCAGGATTCCGGAGAGTTCCGTCCCCGGGGCTACCGTGTTGAACACGGTGCCGAACTTCTTCACGTTGTCGTGCAGCAGGGCCACGCGGCGGTCGTCTTCATCGGTGTCCACCACGATTTCATAGTCGATGGATTCCATGCGCGGGGGTACGTCCTGTCGTACGCCGCGTACCCGCACCTCCACCGCGCGCAGCTGGAACTTGAGAATGGGGATCACGCGCTCGATGCCCTTGATCATGCAGGCTGAGAGCGCAGCCAGCAGCAACTCGGCCGGGTTGAAGGCGTCCGGGTTGCCCGCCAGGTCGGTGTCCAGGTCGATTTGCGCGTTCTTGCAGCGGGCACGACTGAGTTGAGCACTTTCGCGGCGCGAAACCACATGGAACTGCATCTTGGTCGGGGAGACTGTCATGGGTTTCCTGTTGCTCAAACGAAGGATATTTTGCTCCGCCGACACGATTTGGCGGACCACTGCTGCGTCATAGGCACCCGGCGATCAGCGGCACGCCAACAGGTATGCACTCGAGCGGTCCGAAATCGCTGCAGGCATAGAGGGGACTTCAGACGGTGGAAATCAATGAAAGTTTGCATTCACTCACATGAAAACAGCCACTGTACAAGCCGGCGGAACTTTCCGGAGGACATGCTGTCTCACGTTAGCACTCTTGACCTGGGAGTGCTAACATAGATTCATACAAATACCTCAGGAGGGTGTTTCACATGTCCCAGATGCTTGCTCCCACCACCGCAGTTCCCTCTGGCCAGCTGG
>Ga0114986_1000220_pt1 | contig 15888 bp, 7 predicted proteins | sample Shrwel1BS1Day17_FD_96988 | JGI IMG/M metagenome (GOLD analysis project Ga0114986, IMG submission 96988) | Subsurface microbial communities from deep shales in Ohio, USA - Utica-3 well 1 S-1-Day17 | ecosystem: Environmental > Aquatic > Deep subsurface > Shale gas/oil reservoir > Produced... | reverse complement strand
TTGGGCGGCACCGGGGTTGCGCCCCCGAAGGCGGCATCGTCGAGCACAGCCAGATACTCGCGAACGGCATGGCTGGTGGCCGGGTCCGGCAGGCCATCGGCCTTATCGACGACATGCTGGCGGTTCACATCGGCGCGCACGAGGCTGCCATCGACCGCGAAGCCTTCGCCGCCGACCAGCCCCTCGGCAATGCAGCGCGCCACGGTCGTCTCGAACAGCTGGCGCAGCAGATCACTGTCGCGGAAGCGCCCGTGCCGGTTCTTCGAGAAGGTCGAGTGATCGGGCACATCCCCTTCCAGCCCAAGGCGGCAGAACCAGCGATAGGCGAGGTTGACATGGACCTCCTCGCACAGCCGCCGCTCGGACCGGATGCCCATGCAATAGCCGATGATCAGCATCCGGATCATCAGCTCAGGATCGACCGAGGGCCGTCCGGTCGAGCTGTAGAACGGGCGCAGATGTTCGCGAATGCCCGACAAGTCGACGAACCGGTCGATTGAGCGGAGCAGGTGATCCGCCGGAACATGCCGCTCCAGGTTGAAGCTGTAAAACAGCGCCTCCTGCGCCACCGTCCGCTCACCCATCATCATGACATCTCCGTTTGCCTGCGGAGACATAGAATCAATACTTTAGCGCCATTGCAAGGCCGAGTTTTTCAACACAATCCGTCCCTGTCCCGCCATTGATCGCCGCGCCCTGGGTCATGGCGATCGTGGACAGCGGCGGCTGCGATGCCGGCTGCCCGCCGCCGGTGTTGGCGAGCAAGGTGATCCCGCCATCCGTGGCGCTGAGGTTTCCGTCGATCAGGATCGACCGACCCGCCGTAATGGCGATCGACTGCCCGCCCAGCCCGCCGGTCGATCCGTCTCCGGCGATATCGACCGTTCCCGACGCATCGAGCTGGATGGCGGTGGTTGTCCCGGCGACCGCCGAACTGCCGATGATCCCGCCCAGACTACTGCTCACCAGCAAATCGCCGAAAGCCACCGCAGACAATGCGTCCGTGACATTGATGTTGCCGTCATTGGCGACAAGCCGAGAGGGCGCCAGATTGCCGCTGGTGGTATCCCCGAGGGAGCTTGCGAAGAGAAAACCGAGGTTGAGATTGCCGCCGTTGAGATCGATATTGAATTGCCCGGCGACGTTGGCACCGATCCCGGCATTCGCTCCGAAAGCATCCGCCAGCATGACCAGATCATCGGCCGTGATGCTGGCAGCAGGGTCCGCCCCCACGCGCAGGACAGCGCGGCCGGCTGTCGCCGACCCGCCTGCGCTCGTGGTCGCGCTGCTGATCAGCGATATCCCGCTGGCTGCGATGGTGCTCGCGCCGTTCAAGGCGATCTGCGCCAGCCCACCGGTCCCGTTGCCGCCGGGCTGACCGGTCACGCCAATCGCATCGCCGCGCGCGGTGACCAGCAGCAGATCAGTATCGATGGCCGAGCGCGTTACCGTCAGCGCGGCCTGTGCGCCCGTGCCGTTGCCGGCAGCGAAGCCCGCGCCGCCAATACCGTCGGCCCGGATCGCCATGCCGCCGCCGGTGGAAGGTCCGCCCGGCGCGATGGTCAGCGCGGAATCCGTCAGCGTGACATTGGCAGTCCCGGCCAGCCCATTGCCGCCTAGGCCGCCAATCTCCACACCGCCCGCACCACCGATTGCCGCAGCCGTCGCCTGGAATTCCGAGAGGTCTAGCGTGGCCCTGTCGATGTTGACGAGAACCGGCCGGGAAAAGGCGTTCCCGCCCGCGCCGTTGGCCGATGTGGTGCTGCCGCCGATTGCCCGCGACGTGACCCGCACGATGCCCTGGGTGAGATCGGTATCCAGCAGGGTTAAGCGCACCGCCCCAGAGAAAGCATCGCCGCCCGTCACGCCTGCGCCGCCGGTCGCGGCACTCTCGACGTTGATCCCCGTCAGACCCCCGGCATCGGGTGTCAGATTGATCGTCGATGCATTGGCGGACAATTCCGCAGCCCCGCCTTCGCCGGGACCGATTGCGTCGCCCCCGCGCTGGCCATTGCCGCCCACGGTGTCGTCGAACAGGCTGAGCACGCCGGTGACCGCCAGCGTGGCATTGTCGAGCGTCACGCGGTTGGTGCCGCTGCGGGCTATCCCGCCATCGCCGGTGCCGGTGCCGTCACCGCCGCGCGCGCCTGTCTGGCCGCCGAGAAGGCCGAATGTCAGCGCAGCGCCGTTGACGGCGGTGATGATACGCCGCCCGCCCACTGCCGTGCCGCCCGCCGTGTTCAGACCAAGGTCGAGACCCGACCCCGCCGTAGCCAACGCCAGCAGGTTGGCATCGCCCATGACCACGCCCGATCCCGCACCATCGACGCTGATCGAGACAAGGCCGCCCGAGGCGTTGCCCCCCACGCCGCCTTCCACCAGCGATCCGCCGCCGGTGCCGCTGGCAAACACCAGTAGGCTGTCAGCCGCACGGTCCGGATCGTTGATAATGTTGACCGGCAGACCGATGGTGCCGCCTGTGTCGGCAAGGATTTCCACCGTTCCGCCGCGACCCTCGCCGCCGATCCCGTCACCATCCCGCGTTACCTCGCCGAAACCGTCGACGCTGATGAAGGCCTCGCCCGCGGGCGATTCCGCGACGAAGCCCGCCGGCATGTTGCGCAGGATATTGAGCCTGCTGCCCGCGCCCGAGGCGCGCAGTCGCACGGTCCCGCCGATGCCGTCGCCACCCTCGTGGCTCTGTGCCTCGCCGCCGCGACCGATCGCCAGCCCCTGCATCGAGCCGAGCGTGATCGTGCCTCCGCCCAGCGCATCGACATAGGCGAGCCCGCCGGAGCCGGTGCCTGCGGCAAAAGCCGTAATGGAATTGCCTCCGAAGCCGTTGGCGAAAATCTCCGCATGGCCGGTGATCGCGACCGAGCCCGGCGCATTGGCCGCGACATAGGCCCGCCCACCGGTCCCTGCGCCCGCGGCGCCATCGTCCGATGATCCGCCCCGGCCGCTTGCCTCAATCAGCACGCTTTCATTGACGTTCAGCGTGATGCCGTCACCGATGATCGCCGCCTCGCCGCCGAGCCCCGCGCCCCCCGTGCCGAGGAAGGCGAGGCCGCCCGCGCCTTCCGCAAGCACCGACAGCGAGTCGGCGGTCAGCGTCCCGCCAAGGCCGCCGAACACCGCGGCCAGCCCTCCGCGCCCGAGCCCGCCACTGCTGCCCGCCCCGCCAAGCCCTGTCGCAATCAAGTCGACGAGCCCCGCGGTTGCATCCCCGGCGTCAACCGTGAAGACGCTCGATCCGCCGAAGCCGTCACCGGCCGTCCCTGCGGGTCCCGAACTGAAACCGCCTTCGCCGCCAGTACCGACCGCCGCGGCAAAGACATTGGCGAACGTCGCCCGTCCCAGGCCAACCGATCCGTTCTGTCCGAGCAGTGCCATCCCGACCTGCGCCAGCCCGCCCGTTCCATCGCCGCCGCGTCCGGCGCCGCCCGGAATTCCGCCGCTGCCACCGGTGCCCCCGGTGCCAGAGGCATCGGCTGTCGCCGTGCCGGTAATGACCAGCCGCCCGTTGTCGCCCCCTGCCAGCAGGAAAGCCCCGCTGTTGAAGGCAGGATCGGCCTGATTGGGGACGTTGAACTGTCCGCCGATCCCGTCGCCCCCGCGCCCGCCTTGCGGACCGGTGGAGATGGAGCCGGCCCCGCCGAAACCGCCGCGCCCGCGCGCCACGACTATGCCGGTGCCGCCGATCGTGACCTGCGCCGTCTGCGTCAGCGTGCCGTTCGCCTGGAAGAAGGCATTGCCGCCTTGCCCCAGCCCGCCCGCGCCGCCGAACCCGAAAGCGGCGCCGCCGCCGAAACCGTCACTCTGGGCTTCGGCATTGCCTTCGATAGCGATCGAGCCAATGATTGCATTGGCACCGGCAATGCCGCCGAAGCCCGCGCCGCCATTGATGCCGTTGCCGCCGATGCCCAGCGCGTCGGCCCTGAACAGGAGACCCACATCGATCGTCCCGCCGCTGAAGGTGATCGCCGTGGCCCGCCCGCCAAGACCGGTCCCGCCAGTGCCGCCCGCGTTGTTGCCGGCCAAGGCATTGGCAATCAGGCGCAGGTCTCCGCGCACATTGATCGATCCCGGCCCGGTGATCGAAGCAACCGCCTCGCCCGCGTCAGCCAGCGCTCCGTCTCCGGTCACATTGGCATCGAGCGCGGTCGCCCCGGCGTTGGCCTCGGCAAAGCCCTGCACGAAAATGCTGCCCCCGCCGTCAGACACAGTGATCCGCGCCTGTCCGCCATAGGCGTCCGATCGCGTGGAGGGGCTGAACAACGACCCGTTCGCGCCAAAACCCTGCGCTGCGACGATGACGCTGCTGTCGAGCGTCACGGCGCCGCCGGATCGCGCGAACAGATCGGCCGAACCTCCGCGTGCGGCCGCCCCCACCAGGATACCTTGGAACCCGGTGCCGAACCCGTTCGCCCGCACCAGCACATCGCTGCCGATGGCGACAGTGCCGCCGCCCGACGCGCCCAGCGAGGCCTGGCCGCCCTGCGCGGTGCCCGCAATACGATCGATGGTCTCGACCCCGGCAAAAGCATCGGCCAGAACCCGCGCCTGTCCGGTGATATTGATCGAACCGCCGCCCAAAGCCTCGAGCCGAGCCGTGCCGCCCTGCGCGTTGATGACATCGAGCGATTGCAGGCCCGAGTTGCTCACCCCGTAATCCTGCGCCGATACCAGCACATCGCCGGTCACGGTCAGATTGCGGTTGTTGCTGGCCGTCAGGCTCGCCGCTTCGCGCCCGACCAGCAGAAGGTTGCCGGCGACCGCGCTTGCGGCATTGACCGCTGCGGCCTGCGTGCGGTGCGTGCCGATCGCGAGCAGACTGCTCGACGCGGCGAAATCCTCAAGGACAATATCCGCACGGACATTGGTCAGTTCGCTGTTGGCGCCAAACACCGCGTTCACGCCGCCCGCGATGCTGCCACCATCGACGGTGCGCCCGAACACGTTGTAATTGGCCGCAAGGATGATCTCGCCATTGACGACCCCCACGCTCTGCGCCGGATCGAAGCCGAGGTTGCCTCGGAACAGCATGCTGATCGGATCCTGCGAGGCGCGGGCGACAGCATAGATCATGTGATTGTCGCCGGTGACACCGGTGCTGGAAGGACCGCCGACCGTTCCGTCGAGCGTGACCACTTCGCCCGCGGCAGCCGTTCCGACAGGGACAGCGATGTCGAACAGGCCGTTGGAGAAACGCAGGTTCACCACCTCGCCCGCGACAAAGGCATGGCTACCATTGACCCGTGCGGTCCCGCGCATCTCGATATCGGCGGCCACCACAGCGAAGAAGGCGTTTTCCGGCGTGGCGAGGATCTGCGCGCCGGGGTTGATCTGGACCCGCGCGGTCGACCCGGCCGCGCCGGTCAGCGTCATGAAGCCGCCCTGCTGCGCGAAGGTTTCGAAGCTTGCGCTGCTGATGTCCCGCGTGGTCAGCAGCAGGCGACCGACATCAAAGCTGGCCGTGCCGCCGATCAGCAGACCGGTCGGCGAATAGAAGGCCACGAAGCCGCCGGGCACCGGTCCCGCCGCGCTCGTCACCCGCGAAATGACGCTGCCGTCGATCCTCGCGATGTTGCCGTTTGTTGCGGGCAGGATGCGATTGAGCACCGCGAAGTCGGGCAGCTGACCGCTGTTGAAGTTGAGAAGAGAGCCGGCAGGCAGAAAATCGAGCGCATTGCCCCCGGCATCCTCGGTCGGCGTCCAGTCGATCACCACCGTCGGCGTTACGACTTCGACATTGGTCTGGTTCGGCCCGCCCGCGCTGACGAAGGCCGTGCCGGTGACGACATCCGACGTCGCCTGAACACCCTGCGCCGCGGCCGGGCTTGCCCCCAGCACCAGCCCCAGCGCCAGCGCCGCACCGGCACAACCGGCGAGCAGGCGGGAACGTTCGAGAACAGCTTGGCTCATCTCAGAATCTCCACGGGAACAGGCGCGCTGTCAGCGAAAACATGAAGCGCACATCGCCGGTGCGCGGGGCCAGATCGGGGCGTTCGAGCGGCACGGCGACGAGGAAATCGCTCTGCAGGCCGCCGCCCCAAGCCACTCGCACGCCGCCACCTGCCGACCACAGGCGGTCCGGGCTGGTGCCCGCGCGGCTCGGATCCTCGTTCCAGACGAAGCCGAGATCGGAAAACACATAGGGCTGCCATGCAAGGCTGCTAGCGCTTTCCGGGGCGAGCGATCCGTAACGCATCTCGAATGATGCCAGAACGCCGCTGTCGCCCAGCACCGCGCCCGGATCATGGCCGCGTCCGATGGAGAAGGAACCGCCCGCCAGTTCCTCAAAGGCGGGCAGCGCGTCGCCGGTGAGCTGCGCCCTTGTGTCGAGCGCGAAGGTCAGCAGCGGATCGGGGCGATACTCGATGTCGGTATCGAGCCGCAGCAGCAGCGGGGTCGGGTCCGCCTCGATCCGGCTCGGCGCGGCCTGTCCGCCGAGCAGACATGCCAGCAGGTTGGGCCGGCAATCGGGGCTGGCGTCGAAGACATCGAGCCCGTGGCGGACTTCCGCTCCGTAGCGCAGCCGGAACTTGGGCTCGAAGGTGGAATAACCATCGGCCCGCAGCAGCGAGGCCCGGTCGAGCAACTCCCCCCCGACCCGCGCATAGGCGATCCGCACCCGATCCTCGTTGAGGGCGATGGTGTTCAGTCCGACTTCCTGATCGATGTATTCGAACCCGCCTTCGGCAAACAGGCTGTGCCGGCGGCTGCGCAGCAGCGGGTAGCTGGCAAACAGGCCGGCAACGATGGTGTCGGAGGTGATTTCGAAACCCTGCAGCCCGACCGAAGGATTGGTGGTGCTCCAGGTGAACTGCCCGCCGATCCGCAAGCCTTCGCTGCCGACGCGGAAATCATGGCCGACCTGCACCGTATGCTGCTCGGCAAAATCGAGCGTGCTGAACACCGCAAGCGTGGTGCGGTCGCCCATTCCGGTCAGATCGTAGACCTCCCCGCGCAGCACCCCGCCGAACCGGCCGATCGCTTCCGAACCGAAGTTCTGCACGTTGAGATCGATCATCCCGCGCTGGCGCAGCACCGCGACCTCGCCGACCAGATCGCCCGGCGCGCCGCCCGCCGCCGGACGCAGCGACAGGCGCACATCAAGCCCGGGCAGATCGTCGGCCAGCAGCAGGTAACGCTCGGCGGCATTGGTGTTGAACACCTCCTGCCCGACCAGCTTTTCGAGATAGGCCGCCACCAGCCGCTCCGAACCGCCCGCTTCGCCGCGCACCCGCACGGCGGAAAGGCGGCCGAACACCACCTTGAAATCGGGGGTCCCGTCGGCAAGGCTCTGTTCGGGAATCTCGACTGTGGCGAGATAGCCCTGACGGCGCAACACGGCATTGGCTTCGGCGCGGATGTCGCACAGGACGGACACCGGCAGCTCGCGACCGACATAACCGGCATAGGCTTCATCCAGCGACAGGCCGGGCACACGCTCCAGCCCGGAAAAGGCGACACCTTTCACCGTGAAGCGGATGTCGGCGTATTCGGGCCGGTCGAGCGCGCAAGGGGCACGCTCGAAATCCCCGTCGATGGCGAGCGTCGGGCGCCGATCGGCGCGGCGCTGATCGGGCGGTATCAGGTCGCTGCGATTGGGAGGCGCGATCTGGGCAGGCTGCGGCGGGGCGACTTGCGCAAAGAGAGGTGCAGGCAGGATCGCCAGTGCGGCAACGCCTGCCAGCGCAATGCATCCGGCACGGCGGCGCCGGGCATGGTCGGCACACAACAGGTCGGCATTCGATGCGAGCGCATCGGACCGGGTGACATCAACGTGCGACAAGGCTCCCCCCTTAATCGTCGCGCACAACGCAGGCGCCGCCAGACCGGCCGCGCCATCCCGCGATGCGCTCTCAACCTCCCGATTGCACAACAGGCATGATGCTGCCTGCCTATCCCCAGCAATCGACGACCCCTCGTGGCAGGAAGACTACTCTGACACGGCGCAAACACAAGCACGCAGAGCCTTGCAGCACGGCGCGGGGGCGAGATTGTCGCATTTGCACAAGCTGCAAGCGTTTGCAGCCCCAGCCCCGGGTCGTGCCCTTGTCGCGGGCCTGCCGCTCCGCGACGATCAGCGCCCGGCGGCGAGCATAACCTTGGCCGATGCACCCGACAGCGCGCCGGGTTCGGCAGGCAGCTTGGCCGGGCGGGCGGCACCCGGATAGGCCTTGGCGAGCAGGCCCACCGCATCGGCGATACGGGCGTGAAGGTCGGCGTTCTCGGCCTTGATGGCTGCACCCGATGTCGCAAAGGCACCCGCCGCGACGCGGGCAAAGCCGTAACCGTCGAGATAGGGCTCGTAGGCATCATTGCCGGGCAGTTGGCGATACATCGCACTCGCCCGCTCGACCATGTCGGCAATCACCGCGCCGGAAACCTTGGCGCCGCTCGCATCGGACTTGGGCGCCTTGGTCGCCGCAGCGCGCAGGGCGGCGATGATCGCGTCATAGGCCTTGTTGACCTCGGCGGCCGGCTTGCCGGCCAGCGCCGCATCCGAGGCAGCAGTGAACAGCGGCTTCATGTCCTTGACGCCGAGCTTGGTGAAGGCCGGGTCCATATCGACCAGCACCTCGCTGACCGGATGGGCGAACATTTCCGCCGCCGCATCCTTCTTGCCCGCCGCATAGGCATCGCGCGCGGCGACGACATGGGCTTCGGCCACGGCCAGCGCGATGCCGTAGGCGACCGGATCGGTGGCAGCATCGGCGGTGGCGACACCGCCCTCGCCCTCGCCGCCAGCGCCAACGGCTCCTTCGCCTTCACCGCCTGCCCCGCCTTCACCTTCGCCTGCGGTTGCCGCCGCGGAAGGCGCTGCGCCCGCCTCGCCGCCTGCGGCAGCCCCTTCGCCCCCGGCCTCGCCGCCACAGGCAGCAAGCAGCCCGCCCGCAAGTGCGGTGCCGAGGCCGAGCTGGGTCCAGAGTTTGAGCGTGCTGTTCATGGGATGCGGTGTCCTTGGTGCAAGATCGAGGCCGCCTCATGGCCCAGATGATAATCACTCGCAAGAGACTTTCGCGAGACAGGTCTTGCGAGACGCCCGGGCTCCGCTTATTGGAATGTTACAACATTACTTGTTTCGAGGTCACGACCCCTTATGCATGCCGTGCTGACACGCAGCAGCCGCTTTGCCCGCCAACACGAGGTGCTTGGCGCCATCCGCGAAGACGGTTGCAACCTTGCTGTATGGCAGCGCGATGGCTTTGCCGATTTCAACCCTCTGGTTGCGGGCGAGCCGCAGGACCTTCGCTTTGTGAGCGACGTAGCGGGACTGCCGGAGACGCTGCTGTGCGCCCTGCGACAGAGCGGCTTTGCGGGCAACGCCGCCCTGCACGCGGCGCTGGCCGAAGACGCCGCGCTCCTCGCCCGGCTGTTCTGCGAGGCGATGGACCTCGCCACCTTCGAGCTGCGCCTGGAGGTCGTCCGCACCGATTCGTGCCGCAAGTTCCACGCCGACTACGTCACCGCCCGTCTGATCACGACCTATGTCGGCGAGGGCACGGACTGGCTGGACGATGCTGACGCTGCACGCGTCGCGGCCGGGGGCACACCGCAGCGCGTCGGCCGCCTCGCCCCTTTCGATGTGGGGATCTTCAAGGGCAAGCTCGCCACCGATCGGCCTGCCATCCACCGCTCCCCGCCGATTGCCGGAACCGCAGGCGGCGCGCGGCTGCTGCTGGTGCTCAATCCGGCCAGCCGTTCGTTCATCGAAAGCCAGCAATCGCCCCTTCCGCAGCCCGCCGATCTGCCCTAACACGCGGGCCATTCGTCCCCCGAGGGGCGGCAAATCCGCGAGAGAGGTAAGCCTACCGATGAAGAAGTTCCTGCTGGCCGGGGCCTCGGCCCTGATGCTGTCCGCACCTGCCGTGGTGCACGCCGATGAAGGCATGTGGCTCCCCAGCCAGACCGGCGCGATTGCCGAGGATATGAAGGCCGCCGGCCTTGAGCTGGACGCGAAGACGCTAGGTGATCTCCAGCGTCCACCGCTCACCGCCATTGCATCGCTGGGCGGCTGTTCGGCCGCGTTCCTCTCGCCGCAGGGTCTGGTGGCGACCAACCACCACTGCGTCGCGGGTTCGCTCCAGTACAATTCCTCGCCCGAGAACGATTACCTCACCAACGGCTTCCTCGCGCAGACGCTGGGCGACGAATTGCCCGCCGCGCCCGGCAGCCGCGTCTATGTGATCGAGGATCTGCGCAACGTCACTGCCGACGTGCTGAAGGGTGCCGACAAGCTCGATGGCCGCGCGCGGTACGATCGCCTGCAAGCCAACCGCACCGCGCTGATCGAGGCGTGCGAGAAGCAGGCCAACCGCCGTTGCGATGTGCGCGCCTATTTCGGCGGTGCGCAATACTGGCTCCAGCAGCAGCTCGAAATCCAGGACGTTCGCCTTGTTTACGCTCCGGCTGCGGGCGTCGGCAACTTCGGCGGGGAGAAGGACAACTGGATGTGGCCGCGCCACACCGGCGACTTCTCGTTCTACCGCGCTTACGTGGCGCCGGATGGCTCGTCGGCCGCGTTCAGCAAGGACAACGTGCCCTTCAAGCCCAAGGCGTGGCTGCCGATCGCCAAGGAAGGCGTGAAGGAAGGCGATTTCGTGATGGTCGCCGGCTTCCCCGGCACCACCGAGCGTCTGCGCACCGCCGATGAGGCGCGCTTCTATTACGAGGAGCTCTATCCCTACCAGCAGCGCATGCTGGCCGAATACGGCGACCGCATCGACGAACTGACCGCGGGCGATCAGGCGGCCACCATTGCCTACGCCGCAACGCTGCAGGGCGTGGAGAACTACGAGAAGAAGATCGCAGGGCAAATGGCCGGGGCCGACGCGATTTCGCTGGTCGCCAAGAAGCAGGCCGATGAAGACGCGTTCCGCGCGTGGATCAAGGCCGATCCCAAGCGGGAGGCGCAGTATGGCGCGGCGCTGGCCGAACTCGACAAGCTGATCGCCGAAGGCAATGCTGCCGCGCTGGCTGATGCCAAGCGCGGACTGCTCGGTCGCGGCCAGCTTTATGGCGCGGCGCGCTCGCTCTACCGCTGGGCGAACGAGCAGGCCAAGCCCGACAAGGATCGCGAGCCCGGCTATCAGGCCCGCGACAAGGCCTTCATGACCCAGGGCATGCAGCGCATCGAGCGTCGCTATGTGCAGGCCATCGACCAGCAGCTGTGGGCCGATGGCATCGCCGAATACCGCACGCTCCCTGCCGACAAGCGCAACGCCAGCTTCGACGCCTTCATGGACGGCCGCGATCTTGCTGCGATGTATGCCGGGACCGAACTCGGCAATACTGCCAAGCGGCTGGAATGGATGACCAAGACCCCGGCAGACTTCCGGGCATCGAGCGATCCCTTCATCCAGCTCGCCGTCGCCACCTACGACGAGGCGATGAAGAACGAGGCCGAGGACAAGGCCCGCGCAGGCACGGTGCAGAAGGCCCGCTCCAAGGTGATGGAAGCACGGCTCGCCTATGCGGCTTCGCTGGGCAAGACCATGTACCCCGACGCCAACGGCTCGCTGCGCTTCACCTACGGCAAGGTAACCGGCAAGGCGGTTGACGGGCAAATCTGGACGCCCTTCACCACCGCCGAGGGTATCGTCGCCAAGCACACCGGTCGCGGCGAATTCGACGCACCCGACAAGATGGTCGAGCTGATCAAGGCCAAGGACTATGGCCGCTGGGTCGCGCCCTCGCTGGGCACGCTGCCGGTCGATTACCTGTCCACCGTCGACATCACCAACGGCAACTCGGGCTCCTCGACGCTGAATGCGCGCGGCGAGTTCGTCGGCCTTGCCTTCGACGGCACGATCGAAGGCGTTGTCAGCGACTGGATGTACGATCCGGCGATCAACCGCACCATCCACGTCGACAGCCGCTTTATGCTGTGGACCATGGAAATGGTCGACGGCGCGACCCGCCTGCTTGAGGAAATGGGCGTCAAGTAAACCGCCCGGATTTGAATAAGTATGCGGCGCGTGGGATTCCCGCGCGCCGCCTGCTACAGACCCTCCGCTCAGGTTCAGGCGAGGGGAAAGCATCATGCGCGATCTGGTGGTGGTCGATATCGGCGGGACCCATGCCCGCTTCGCGATTGCCTCGATCGGCGCGGACGGGGCGATCAGGCTCGACGAGCCCGAAACGCTCCACACTGCCGATCACGCCAGCTTCCAGACCGCATGGGAGGCGTTCCGCACCCGCAAGGGCGGCACCCTTCCGCCAGCGGTGAGCATGGCGATTGCCGGGCCGGTCGGCAGCCCCGGCAATCCCAATCCGGTGATCCGCTTCACCAACAACCCGTGGATCATCCGCCCGGCGCTGATCCCGGAAAAGCTGGGCGTTACCGACTACACCCTCGTCAATGATTTCGCCGCCGTCGCCCATGCCGTGGCGCGGGCGGATGACAGCCAGTTCCTGCACCTTGCCGGCCCCGATGCGCCGCTGGGGCGCGAGGGCACGATCAGCGTGATCGGCCCCGGCACCGGCCTTGGCGTCGCCCACCTTTACCGCTCGGGCAGCGGCTACCGCGTGCAAGCGACCGAAGGCGGACATATCGACTTCGCGCCGCTCGACACGATCGAGGACGCGATCCTCGCCCGGCTGCGCCGCCGCCACAACCGCGTATCGGTGGAGCGCGTGGTCGCAGGGCCGGGAATTGTCGACATCTACCAGGCACTCGCCGCACTCGAACAGCGCACCGTTCCCGAACGCGACGCGATCGAGATCTGGAACCTCGGCACCTCCGGAGAGGATTCGCTGGCCGCCGCCGCGGTGGACCGCTTCTGCCTGTCGCTCGGATCGGTCGCGGGCGATCTTGCGCTGGCACAGGGCGGTTTTGCGGGCGTGGTGATTGCCGGCGGCCTCGGCTATCGCATCCGCGACACGCTGCTAACCTCGGGCTTTGCCGCGCGCTTCAAGGCCAAGGGGCGGTTCGAGAGCCTGATGGCGAACATCCCCGTCAAGCTCATCGTCCACCCGCAACCCGGCCTGTTCGGCGCGGCAGCTGCGTTCGCTTCAGAGCACGGAGAAGACGCGTGAAGTCGATCGCGGCGCTCGAAGCGCGGCTTGGCGAACTGCACCAGCGCACGCGGGAAACACCGCTGTTCAACCCCGTCTTCCAGCTTTCGCTCGATCTGTCGCGCGCGCTGGAGGGGGGCGACCTCAGTCTCGACGACATGGCGGGGCTGGTCGCGGAACTGGAGTGTGACGGGCTGAAGGCGCGCGCCTGCAAGCTGCGCGGCCTGCTCGCCCCGGCGCCCGCGCCCCCGCCACTGTCAGGCGAGGATGATGACTTCGCCGCCTTCCGCGCGCGCTGGGAAAACCCGCAGCTCCACGCGGTTTTCACCGCGCACCCGACCTTCCTGCTCTCGCCCGAGCAATCCCAAGCCGTGGCCATCGCCGCCTCTGCCGCGCATGAGGTGGACGAAACGGTCTGCGCCGTTCCCGCCACCCGCACGGCGGTGACGCTGGAACACGAACACCGCGCCGCGATGGCCGCCATGGCACGGGCGCAGGATGCCCGCGACGTGATCGTCGCCAAGCTGCTCGAAGAAGCACAGGGCCGCTGGCCGCAGGAATGGCGCGCGCTCCGCCCCCTGCCGTTCCGCTTCGCCAGCTGGGTGGGCTATGACATGGACGGGCGAACCGACATCGGCTGGCACACCTCGATCGCCTTCCGGCTGGAGGAAAAGGCCGAGCGTCTGGCGCGCTACACCGCCAGTCTCGAACGGCTTGATCCGGCTCACCCGCTGCTCGAAACCCTGCGCCCCGCGACCGCCTTCGCCAAGGCGCGGGCCGAGGATTTCTCGGGCGACCTGTCCAGTGCCGAAGCGCTGGCCACCGCCGCGAACCGGCTGACGATGCACAGCGGGGACAACCTGTTGTCGCTCACCCCGATCATCGCCGCGCTGGAGGATGAGGCACAGACCGCCGCGCCGCCGCGCGCCATCGCTCTCCTCACCCTCGCCGCCGCGATGCGCGCCGACGGGCTCGGCATGGGCTGGATCCATTTCCGGGTGAACGCCAAGCAGCTCCACAACGCGGTGCGCCGCCGGATGGGCGAGGATGCCGAAGGCATCGATCTCGCCAGCAAGGGCGCGCTCGCCGCGCTGCGGGCGATGGTGGAAGGGGCCAAGCCGCTGCGGACCAATTTCGCCGCATTGGCGACCGAAAGCTCCACCGCGATCCGCCAGTTCCTCGCCATGGCGCAGATCATCAAGCACATCGATGCCGATGCGCCGATCCGGATGCTGGTGGCCGAGTGCGAACAGCCCGCCACGGTGCTCGCCGCGCTCTATTTCGCCAAGCTGTTCGGGGTGGACGGCAAGGTCGATGTCTCCCCCCTGTTCGAGACCGAGACCGCATTGGAACACGGCGGCCGCTTCCTCGACGCATTGCTCGCCGAGCCTGCCTACCGCGCCTATGCCAGAGCGCGCGGTCGAGTGGCGGTGCAGACGGGTTTCTCGGATGCGGGGCGGTTTGTCGGGCAGGTCCCTGCCGCACTCGCGATCGAGCGGTTGCAAGGCCGCTTGGCCGAAGCCATGGCCGCCAACGGCCTCGGCGATGTGGTCGCACTGGTGTTCAACACCCACGGCGAAAGCATGGGCCGCGGTGCGCATCCGGCGAGCTTCGCCGACCGGATCGAATGGCCGCTTTCCCCCTGGGCACGCCGCCGCTTCGCCCGGGCGGGCATCCGGCTCGAGCCCGAGGTGAGCTTCCAGGGCGGCGATGGCTACCTGTTCTTCGCCACGCCCGAACTGGCCCTCGCGACCCTCTCGCGCATCGCCGAGGCACGCCCGGCCGAGACCGATCTCGCCGCACCCGCCGATCCCTTCTACCACCGCACCGATCTCAGCCTCGATTTCTACCGTGCGGTGAAGGAACATCAGGGCGATCACCTCGCCAGCCGCACCTATGCCCGCGCGGTGACCGCCTTTGGCCTCGGCCTGCTCAATCCCACCGGCAGCCGGGTCTCGCGCCGCCAGTCGGACATCAACGCCGACCGCGAGATGAGCCTCAGGCAGATCCGCGCGATCCCGCACAACGCGATCCTCCAGCAGCTCGGCTATCCGGTGAACGTCATCGCCGGGGTCGGCAGCGCCGCGGATGGCAACCGCGAGGAAATCGCCGCCCTGCTCGAAGGCAGCGCGCGGGGCAGCCAGATTTTGCGCCTTGTCCGCGCCGCCAATGCACTCGCCAGCATCAAGACCGTGGCGGCCTATGGCGAGCTGTTCAACTCGGCCTATTGGGCCAGCCGCACCTATCGCGGGACGGAGGATCACCTTGCCGGGGCCTGCGCCGCGCTGGCGGAATATCTGGTGGGCGATGACCGGACGGGCGTATTCCGCCGCCTCGCCTCGCGCCTCAGGATCGATGCCCTGAAGCTCCACCGCCTGCTCGACCTTCTCCCCGGCGACACTGCCGACACCGAGGGCCGCGAGCATGTGCGGCGGCGCATCGGGGTGCTTCAGGCGCTGCGGCTGGCGCTGCTCCAGCACATGTTCCTCAAGGTCGTTGCCGTCCCCGCCTTCAGCCGCGCCAACGACATCAGTCGCCGCGATGTCATCGACATGGTGCTGACCTTGCGGATCGACGAAGCCCTCGCCCAGTTGCGCCGCGCCTTCCCTGTCCGGGTGCCCGGCCCGCGCGATTTCCCGCTGGACGAGCCTTCCGATTACCCTGACGGCGGCGAGGAAGGCTACGGCGCGATCGAGCGCGACTTCATGACGCCGATCGCAAAAGCGCAGGACCTGAGCCTCAGGATCAGCACCGCCATCGCCAATGAGTTCGGCGCGCACGGGTAATTCCGCCGATCTGCAGATGTTTCACGTGAAACCTCGCAAAAGCGCCCGACAAGCGGGGTCTGGAGGGGGTCTAGGC
>Ga0114986_1000219_pt1 | contig 15986 bp, 13 predicted proteins | sample Shrwel1BS1Day17_FD_96988 | JGI IMG/M metagenome (GOLD analysis project Ga0114986, IMG submission 96988) | Subsurface microbial communities from deep shales in Ohio, USA - Utica-3 well 1 S-1-Day17 | ecosystem: Environmental > Aquatic > Deep subsurface > Shale gas/oil reservoir > Produced... | reverse complement strand
TTCCTGAAGTCCAAGGGCATCCCCGAGAGCGACATCATGGAGGAGTACACGCCCTTCGGTCACAGCGACTACCAGACCATCATCGGCAAGATCAAGAAGTTCTCTTCCGAGGGCAAGAAGACCGCCGTCATTTCCACCATCAACGGCGACTCCAACGTGCCCTTCTACAAGGAACTGGGCAACCAGGGCCTGAAGGCCACCGATGTGCCGGTCGTGGCCTTCTCGGTGGGTGAGGAAGAACTGCGTGGCGTGGACACCAAGCCGCTGGTGGGGCACCTGGCGGCATGGAACTACTTCATGTCGATCAAGAACCCGACCAACGCAGCCTTCATCAAGCAGTGGAGCGACTACGCCAAGGCCAAGAACATCGCCGGCCACAAGGACAAGCCGCTGACCAATGACCCGATGGAGGCCACCTACATCGGCATCCACATGTGGAAGCAGGCGGTCGAGAAGGCCAAGAGCACCGACACCGACAAGGTCATCGCGGCGATGGCGGGCCAGACGTTCCCGGCGCCCGGTGGGTTCACGGCCACCATGGACAAGGAAAACCATCACCTGCACAAGCCGGTGTTCATCGGTGAAGTCAAGGCGGACGGCCAGTTCAACGTGGTGTGGAAGACCAAGGGTCCGGTCGTGGCCGACCCGTGGAGCGACTACATCGCCGAGAACAAGGGCAAGAAGAACGTTCCGGAAAAGAAGTAAGCGGGAGCCGTGATGCGCTGGTTGCGAACCTGTCTTGCCCTGCTGTGCCTGATCGGCGCCACCAGTGCACACGCCCTCACCCCGGCCGAGGCCCTGACCCTGGCCGCGGGTGACAGCGATGAGCGCATTGCCACGCTCAACCTGCTGGCTGCCGCCGGTGACGAGAAAGGGCTGGCCCTGATCCAGGCCCTGTCCAACGGTGCCGTGAAAGTGCAGGGCGAGCAGGTACTCGTCATTGCGGATGACGGCAGTGCTGCCGATGCCGTGACGGGCGCGGTAGCCTCCCTTTCCGAGACCGCGGACGACGCGGTGGTCAACAATCGCCTGCGAAGTGCGATCGAGACGGCGCTGGCCACGCGCGATCTGTTCGGCAGTGACGCCGCCCTGCAGCGCGCAGCCGCCGCCCTGCTGCAGCGGGCTGCGTTCGACGAGCCCGATGCCAGCCAGCTGCCGCTGGTGGACAAGGCGCTCACGGGTGAGCTGGATCCGAAAGCCCGTGCCCTGCTGGAGCTGGCCAAGGCCGCCATGCAGCTGGCCAGTGATGACGAGGGGCAGCGCCTGGCCGCTGCCCAGGCGCTGGGGAGCAGGGGCGACCCCGCGCTGCGGCCGCTGCTGGCCGCGCAGCTGGAAGCCGAATCCAGCGCCGACGTGAAGGCCGCGCTGGGTGCCGCGCTGTCGTCGCTGGACCGCAAACTGGCGGTCGCCAGCGGCCTGTCACAGGCTTTCACAGGCATCAGCCTGGGCAGCATCCTGCTGCTGGCGGCGCTCGGTCTGGCCATCACCTACGGGCTGATGGGGGTGATCAACATGGCGCACGGGGAACTGATCATGATCGGTGCCTACGCCACCTGGCTGGTACAGGCCTTCTTCAAGACCTATCTGCCCGACTGGTTCGACGGGTACCTGCTGGCCGCGCTGCCGGTGGCCTTCATCGCCTCGGCCCTGGTGGGTGCGGCCATGGAGCGCAGCGTGATCCGCTTTCTCTATGGCCGGCCGCTGGAAACCCTGCTGGCCACCTGGGGTATCAGCCTGGTGCTGATGCAGGGCGTGCGCAGCCTGTTCGGCGCGCAGAACGTGGGGGTGGAGAACCCCAGCTGGATGAGCGGCAGCGTGACCCTGATGGGCAGCCTCACGCTGCCCTGGAACCGCATCGTCATCATCGCCTTCGCGGCGGCCGTGCTGATCGGTGTGACCCTGCTGATCTCGAAGACCCGTCTGGGCCTGTTCGTGCGCGGCGTGACACAGAACCGGCCGATTGCCAGCTGCATGGGCGTGAACACCGCACGCATCGACACCTACGCCTTCGCGCTCGGTTCGGGCATTGCGGGTCTCGCCGGCTGTGCGCTCAGCCAGATCGGCAACGTCGGTCCCGACCTGGGCCAGAACTACATCGTGGACAGCTTCATGGTGGTGGTGCTGGGCGGCGTGGGGCAACTGGCGGGCACGGTCTACGCTGCGCTGGGACTGGGCCTGTTCAACAAGTTCCTCGAAGGCTGGGCCGGCGCCGTGCTGGCCAAGATCGCGGTGCTGGTCTTCATCATCGTCTTCATCCAGAAACGTCCGCAAGGCATCTTTGCATTCAAGGGTCGCGAGGCATGAACACCGCCGCCATTTTTCTCCCTACCCCCGGCCCGCTGCTCACGCGCGGCGCGTTCAGCGGCGTGATGGTCGCGCTGCTGGTGGTCTGCGCCGTGGCGCCCGCGCTCAACCTGCTGGTGCCAGCGGACAGCGTGTTCCACCTGTCGGACTACCTGGTCGGCCTGCTGGGCAAGATCATGTGCTACGCCATCTGCGCGCTGGCCATGGACTTGATCTGGGGCTACACCGGCATCCTCTCGCTGGGCCACGGCCTGTTCTTCGCGCTCGGTGGCTATGTCATGGGCATGTACCTGATGCGCCAGATCGGCCGGGACGGCAACTACCAGAGCGACCTGCCGGACTTCATGGTCTTCCTGGACTGGAAGGAGCTGCCCTGGCACTGGGCGCTGTCCGACAGCTTCATCGCCACCCTGCTGCTGATTGTGCTGGTGCCGGGCCTGGTGGCCTTCGTGTTCGGCTACTTCGCCTTCCGCTCGCGCATCAAGGGCGTGTATTTTTCCATCATTACGCAGGCCCTGACCTTCGCCGCGCTGCTGCTGTTCTTCCGCAATGAGACCGGTATGGGCGGCAACAACGGCTTCACCGACTTCAAGCGCATCCTGGGCATGCCGATTGCCACGCAGGAAATGCGCATGACGCTGTTCGTGATCACCGGCCTGACGCTGCTGGGCTTTTATGTCTTCGCGCGCTGGCTGGTGGCCAGCAAGTTCGGCCGCGTGCTGCAGGCCATTCGCGATGCCGAAAGCAGGGTCATGTTCTGCGGCTATAACCCGCTGCCCTACAAGCTCACCATCTGGACCATTTCGGCCGTGATGTGTGGCATTGCCGGGGCGCTGTACGTGCCGCAGGTCGGCATCATCAACCCGGGCGAGATGAGCACGGCGGCCAGCATCGAGATCGCGGTGTGGACGGCCGTCGGCGGCCGCGCCACCCTGGTCGGTCCCATCGTCGGCGCCTTCCTGGTTAACGGTGCCAAGAGCTGGCTGACCGTGGCCTTCCCCGAGTTCTGGCTCTACTTCCTGGGCGTCCTGTTCATCGCGGTGACGCTGTGGATGCCGCAAGGCGTGGTGGGGCTGGTGAAGAAGTTCAAGAAGGGAGGTCAGGCATGACCCCCGACCTGATGGAAGCGGGCGCGCAGCGCTTTGAAAAGCTGCAGGCTGTCGCGTTGCCGGGCCAGACGGAATCGGGCGGTCGCAGCGCCGGTTACGGCCGGGTCGCGAAGGCGGGCGAGGTGGACACCACGCACGGCCGCATCCTTTACCTCGAAGACGTGCACGTGTCCTTCGACGGTTTCAAGGCGATCAATGGCCTGAACCTCGACATCGCCCCCGGGGAGTTGCGCTGCATCATCGGCCCCAACGGCGCCGGCAAGACCACGATGATGGACATCGTCACCGGCAAGACCCGGCCCGACAGCGGCACCGTGTTCTTCGGAAGCACCATCGACCTGCTGCGCTACCGCGAGCCCGAGATCGCCGCTTTAGGCATCGGCCGCAAGTTCCAGAAGCCCACGGTGTTCGAGCAGCTCTCGGTCTTCGAGAACCTTGAACTTGCGCTGGCCACCGACAAGCGCGTAGGCCGCAGCATGGTGTTCTCGCTCACCGGGGAAGAAAAGGACCGACTGGCCGAGGTGCTGACCACGATCCATCTGGCCGACAGCGCCAGCCGCCAGGCCGGTCTGCTGAGCCACGGCCAGAAGCAGTGGCTGGAGATCGGCATGCTGCTGATGCAGGACCCCAAGCTGCTGTTGCTGGACGAGCCGGTGGCTGGCATGACCGACGAGGAAACCGCGCGCACGGCCGAGCTGTTCCTCTCGCTCAAGGGCAAGCATTCGCTGATGGTGGTGGAGCACGACATGAGCTTCATCCGCGCGATTTCGGAGAAGGTCACGGTGCTGTGCGATGGTTCGGTGCTGGCCGAAGGCACGCTGGATGAGGTGCAGGCCGATGAGCGCGTCATCGAAGTCTATCTGGGCCGCTGAGGAGAACCCGACATGAGCCTTCTCGAAGTCAAGGACGTCAACCAGTACTACGGTGGCAGCCATATCCTGCGCAACGTCAACCTGACCGCTGAGCTTGGCCAGGTAACAGTGGTCCTGGGCCGCAACGGTGTGGGCAAGACCACGCTGCTCAAATCGCTGATGGGTCTTGTGCCCATCAAGAGTGGCGGCATCCGCTTCGACGGCCAGGCCATCGACAAGGCCACACCCTATGAGCGGGCACGTGCCGGTATCGGTTTCGTGCCCCAGGGACGCGAGATCTTCGGGCGCCTGACGGTGCAGGAGAACCTGCAGATGGGCCTGGCCTACAAGCCCGGCAGCACCCCCATCCCGGCCGAGCTGTACGAGCTGTTTCCTGTCCTGAAGCAGATGCTGGGTCGTCGCGGGGGTGACCTCTCCGGCGGGCAGCAACAGCAGCTGGCCATTGCGCGAGCGCTGGCGGCCGGTCCCAAGCTGCTGATCCTGGACGAGCCCACCGAGGGCATCCAGCCCAACATCATCAAGGACATCGGCAAGGTGATCCGCATGCTGGCCGACCGCGGCAACATGGCCATCGTGCTGGTGGAACAGTACTACGACTTTGCCGAGGAGCTGGCCGACCAGTATGTGGTGATGGAGCGAGGTGAGGTCATCGCCAGCGGACCGGGCAGCGAGATGCAGGCGAAGAACATCCGCCAGCTGGTGGCGATCTGACGGGCGAGTGGCGGCGTGTGCGCTCAGTCACTGCGCATGCGGTCGAGCAGGCCTTCCTGCTTGGGCGGCTTGTAACCCGTGGGCAGCGCCATGCCTCCCGGGGCATTGCCCGCTGCCGTGTTGTCACCCATGCGCGTGATGCTGGTGGTGGTCCGGTAAAGGGTGCGCAAGGCATTCACCCGTTCATCCAGCTCCGAAAAGTCAGGGATGCGCGCCGCATGGCGCAGCAGCACCTGGTGGGCCGATTCAATCAGCTTGGCGTTGCGGGTCGATTCACCCTCTTGCAACAGCCGCATCACGGTACCGCGTGGATCCCCCTTGATGCTCAGGGTCATGGCCTGCTCGGTGATCTTCAGCACCCGGGTGTGACACCCGTGCGCGATGCGGGCGTAGTCTTCCTGACCGGTCGCTGCGGCCGCCAGCAGCTCGGACATGGCACGGCTGGTGGAAAAGCGCATGCCCAGGCGCTCGACCGCCGCTTCGGCTTCTGCGATCGCAATCGGCAGTCCTCGGGCCGAGGCGCGACCCATCAGGCCCAGCAGGTTGGTCGCCATCTCGAAATCGAACTCCGGCGCAGGAATCTGGTTGACCAGGTGGCGGATATCGTCGATGACCCGGTTGCCCTGCTGGTGCAGCAGCGCCTCGATGGTCTTGACGAACTCCAGCAGGCGGTGAGGGCGCTCCGGCTCGAAGGATCTGTCCCGCAGGCGTTGCAACTGGTCGACGACCCGCGCCATGCCCTTGCGATCGCCCGCATCCAGGCGCGCAAAGGCCAGCAGCACGAGCGCTTGGGGGTCGTACATCTTGGAGTCGATGCCCAGTCGCGTGGCCTTGTCGAGCAACGCGATGCCTTCCTCGCGGTCGCCAGCGTAGTAGGCCAGCATGCCGTGCTTGAGCAGGCGGCTGATGGACCCGGGCGTGAGCTGCGTGGCCATGCGGAAGGTCGCCAGCGCGTTCTCGAAGTTGCCCAGTTCAAACTGGGCGCGTCCCATCACATCGTAGGCGTCGGCGTAGCCGGGGTCTTCCTGCAGCAGGCTCTCCAGGGTGGTGGCGGCCTTGGATGCATGTCCGCTGCTCAGCTGGGTCCTCGCCACGCCGAGCTTGGCCCAGGGCAAGGCCTTGGCCTCGATCACGGCTTCATACAGCTTCTGCGCCTCGGCGATGCGTCCCGTGCGCAGCAGCAGCTCCGCACCGATGCGTGCCGCGTACAGCCAGTAGGAGGCGCGTGCTTCGAATCGCCCCAGGCACAAGGTGGCGGCGCGGTCGAAGTCCTGCGCGTCGATCGCCGCGAAGATGTCCTGCAGTTCCCGCTTGCGCTGGCGAGCCTGCAGGATGCGCTCGGCCAGCCTTGCGCCGGTGTGGGGTTTGAGCAAATAGGCGTCCAGGGCCGACTCGGCGGCCTCGGCAACCTTGGCGTAGGATGCCTCGGCCGTGACCATGACAAAGACGGTGTAGAAAGGCAGCAGCTGATTGCGGCGCAGGTCGTCCAGCAGGTCTTGCCCCGATCCGGATTCTTTTTCGAAGGTCTGCTCGCAGATGATGACGTCGTACTGCGCCGCCTCCAGTTTGCGCCGGGCATCCGACAGGCGCGAGCATTGGGAGACCTTGCCCAAGCCCAGTTCCCGCAGCTGTGACACCAGGATGGAGCGCGACTGCGGGTTGCCCTCGATCACCAGGGCATGTGATTCATGCAGTGCGTTGGGTGCGAAGGCCATTCGAGCGGACAGAAGCGGACAACCGCAGAGCGCGGTTGCTTGATACCGCACCATTGTGGACCTGAGTCGGGTCCGCAAAACGCCGAACAACCCCGGAAAAACCCGGTACTTCCGCTCAGACCTGCCAGATTCGGGGCGAATCTCCGCTCAGTCCCCAGGCTGCGCGCCTCAGCTCACGCCAGGCCAGCTGCATCACCTGCATCAGGGGCTCCACCAGCGGCGCCACCCCGCGCACCACCAGCAGTTGCGGATTGGGGCAACTGGCGGCCACCCGAGCGCCGGTGGCCGAGCGGTCGCCCGAGTCCAGCACGGCCCTCACCGCTTCCAGCATCCTTTCCTTGCGGGCCGGCTCCAGGGCTTGTCCACTGGCCAGCCACAGGGTGCCCACGCATCGCTGTCCGTCCAGACCGACCGGCGAATCCAGCAAGCGGTGATCCCGGCCGTCGATGAGGGCCTGTTCCCGCCAGATGCCGGGCCACTCGATGTGCTGGCGGAAGCTGCCCTCGTTGAACGGCTGGCCCGCGCTGGGCAATCCCAGGCCCAGGATGTCCCATCCGATCAGCTCGGCGGCGCCTTGCAGCTCCATCTCCAGACGGTTTACCGCCCGGCAGCCCGGATACGCAAGGCTCTCCAGGGGCAGCCATTCCAGACGGGCAGAGTCGGCCAGTTGCAGGTGGACCGCCTGGGTGCCGGGTTCATCGTCGCTTCGATAGAAACGGGTAGCGCCTGGCGTGCTGATCAGCGCGTGTGCACCGGCCCCCACGCTCACCCGGATGTCCAGCGTGTCGCCACCGACGATGCCACCCGGCGGATGGACGATCACGTTGTGGCAGACCGATTCGCCCTCGGGGTAGAGGCTTTTGAAAATGCGCAGAGGGCCGTCATGCTCATGGCGCAGGACGGTCTTCTCTGCCTCTCGGTGGTAGCTCAACGCGAGACGGGCTTGCCAGGACACAGTGTCTTGTGGATGTCGTATCGAGGACACTCACCCCTGGCTGCCGCGGTGCGCCCAGCCGGTGGTGTGCTTCTCGATCCAGCTGAACAGTTCGTACATGACCATGGCCATGATCCCCACCACCAGCAGCCCGCTGAAGGCCAGCCCCATCTGCATGGAGCTGCCGGCGGAGATCAGCAGATAGCCGATGCCCTCGTTGGCGGCCGTCATCTCCGAGACCGTGGTGCCCACGAAAGCCAGCGTGATGGCCACTTTCAATGATCCGTAGAAGTAGGGGAGGGAGCGCGGCAGACCGACCTTGACCAGCACATCCCAGCGCTTGGCACCGAGTACGCGCAGCACATCTTCCAGTTCGGGTTCGAGCGTGGCCAGGCCGGTGGCGATGTTGACCATGATCGGGAAAAAGCTGATCAGGAAGGCGGTCAGGATGGCCGGGCCGACGCCAATGCCGAACCACACCACCAGGATGGGCACGAAGGCCGCCTTGGGCAGGGCGTTGAAGGCAGTCATCAACGGGTAGATGGCCGCATAGGCAATACGCGAGGAACCGATCAGGAAGCCCAGCAGCACGCCCACCACGATCGCAACACCAAAGCCCGCCATGGTCACCCAGAAAGTGCGCCAGGCGTGCCCCAGGATCACCATCTTGTGCTCCATGGTCTGTTCCCAGATCCGCGAGGGGCTTGGGAAGATGAACTCGGACACGCCGAAGCCGCTGGTGATTACCTCCCAGACGACGACGATCGCGAGCAGCAGCAGCAAGGGAGACCAGCGTTCCAGCTGTTTTCGTTTCATGGTGAACCTCACTGTTGGATGACGGCGCCGGCCTTGCGCATGGCACCGATGTGGCCGCGCAACTCATGGACGATGTCGGTGAACTCGGGGGTGTAGGTCACCTCCAGGTCGCGGGTGCGAGGGATCGGGATTTCGCGCCGGACGACGAAGCGGCCCGGACTCTTGCTCATGCAGTAGACCGTGTCGGCCAGGAACACGCTCTCGCGCAGGTCGTGCGTGACCAGGATGACGTTGAACCGCTGGGCCTCCCAGAGGTCGCGCAAGGTGCACCACAGCTCCTCACGGGTGAACGCATCGAGGGCCCCGAAAGGTTCGTCGAGCAGCAGCATCTTGGGTTCATGGATCAACGCGCGGCAGATGCTGGCACGCTGCTGCATGCCGCCGGAGAGTTCCCAGGGGTATTTCTTCTCCATGCCGCCCAGTCCGACGCTGGCCAGCAGCTTTTTTGCCCGTTCCTCGAACTCCTTGTGCCGGTCCTTGAACTGGCTGCGGAAGGGCTCCACGATCTCCAGCGGCAACAGTACGTTGTCCAGCGTGGTGCGCCAGGGCAGCAGGGAAGGCGCCTGAAAGGCCATGCCCGAGATCTTCAGAGGACCGTTGACCGGTTGGCCGTCGATGGTGATCTTGCCCATGCTGGGCATCTTCAGCCCGGTGGTGAGCTTCATGAAGGTGGATTTGCCGCAGCCCGATGGTCCGACGATGGCAATGAACTCGCCCTGCCGAACCTTCAGGTTGATGTCCTCGACCGCGAAGATGTTCTTGGCCAGCAGGTCGTCGTTGTAGGCCAGCCAGACGCCGTCGAAGTCGACGAAGGCCTTGTCGTTGGAGATGGCATCGGTCATGTTGGGTCCTGAAAAAAGGCCAGCTGCCGTGGCAGCTGGCCCAGGCCAGTTGAACTGGCGCGAGGCCGGATCACTTCCTGGCGGGCGGCAGGATGTTCAGATCGGCGGCCGGCGGCAGCATGGACGGGTTCCACACCGCATTCGGATCAATGCGGGTCTTGGTGCCGAAGGCGTCCGACACCTGGGAAGCCATCAACGCCCGGCGGGCAGGTACGGCCTGGCCAAAGCCCTCCTTGCGGGCGTCGGGGCTGGCGACCACGGCATCGATGGCCATCTGCAGGCGCCGGGTTTCCAGCGCCACGTTGATGATGCCGTCACGCGCTTTGACCGTTTCGATGCTGGCGGCGGGGTTCGCCATGACTTCCCTGGCCCCCTTGGCGAACGCAGCAAGGAATGCCTTGATGGCGGCCGGGTTCTCCTTGATCAGCTTGGGGCTGGCGATGATGGCGTTGCCATACAGTTTGACCCCGTGCTCTGCGTAGGGAAAGACGACCACGTCCGCCGGCTTGGCCCCACGTGCCTCCAGGTTCAGCAGCGAGGTGAACGAGAAACCCGTGATCGCGTCGATGTCGCCACGCACCAGCATGGTTTCACGCAGCGGCGGGTCCATGGCCGTCCAGGCCACGTTGCCCACATTGTTGGCTTTCTGGAAGATGGGGAACGCCTTGCGGCCGGCATCGAACACGGGGGCCCCCAGTTTCTTGCCCGTGAGGTCACCGACCTTGGTGATGCCACTCTTCTTGAGGGCCAGCACCGCCGCTGGGGTGTTGTTGTAGACCATCATCACGGCCACCGGCTTGTTGGGCGCATCCGGGTTGTTGGCGTGGAACTCCATCAGTGCGGCCATGTCGGCAAAGCCCATGTCGTAGGTGCCCGAGGCGACACGGGTGACGGTGCCGCCCGAGCCGTTGCCCGCATCGATGGTCACATCCAGACCGGCCGCTTTGTAGTAACCCTTCGCCGCCGACTGCAGGAACAGGGCGGCGGGACCCTCGAAGCGCCAGTCCAGCTGGAACTTCAGGGCGGTCTGTGCCTGCGCGGCTCCGAAGGCAGCGGTCGCGGCCAGGGCGGCGGCGGTCTTGAGAAAGTGTCGCTTGTGCATGTGATCTCCGTGCGGGTGGAAGGCTGCGGTGGCAGACGTGTCTGAAGGTTCAGCAAGATCAGTGCCAGATGAGCACGGGGGTCAGGGTCACATTGAACACAGTAACTGTATACAAGATGACGCTTTTCCTGGCCAATGTCTTGGTGCTCGGGCATCGATATGGTGCACGCAGACCAGGCTCGCACCAATCGGGGGCGACCCGGGGTATCGGGGGTATCCGCAACGAAAAGAAGGCCCACTGGGGGCCTTCTTTCGGTGAACTGTCGCCGCTTCAGTGCGCGTCGGCTTGCCTGGCGGCCACGATGACCGCCTGCTCATCGGCCTTGCCGCCGTTGAAATACAGGTTCAGCAGCACCGCGCTGATCGACGCAAGCAGGATGCCCGACTCAATCAGCGGGTGGATGGCATGGGGCATCCACTGTTTGAAGTTGGGCGCGATCAGCGGAATCACGCCCATGCCGATCGAGACCGCGACGATGAAGAGGTTGTTGCGGTTGTGGCGATAGTCCACGCCAGCCAGGATGCGGATGCCGGTGGCGGCCACCATACCGAACATCACCAGGCCTGCACCGCCCAGCACGAAGGTGGGCAGGGATTCGACCAGGGCCGCCATCTTGGGCAGCAGACCCAGCACGATCAGGATCACGCCACCGGCCACACACACGATTTGGCGATCAGCAGGATGGAGACGAGCACGATGGCGGCAATGCCAATGTGCGACAACTGGGCATATTTGGGGTTGGGCGCCGAACCCACGATGGCCATGCCCTGGGGCACCGGCGGCACACTGCCATTGGCTGCAGCTTGCTTGGCGGCTTCCAGCCAGGCCAGGTGCTCCGGGTTGGGTACCGAGGGGGCGGTCGGGCCGAAGGGGTTGCCGAAGATCCAGTTGATGCCAATTCTCATCAGGCTGATCCCGATGACGGCAATGATGGTGCCGGTCACGACCGGTGGAAAGAAGCGCAGCATGCGGCTGACCAGTGGCGCGATGAGTATCGAGATCACACCCGCCCCGATGATGGAGCCAAAGATCAGGCCCGCGCCGTCTGTTCCCGGATGGCTGTTGGCCATGGCCACCTGCTCCGGGCTGAGCTTGAGCGCCCGGCCGACGATGAGCGGGACAGCCACCGCGCCGGCATACATCACCAGCACATGCTGCAGGCCCAGCGCGGCCAGCTTGCCGTGGGGCAGGCGCTCGTCGACAGGGTGAACATCAGGGGTCATGGTCGTCTCCTGGGGGCACTTGTCCCTCAATCGCATGCAAAACTGTATACAAATTATGTGTACATTAAAATGGACGAGCGATGGGGTTTACCCGCAGGACGAAGGCTGCCGGACACAAAAAAGGGGCGCCGAAGCGCCCCTGTGCTGCCGCACGGTTGGTCCCCGTCAGGCCCGTTGGCTGGCGGCCGCCAGGGCCGTCATGTTCAACACGCGGCGAACGGTGGCCGCTGGCGTCAGGATGTAGGCGGTCCGGTTCACCCCCATGAGCACAGGCCCCACTGTCACCCCGCCGCTGGCCAGGGTCTTGAGCACGTTGTAGAGGATGTTGGCCGCATCCACGTTGGGACAGACCAGCAGGTTCGCCGATCCGCTCAGGGTGGAATCGCCCAGGTAGGCGCTGCGGATCTCGGGCTGCAGTGCCGCATCGCCGTGCAGTTCCCCGTCGCATTCGATGTCCGGGTGGGCCGCCACGAAGATGTCGCGGGCAGCGCGCATCTTCTTCGCTGAAGCGCGCTTGGACGAACCGAAGCTGGAATGCGACAGGAACGCCACCTTGGGCGGCAGTCCGAAGCGCTGCACTTCCTGGGCCGCCATCCACGCGATCTCGGCCAGTTGCTCGGCGCTGGGATCCTCATTGACGTAGGTATCGGCAATGAACAAGGGGCCACGATCGGTCATCAGCGCGTTGACGGCGGCGTAGTTGCTCACGCCGGCCTGCTTGCCCAGGATGCTGTCGATGCGTTCCAGGTGCGTGGCGTAGGTGCCCACCAGGCCGCAGATCAGCGCATCGGCATCGCCCAGCGAAACCATCAGCGAACCGATGATGGTGTTGGAGCGGCGCACGGCGGCCTTGGCCACCTCGGGCGTCGCTCCGTGGCGCTTCATGAGGCCGTGGTAGTGCTCCCAGTACTGGCGGAAGCGCGGGTCGTCCTCGGGGTTGACGTTCTCCACGTCCACGCCCAGGCGGATGCGCAGACCGGCCTTCTGGATGCGGGCATTGATCACCGCCGGGCGGCCGATCAGGATTGGCGTGGCAATGCCTTCATCGATCGCCATCTGGGCCGCCCGCAGCGCGCGCTCGTCCTCACCATCGGCATAGGCCACGCGCTTCTTGCCGGCGGGAATGGACTTGGCGGCATTGAAGATCGGCCGCATCAGGATGCCGGTCTGCGTCACGAAGCGCGAGAGCGACTCCTTGTACGCCTCCATGTCGGTGATGGGGCGGGTGGCCACACCGGAATCGGCTGCCGCCTGTGCCACCGCCGGCGCTATCTTGAGGATCAGGCGCGTGTCGAAGGGCTTGGGAATCAGGTACTCGGGGCCGAAGGTCAGTTCCTGGCCCACATAGGCGGCGGCCACCTCGTCGCTGATCTCGCTCTTGGCCAGATCGGCGATCTGGCGCACGCAGGCCAGCTTCATTTCCTCGGTGATCTTGGTGGCGCCGCAGTCCAGCGCGCCGCGGAAGATGTAAGGGAAGCACAGGACGTTGTTGACCTGGTTGGGGTAGTCGGAACGGCCGGTGGCGATGATGCAGTCGGGCCGGGCTTCCTTGGCCAGCTCGGGCCGGATCTCGGGCTCGGGGTTGGCCAGGGCCAGGATGATGGGCTTGTCGGCCATGGTCTTGACCATGTCCACCGTCAGCACGCCCGGGGCCGAACAGCCCAGGAACACGTCGGCGCCGTTGACCGCGTCGGCCAGCGTGCGAGCGGTCGTTGTCTGGCAATAGCGTTGTTTGGAGGCGTCGAGCTTGCCGGCCTTGGCGTCCTCGCGCTCGCTGTGGATCACGCCCTTGGAGTCGCAGACCAGGATGTTGGCGGGATTGACACCCAGACCCACCATCACGTCCAGGCAGGCGATGGCGGCCGCGCCAGCGCCCGAAACGGCCACCTTCACCTGGCCGATGTCCTTGCCCACCAGCTCCAGGCCGTTGAGCAGGGCCGCACTGGAGATGATGGCGGTGCCATGCTGGTCGTCGTGGAAGACCGGGATGTTCATGCGCTCGCGCAGCTTCTTCTCGATGTAGAAGCACTCGGGCGCCTTGATGTCTTCCAGGTTGATGCCACCCAGCGTCGGCTCCAGCGAGGCGATGATCTCGACCAGCTTGTCGGGGTCGCGCTCGGCCAGTTCGATGTCGAACACGTCGATGCCGGCAAACTTCTTGAACAGGCAGCCTTTGCCTTCCATCACGGGCTTGCCAGCCAGCGGGCCGATGTCGCCCAGGCCCAGCACCGCGGTGCCGTTGGTGATGACACCGACCAGGTTGCCGCGGCTGGTGTACTCGGCGGCCAGGGTGGGGTCGGCCTGGATGGCCAGGCAGGGGTAGGCGACCCCAGGCGAGTACGCCAGCGACAGGTCGCGCTGGTTCGACAGGGGCTTCGTCGGGTTGACGGTGATCTTGCCCTTGGCGGGCGAGCGGTGGTATTCGAGTGCGGCGTCGCGCAGGGCTTGTTCAGCGGGGGTCATGTGGTCTCCAGGGTCCGGTCCGCCCGCAGGGGCGGGCGAACATTGTGACACGGCGGACCGGAACGTCAGGTACCCCGGATAACCGGCACCGAAGGGGGGCGGCGCTCAGTGCGCAGCCAGCAGGTCCAGCAGCGTGCGTGCCACCACCTTGGTGGCGCGGCGCAGGTCGTCCAGCACCAGATTCTCGTCGGCGCGCTTGGCGTTCGATTCGCGCACGGTGCGCGGACCGGCGCCGTAGATCACCCCCGGGATACCGCGCTCGACATACAGGCGCACGTCGGTGTAGAGCGGGGTACCCACGGCAGGGATGGGCTCGCCGAACAGCTCCTGCCCGTGCTTCTGGATGGCTTGCACCAGGGGTGCGTTGCCGGCCAGCGGCTTCATGGCGCGGGCCAGCAGCATGCGCTTGACCTCGACACGGATGGCCTTGCCGCCCCGCGGCGGATGGAAGCTGGCTGCGGCCTGCTCGATCGTGCGGCGCAGAGAGGCCTCCACCTCGGCCGGGTCTTCCTCGGGGATCATGCGGCGGTCGAGCTTGAGCACCACCTTGCCCGGGATGACGTTGGTGTTGGTGCCACCCTGGATCAGGCCCACGTTGAGGTAGGGGTGGGTGATGCCCTCCACGTTCGAGGTGACCTTCAGGTAGTCGGCGTTGAGGGCGTAGAGCGCGTTCAGGATGTGGGTGGCGCCCTGCAGGGCGTCGGTGCCGCTGTCGGGGATGGCCGCGTGCGACATGTCGCCATGCACCGTCACCTCCAGTTGCAGGCAGCCGTTGTGCGCGATCACCACCTGGTAGCTGAAACCGGCGGCGATCATCAGGTCCGGCCGGGTCAGGCCCTTGTCCAGCAGCCAGCCGGGGCCAACCTCGCCGCCGAATTCCTCGTCGTAGGTCACATGCAGTTCCACGCCGCCCTTGAGGGGCGCGCCCAGCGATTCGAGGGCCCGGATGGCGTAGGTGAAGCTGGCGATGTCGCACTTGCTCACCGCCGCCGCGCGGCCGTAGATCCTGCCATCTGCAATCTCGCCACCGTAGGGGTCGTGCGTCCAGCCCTCGCCGGGCGGCACCACATCGCCGTGCGCATTGAGGGCGATGGTTTTGCCGCCATCGCCATAGCGGCGGCGCACGATCAGGTTGGTGATGGTCTCCAGGCCGGCGGCCTTGACCTCGGCTTCGGGGACGGCGTGCTTCTCGGCCGTCAGACCCATGCCGGCCAGCAGATCGGCGGTGCGCTCGGCGTGCGGCGCGTTGTTGCCTGGCGGCGTGTCGGTGGGCACGCGGATGAGTTCCTGCAGGAACTGCACTTCCTCGTCAAAGTGGGCGTCGATCCAGGCGTCGAGTTGCTGATGTGGGTTGGTCATGTCGGTGTTCAGGCGGTTGCCTGTGTGAGTTGTTGCAGCACATGGTCGAAGGCCTTGACGGCCAAGTCCATGTCGTCGGCGGTGGTCGATTCCAGAGGGTTGTGGCTGATGCCGCTGTTCTCGCCGCGCACGAACAGCATGGCCTGCGGCATGATCTCGTGCAGTTTCATCGCGTCATGCCCGGCACCGCTGGGCATGCGGTGGATCGGCACACCGAGCGCGGTGGCGGCGGCTTCCCATCGCGCCTGCCATTCGGGGGCACTGGGCGCAGCGGCAGCGCGCATGGTTTCTTCAAGCGTGTAGCGCACGCCGCGGCGTTCGCAGATCTCGCTGAGTTTTGCCAGCACGTCGCGCACCACCGCGTCGCGCTGCTCGTCGATGGGCGCGCGAATGTCCAGGCTGAACTTGCAGGCACCGGGCACCACGTTGATCGAGCCGCTGGGCACCTGCAGCATGCCGACGGTGGCCACCGAGTCACCGTCCTGCGCGGCGCGCTGCTCGGCGTACAGAATGAGCTCGGCCACCGCGGCCGCGG
>Ga0114986_1000218_pt1 | contig 15999 bp, 15 predicted proteins | sample Shrwel1BS1Day17_FD_96988 | JGI IMG/M metagenome (GOLD analysis project Ga0114986, IMG submission 96988) | Subsurface microbial communities from deep shales in Ohio, USA - Utica-3 well 1 S-1-Day17 | ecosystem: Environmental > Aquatic > Deep subsurface > Shale gas/oil reservoir > Produced... | reverse complement strand
CCCCTATCGTAACCCATAGATCAGTACGTACCTTGCCACACTGCCCGTCCTCCATTGCGCCGATGTCGTGGACAGTGAGCCGCACCGGACACAGACGCGCCGAGTCTTGTGGTCCGGAGCGCACGTGGTCCAAGGTATAGCGCACAAAAGCTTGCTTTGCGAACGAAATTACCGAAGCTCCCGGCGCGGCGTGGCAGGGTGTCCTGCGGCAGCTTGTGCGGGGCTGCGGCTTTGGGCATGAAGGTCGCCCAAGGGTCACGGAAAAGCAGGACGGATCATGAGCGATTTTCGCCGCCTCAACGAAAATGTGTTGGTGAGCCCGCAACTTGCGGTGGAAGATATCGCCGGCGCTGCCGCGCTCGGCGTCACCACGATCGTCAACAATCGCCCCGATGGCGAGGACCCGTCGGCCCCGCAGGGTGATGCCATCGAGGCTGCCGCTGCCGCTGCCGGGCTCAATTACGTCGCCATTCCGATCGGCCACGCAGGCTTCAGCGAGCCGCAGGTGAACGCCATGATCGCCGCGCTGGAACAGGCCGAGGGACCGATTCTCGCATATTGCCGGTCGGGCACCCGCTCCACGCTGCTCTGGGCGCTGGCGGCTGCCAAGCAGGGCGAGAATCCGGACGCCATTGCCCGCACCGCCGCGCAGGCGGGCTATGACGTCAGCCCGATTCGCAGCCTGATCGACATGCTCGCCGCGCGCTGAGGCGCCGCCTGCATGGAATTGTTGCTCCAGACTGCCGGTTCGCTGGTCGCGATCCTCGCGCTGGCGGGGCTGGCGTGGTGGATGAAGCTCGGGGGTATGCCGCGGCTTGATAGCGAGGATGCAGTGCACCGCGCGGCAGCCGAGGTGGAAGACGGCTTCACCCCTCTCGCTACCGCGACCGATGCCGGAGGCACCGCCGCGCTGGCCCGGGACGGCGCGGGCCGGATCATGGTCATCAAGCGCCACGGTAACCGCTTTGCCGGGCGTGTGCTCGGTCCCGCAGGTCAGGCGCGGGTTTCGGGCCGGTCGCTCATCGTCGATGCGGGAGAGGCGCGCTTCGGCTCAGTGATTCTCACCCTCCCCGATGCGCAGGCTTGGGCCGATGCGATCAATCGGGTAAACGGGCCGCAACATGCCTGACTTCAACCCCACCCAATATGCCGTGCCGCTGTTCGTGGTGGCGGTGCTCGCCGAGATGATCTGGGCGAAATTCCGCGCGCCGGAAGCCTACGAGCCCAAGGATACACTCGTCAGCCTCGCCTTCGGCCTCGGGTCAACCGTCGCGGGTGCGCTTCTCGGAGGGTTCGCACTCGCGCTGTTCATCAAGACCTACGAATACCGCATCTTCGATTTCGGCCCCGAATGGTGGGCGGTGTGGTGGGCGTGGCCAGTGTGCTTCGTGCTCGACGATCTCAAGTATTACTGGGTCCACCGCGCCGGACACCGCATCCGCTGGATGTGGGCGGCCCACGTGAACCACCATTCGAGCCAGCACTATAACCTCTCCACCGCGCTGCGGCAGACATGGACGGGGATGCTAACCTTCGGCTTCCTGTTCGCGGTGCCGCTGGTGATGCTCGGCTTCCACCCGGCGATGATCGCGATCTGCGGCGGGTTCAACCTGATCTACCAGTTCTGGATTCACACCGAAGCGATCAAGCGGATGCCCCCCTGGTTCGAGGCGGTGATGAACACGCCCTCGCACCACCGCGTCCACCATGCGACCAACCCGCGCTATCTCGACACCAATTACGCGGGCGTCTTCATCGTCTGGGACAAGCTGTTCGGCACCTTCACGCCCGAGGTGGACGACGAGAAAATCCGCTACGGGATCGTCAAGCAGCTCGGCAGCTTCAACCTGTTGTGGGCAGTGTTCCACGAATGGATCGGCATGCTCACCGACATCTGGCGCGCGCCGTGGAAGCACAAGCTGTCCTACCTGCTGCGCGAACCCGGCTGGAGCCATGATGGCAGCCGCGAGACCAGCGACATGATCCGCGCCAGATGGCAGGCACGCACAGGCGCACCGGTTGTACCCCTCGCAACTTCAGTAGCTGATCGAAACGCGATTGCGGGCGGCGCGGAAGCTGCTTAAACCTCCCGACAAAGGGAGAGATCATGGAAAGTTTCGACTACATCGTCATCGGCGGTGGCAGCGCGGGCAGCGCGGTGGCCGGGCGGCTCGCGGTGGACGGCACGCGCCGGGTGTGCCTGCTGGAAGCGGGCGGGCGCAACGACAACGTCTTCATCAAGACGCCGGGCTTCATGCCCTTCATCCCCGAAAAGTCGAACTACCGCTACGAAACCGTGCCGCAGAAGGGCCTGAATGGCCGCACCGGCTACCAGCCGCGCGGGCGCGGGCTCGGCGGCTCCTCGGCGATCAACGCGATGGTCTATATTCGCGGCAACCGCTGGGATTACGACAACTGGGCGGCTGAGGGCTGCACCGGCTGGGCCTATGACGACGTGCTCCCGTACTTCAAGCGCGCCGAGGCGAACGAGCGCGGGGGGGACGATTATCACGGGTCCGGCGGTCCGTTGTTCGTCGAGGACCAGAAGAGCGCCAACCCCGCCAGCCACGCCTTTGTCGAGGCAGCCGCGGCTTTGCAGCTGCGCACCAATCCCGATTTCAATGGCGAGCGGCAGGACGGCTTCGGCCTCTACCAGGTCACCCAGCGCAAGGGCGAACGCTGGTCGGCAGCGCGCGCTTACGTTGAGCCGATCCGCGATCAGGGCAATTTCACCGTGCGCACCGATACACTGGTCGAAAGGCTGGTGATCGAGGGCGGGCGCGTGACCGGGGTCCAGATCCGACGCGGCGGCAAGTCCGAGACACTGCTGGCGCGGCGCGGCGTGGTGCTGAGCGCGGGCGCATTCAACTCGCCGCAGATCCTGATGCTGTCCGGTATCGGCCCGGCCGCGCACCTCAAGGCGCACGGCATCGAGGTGGTGCTCGATCGCGCAGGCGTCGGCGGCAACCTTCAGGACCACATCGACTACGTCTCCGGCTGGGAGACCGAGAGTGACCTGCTGATCGGCGGGACATTGAAGGGCACGCTGCGCATGGCCGCCGCGATGGTCGAACACCGGTTGAAGCGCACCGGGGTGATGACCACCTGCTACGCGGAAGCCGGCGGGTTCTGGACCGTCATGCCCGATAGCCCCGCCCCCGACGTGCAGTGGCACTTTGTGCCCGCCGTGCTTGAGGATCATGGGCGCGAAAAGGTCAAGGCGCACGGCTTCTCGCTCCACGCCTGCGTGCTGCGCCCGGAAAGCCGGGGCACGGTGCGGCTGGGCAGCGCCGATCCTGCGGCGGCCCCGATCATCGATCCCAACTTCCTCGATGACGAGCGCGACATGGCGGTGCTGCGCGGCGGCGTGCGCCTGTCGCACCGCATCGCCGAAGCACCGCCGATGCAGGCCTTCGGCCCGAAGGATCGCCATCCCATCGACCTCAATGACGACGCTGCATTGGACGCGATGATCCGCGCCCGGGCGGACACGGTCTACCACCCCGTCGGCACCTGCCGCATGGGGAGCGATGCGGACGCGGTGGTCGATCCGACGCTGAGGCTCAACGGGATTGGGGGCCTGTGGGTGGCCGATGCGAGCATCATGCCCAAGCTCGTCAGCGGCAACACCAACGCGCCGAGCATCATGATCGGCGAAAGGTGTGCCGACTTCGTGATAGCAGCGGAGCGCGCCTGACCTGCCCCTAAGCTGTGGCGCTGATCCGGCCCGTCAACGGACGGGCCGCAAGCGCGAACGCGCGCCCGGAGGGGTGGCCCGCGGGGCCGGGCCCCCGGAGGAAAGCCAAGCGCGCGGCCGCGCGCGCCGGCGCTTGAGGCCATAAACAAAAAAAGGGCCGGAGAGCTTTCGCTACTCCGGCCATATTTAGTTTGTTCGTTCGCAGGAGGAACAAGGTGAGGCGGGGGGAGGGGAGAGGGAGAGAGAGTCCTCCCCCCGCCAAGCTGGTAAGGGGTGCGCTTAGTTGTAGGCGCGCTCCCCGTGTTCGGAGATGTCGAGGCCGTTGGTTTCGGCTTCGGCGTCGGGGCGAAGCCCGATGGTGACCTTGAGGATCAGGAACAGCGCGGCCGAGACGACGCCGGTCCACAGGATGGTGGTGCCCACGGCCCAGCACTGGGTGATCACCTGACCGACGAGGTCGTACTCGCCCGCCTTGGCCACCGGTGCGGTGTAGTCGATCCAGCCCTGGCCGCCAAGCGCCGGGTCGGCGACGATGCCGGTCCCGATCGCGCCGACGATCCCGCCGACAGCGTGGATGCCGAAGACATCGAGGCTATCGTCGTAGTTCAGCTTGTTCTTCACCGTGGTCACGAAGAAGTAGCAGACCACCGAAGCTACAGCGCCGAGGATGATCGCGGTGCCCGGGTGGGCAAAGCCCGCCGCCGGGGTGATCGCCACGAGACCGGCCACCACACCCGAGACACCGCCGAGGAGCGAAGGCTTCTTGTGGGTGATCTGTTCGATGATCGCCCAGGCTGCACCAGCCGCCGCAGTGGCCACGAAGGTGTTGACGAAGGCGAGCGCGGCAAAGGCGTTGGATTCGAGCGCCGAACCGGCGTTGAACCCGAACCAACCGATCCACAGCAGGCTGGCGCCGATCATCGTCATCACCAGGCTGTGCGGGGGCATGGGCTCCTTCTTGTAGCCGATGCGCGGACCGATGATGAGGCAGCCGACGAGACCGGCGATGCCCGCATTGATGTGCACCACGGTTCCGCCGGCGAAGTCGAGCGCGCCCCAGCCCCACAGCAGACCCATATCGGTGGGCGCGGCGTGGAGAAAGTCCGGACCGGCCCAGTACCACACCATGTGCGCGATCGGGAAATAGGCGAGCGTCATCCACGCGACGACGAAGATGATCAGCGGGGTGAACTTCACGCGCTCCGCAAAGGCACCGACGATAAGCGCAGGGGTGATGCAGGCGAAGGTCATCTGGAACATCACGAAGACCAGCTCGGGCAGGTAGACCCCGTTCGAGAAGGTCGCGGCCAGTGTCGTCACGTCAACGCCCTTGAGGAAGGCCTTGTCGAGGCCACCGAACAGCGCCGGGAAGGGCGTACCGGTCGAAGTGAACGCCATCGAATAGCCCCAGCCGAACCACACGAGCGCTGCGACGCAGACGATGGTGAGCACCTGCATGAGGACGCTCAGCATATTCTTGGCGCGCACCAGGCCGCCGTAAAACAAAGCAAGTGCAGGAACGCTCATCATCAGGACGAGAGCGGTCGAGACCATCATCCAGGCGACATCGCCCTTGTTGACCATGTCGGCAGTGGGAACGAACGGCGCAGGAGCAGCCGCAGGCGCGGCCATGGCCGGCGCGGCAAGCAGCGCCGCCCCGGTCGCCACAACCGCCAGATTGGAGAGAATGCGCTTCATCGATTGGGTCCCCTTACAGCGCGGTTTCGCCGGACTCGCCGGTGCGGATGCGGGTGGCGGAGGCGAGATCGAGAACGAAGATCTTGCCGTCGCCGATGGCGCCCGTGTTGGCGGTCTGCTGGATGGTTTCGACCACCTGCGCGGCGATTTCATCGCTGGCGGCAATCTCGAGCTTCACCTTGGGAAGCATGTTGGTGGAGTATTCGGCGCCCCGGTAGATTTCGGTCTGGCCCTTCTGGCGACCGAAACCCTTGACCTCGGTCACGGTAAGCCCCGCGATGCCGATGCCGCTCAATGCCTCGCGAACGGTGTCGAGCTTGAACGGTTTGATGATGGCGATGATGAACTTCATCTGTGGCCCCTGTTGCACCGGATTTGTCCGGCTGCCGGAGTCACAGCAACAAGCGTGCCATATTTGTGTAACGCCGCTGACGCAGCGGATTCAGAGGGATTCTTCGCACCTGCGGGAAAATACGTGCCCGATATTTAATCAGGTGATTAATCCTTGGGCAGATTTTGCGATGAGCTGAGCGTTATTCGCCGCTGATGTATCGGTCTGTCGCGCGGGTCGGCAGGCCATCAATGCTGCGGATGCGTCCCGCAGTTTTGGCCTCCCACGCTGCCGGATCGGCTTGCCGGTGATACTTCACCAGCGTTTCCCGTTCGGATTCAAGCTGCATCAGAGGCACGCCATATCCGCAGCTGGTCTGCACACTATCGACCGTGATGTCAAAAATCTGGCGCGTGCCGGGCAGCAAGGTGAAGTGCGCCGCCAGCGCCTCCCACTCCGCGTCCTGCGGTAACACTGCCCGCCCGCGCCCGTAGATTCGCAGGATCAGCGCGGGCTGCTGGAAGTTGCAGAACATCACCGTAATCCGACCATCGGCAGCCAGATGCGCGTGGGTCTCGTTGCCCGATCCGCCGAGATCGAGATAGGCAACCCGCGTCGGCGAGAGCACGCGAAAGGCGTCATAGCCCTTGGGGCTGAGATTGATCCGCCCTTCCGCGGCCGCCGTCGCCACGAAGAACACCGGCTGGGCGGCGATCATCGCGATGTGCTTTTCAGTGAGCGCCTCGGTGAAATCGGCCATCGGGCGCTCCTTTCGGGGGGTCAGAGGAATTCGCGCAGTGTCGCGATGAAGCGGTCGAACTGGTCATGGTGGAGCCAATGCCCGGCCTTTTCGAACTCGATCACGCTGGCGGTCTTGAAGTGGGCAATGCGTCCGTCCTTTTCAGGGTTCGAGGCCCACGAATCCGCGCCGTAGAGCAGCAGCGTCGGACAGGTGATCGCGCCCCACAGCTGCTCGATGAACTCGTCGCCGATATCCTCGACCGGCCACACGTTGAGGTGCGGATCGAACTTCCAGCTATAGGTGCCGTCCTCGTTGCGGTTGACCCCGTGGACGGTGAGGTGGCGGGCCTGTTCCTCGGTGAGGTAGGCGTTCTCCTCGATCATGCGGGCGAAGGCGGCTTCGATGCTCTCGTACTTGCGCGGGGTGCGTCCGGCAGCCTTGCGCTTCTTCTCGATCCACTCGGCGAGCCGTTCGCCATAAGGCACGGCGCGCTGCTTTTCGCGGTATTCGGGCGAGGGGCCGAGGCCCTCAATCGCGACCAGCTTGGTCACCATATCGGGGAAGGCGCCCGCATAGCGCAGCGCGACATTGCCGCCCATCGAATGCGCCACCATCCGCACCGGGCCGACGCCCAGCTGGTGGATCAGCTGCGCAAGGTCATAGACCATGTCGCCCGCAGAATAGACCCCGTCCGACACCCAGTCGGAATCGCCATGCCCGCGGTGGTCCATGGCGATGACATGGTAATCCTCGCGCAGCGCCTCGGCGGTCCAATCCCAGCTACGCGCATGATCGCGCCCGCCATGCACCAGCACCAGCGGCGGCTTACCTCTGCCGCCCCAGTCGAGGTAATTGAGCTTGAGGCGCTGCGAGATGAAACTCTGCGAGGTCGGGCCGGTATCGTGCATGGGCCTTGCCATGCCGCGAAGCCCGCCCGCTCGCAAGTCTAGCGTTCCTTGGTGGCCGAGAAGGTCAGCTGCGGGTTCTTGTCGACCTGATAGCTTACATCCCAGGGGCTCTTGGCCATGAACACGAGGTCCCCGTCGCGGTCCTTGGCAAGGTTCGCGCGGTTGAAGCTGGCGAACTCGTCGAGCGTCTTGTCGTCCCCCTTGATCCAGCGCGCGGTCGCGAAGGGCGAGGGTTCGAGCACGGCTTCGACCTTGTATTCGGCCTCAAGCCGGCTGATCAGCACTTCGAGCTGAAGCTGGCCGACGACACCGACGATGTGGGCCGATCCGATCTCGGGGTAGAACACCTGGATCACGCCCTCTTCGGACAGGTCGTCGAGGGCCTTCCTCAGCTGCTTCGTCTTGGTCGGGTCCTTCAGCTGCACGCGGCGCAGAATTTCCGGCGCGAAGTTGGGGAGGCCCGTGAAGCGCACCTGATTGCGCTCGGACAGCGTATCTCCCACGCGCAGCGTCCCGTGGTTGGGGATGCCGATGATGTCGCCCGCTTCCGCCGTGTCGGCCAGCTCGCGGTCCTGAGCGAAGAACAGGATCGGCGAGTGGACGGCGATGGGCTTACCCAGCCCGCTCGGCGTCAGCTTCATGCCGCGTTTGAAGGTGCCCGATACCTGCCGCATGAAGGCGATGCGGTCGCGGTGATTGGGGTCCATATTGGCCTGCACCTTGAAGATGAAGCCGGTCACCTCGTCGCGCTCGGGGCTGATCTGCTCCTCGCCCGCGGGCTGGGGCCGCGGCGGCGGAGCGAAGCGGGCGATGGCGTCGATCAGTTCGGTGACGCCGAAATTCTTGAGCGCCGATCCGAAATAGACCGGGGTGAGGTCGCCGTGGCGGAAGGCGTCGAGGTCGAACTCCGGGTATCCGCCGCGCGCCAGCTCGATCTCGTCGGCAAAGCGCTGGGGGATGTCATCGCCCGCGTCGCGGGTGCCGAGATATTCGCGCGATGGGCCTTCCGGGCGACCCACGGTGCCGGTCGCGAAATCGAGCAGGCCCTCGAACTCGCCGCCCATGCCGATCGGCCACATCTGGGGCGAGACGTCGAGCGCCAGCATATCGGCGACCTCGTCCAGCGTCTCGAAGGGATCGCGGCCCTCGCGGTCGACCTTGTTGACGAAGGTGATGATGGGCACGGAGCGCAAGCGGCACACTTCGAACAGCTTGCGGGTCTGCGGCTCGATGCCCTTGGCGGCGTCAATCACCATCACCGCTGAGTCCACCGCCGTCAGCGTGCGGTAGGTGTCCTCCGAGAAATCCTCGTGCCCCGGCGTGTCGAGCAGGTTGAACACAATCCCGTCCTTCTGGAAGGTCATAACCGAGGACGTGACCGAGATCCCGCGCTGCTGCTCGATCTTCATCCAGTCCGACCGCGCCCGCCGCGCCGCCCCGCGCGCCTTGACCTCGCCGGCCAAGTGGATCGCGCCGCCTTGCAGCAGCAGCTTTTCGGTGAGCGTGGTTTTTCCCGCGTCAGGGTGCGAGATAATCGCGAAGGTGCGGCGATTGGAGGTCATTTAGGTGTCGCGCGCGACGCGGAAGCCCGCGAAGTCCTGGTTGACCGGCATCAGCTCGATCCGGTTGATGTTGAGATGCGGCGGCAGACTGGCGATCCAGCCGATGGTGTCCGCGATGTCATCGCCGGTCATCGGATTGACGCCGGCATAGAGCTTGTCCGAAGCTTCCTGACTGCCGGTGCGCACGAGGGTGAATTCGGTCTCGACCATCCCCGGCTCGATGCTGGTGACGCGCACGCCCGTGCCGTGCACATCGGCGCGCAGAGCGAGCGTGAAATGGTTCACGAAGGCCTTGGACCCGGCATAGACGTTGCCGCCCGGATAGATGTAGCTCCCCGCGACCGAGCCGATGGCGATGATCGCACCGCGCCGTTCGATAAGCTTCGGCAGCAGCTTGCGGGTCAGCACCACCATCGCGGTGATGTTGGTGTCGATCATGGTCTGCCAATCGTCGAGATTGGCGCTCTGCGCGGGGCTGAGCCCCTGCGCGAGGCCGGCATTGTTCACCAGCAGATCAATGTCGCGGAAGCCTTCCGGCAGGCTGGCGAGCGCGGCATCGAGCGCCGCCGTGTCGCGCACGTCGAAGCACAGCGCGTGGACCTTGTCCGCGCCAAGCTCAGCCACAAGCGCGTCAAGCCGCTCCTGCCGCCGTCCGGTCGCAACGCAGCGCCAGCCGTCCTTGACCAGACGGCGCACAGTGGCGAGACCGATGCCGGCGGTGGCGCCGGTGACGAAAGCCGTCTTCATCCGCGCAGCTCCCCGCCCAGCTTGGCCGCGGCTGCAACGATCTTCTCGGCGATCGCCTTGAGGTCGGCGTCCTTGAAGCTCGCCTCACCCGGCTGGAGCGTGACTTCGAGCGCGATCGAGACCTTGCCCTCGGGCACGCCCTGTCCGGCGAAAACGTCGAACACCCGCACGCCGGTGATGTTCGCTTTGTCGGCACCCTGAACGGCGCGCACCAGATCGCCTGCCGCCAGCGTCGCCGGGACGAGGAAGGCGAAATCGCGGGTCACGGCTTGCAAGGCGGGCGGCGTGAAGCCGGGGCGCGCGAAGGCCGCGCCCTTCTTCGCGGGGATCGCGTCGAGGAACAGCTCGACCGCCGCAATCGGCCCGTCAGCATCGAACGCCTTGAGCGTTGCGGGATGGACCATCCCGAAGCGGGCGAGCACAACCTTGGGGCCGAGGCGCAGGGTCGCGGACTGGCCCGGGTGGAACTGCCCGCCAGCCTCACCCATCACCATCAGATTGGCAACGGGGGCACCGGCGGCTTCGAGCAGCTGGATCGCCAGCGCCTTGGCGTCATAGGCGTCGAAGGGCTTGGCCTTGCCGGACTGCCACCCGCGCGCGGTCTTCTCGCCCGCCAGCACGATGCCAAGGGTGGGCTTCTCGTCGCTGAGGCCGTTCGCGCCCCGGAAGTAACGCCGCCCGATCTCGAACAGGCGCGAGGAGGCTGCGCCGCGATCAGCATTGCGCTTGGCCGCCATCAGCAGGCCGGGGAGCAGCGAGGGGCGCATGGCCTTCATGTCTTCGCTGATCGGATTGGCGAGCACCCACAGCGGCTGGTCTCCAGCTGTGAAGTGCTCAGCCGCCCAGGTCGGGAGGAAGGACCACGTGACCGCTTCGTTGAGCCCGCTCGCGGCAGCGGCACGGCGCAGGCCGCGCTCCAGCTTCTGCTGCGGGGTGGCCGTGGGACGGGCGACACCCTCCACGCGGGGGAGCGCGACGCTCGCGACCTTGTCGAGGCCGTGGATGCGCACGACTTCCTCGACGAGATCGGCGGGGCCTTCAATGTCGTGGCGGCGCAGCGGGCAGGTAACCTGCCAGTCGGCACCGACGGTAAAGCCGAGGCTTTCAAGGATTCGCTTCTGCTCGCCCTCGGGCACATCCACCCCGCCGAGGCGGAGCGTCTGGCCGGGGTCGAAAGCGACGACCTTCGCGTCAGACGGCGGCGAACCGGCGCGGACAACCTCGCTCGGCGTGCCGCCCGCGAGTTCGACGATCAAGCCCGTGAGCAGATCGAGGCCCGCATCCAGAAACTCGGGATCAACCCCGCGCTCGAACCGCGTGCGCGCGTCGCTCGACAGCCCCAGCTTGCGCCCCGTCGCGCCGATGCGGGCGGGATCGAAATAGGCGATTTCGAGCAGGACGTCGGTGGTTGTCTCGCTGACGCCCGAATGCTCGCCGCCCATGATCCCGGCGATGTCGTGAACGCCATTGTCGTCCGCGATCACCGTCATCCCGGCATCGAGCGTGTAGGTCTTCTCGTTGAGCGCCAGCACTTCCTCGCCGTCCCTGGCGCGCCGCGCGACCACCGCGCCCGAAAGCTTGGCCAAGTCATAGGCGTGGGCCGGACGCCCAAAGCCGAGCATCAGGTAGTTGGTCAGATCGACCAGCAACGAGATCGGACGCTGGCCTGCGCTCTTCAGCCGCGCCTGCAGCCAGTCGGGCGAGGGACCATTGCGGACACCCTTCACCACGCGGCCGTAGAAGGCGGGGCAGCCCTCTGCATCGTCGGTGCGGATATCAACCGGGCACGCGCCTGCCGCGCCGAACGAAGGCATGGCGATCGGCTTCAATGTCCCCATACCCTTGGCCGAGAGATCGCGGGCGATGCCGTAAACGCCCATGCAGTCGGGGCGATTGGGGGTCACGGCGACCTCGATCACCGGGTCGCTGCCGTGGTAATCGGCAAAGGCGGTGCCGACCGGCGCGTCGTCGGGCAGTTCAATGATCCCGTCGTGATCATCGCCCAGTTCCAGCTCGCGGGTCGAGCACATCATGCCGTTGCTCTCGACACCGCGGATCGCGCTCTTGCGCAGCACCATGCCGTTGGCGGGGACGGTCGCGCCGGGCAGGCCCAGCACACCCTTCATGCCCGCGCGAGCATTGGGCGCGCCGCAGACGACTTGCAGCGGCTGGCCGTCACCCGTGTCGACGGTGAGCACCTGAAGCTTGTCGGCATCCGGGTGGCGCGCGGCGGTGAGCACGTGGGCGATGCGGAAGCCCGCCAGCTTCTCGGCCGGGTCTTCCACGCCTTCGACCTCAAGCCCGATGGCGTTGAGCGCGTCGCAGATTTCCGAAACGGTGGCGGTGGTCTCAAGGTAATCCTTGAGCCAGGTCAGCGAGAACTTCATGCGCGTGCTCCCACACCGGCAGACAGGGTCGGCTGGTCGAAGGGCGAGAAGCCGTAATGCGCCAGCCAGCGCGGATCGCCGTCGAAGAAGGCGCGCAGGTCGTTCATCCCGTATTTGAGCATCGCGATGCGGTCGATCCCGAGGCCGAAGGCGAAGCCCTGCCACTCCTCGGGATCAAGCCCTGCGAATTCCAGCACGCGGGCGTTGACCATCCCGCTGCCGCCCAGTTCCATCCACGCATGGCCCGGCGCATCGCCGTGCCCGCCGACGACGCGGCGGCCGCCCTCCGTGGAGTAGCCGACATCGACCTCGACGCTCGGCTCGGTGAAGGGGAAATAGCTGGGGCGCAGACGCAGGGTAATGTCCTCGCGCTCGAAGAAGGCCTTGAAGAAGGTCTCCAGCGTCCACTTGAGGTGGCCGAGATGAATGTCGCGGTCGATCACCAGGCCTTCGACCTGATGGAACATCGGCGTGTGCGTGGCATCGCTGTCGCTGCGATAGACCCGGCCCGGCGCGATAATGCGGATCGGCGCGCCCTGATCCAGCATGGAGCGAATCTGGACGGGCGAGGTGTGGGTGCGCAGCAAAATCTCGCGGCCTTCGCCGGTCTTGTCCGGGAAGTAGAACGTGTCGTGCATCGCCCGCGCCGGGTGGGTTTCGTCCATGTTGAGTGCGGTGAAATTGTGCCAGTCGTCCTCGATCTCGGGACCGGTGGCGACCGCAAAGCCCAGATCGGCGAAGATTTCGGCGAGTTCGTCCATCACCTGGCTGACAGGGTGCACAGAACCCTTGGGCGCGGCTACGGCGGGCAGCGTCAGGTCCACCGTCTCGCGCGCCAGCTGCTCGTCGAGCGCGGCGGCTTCGAGCGCGGCCTTCTTGGCATCGAGCGCCTCGGCGATGGAAGCGCGGGCGGACTGGATCGCGGGCGCGGCCGCCGTGCGCTCTTCCGGGCTCATGCCGCCAAGCGTTTTCAGGGCAAGGCTTACCCAGCCCTTCTTGCCGAGCGTTTCGAGCCGCTCTGCCTCGAGCGCATCGAGGCTTGTCGCCGCGGCAATCGCGGCCAGCGCGGCCTCAGTCTGGGAAGTGATGTCGGTCATGGATCGTGAATGCTCTGCCCGCGGAATTTCGCCGCCGCCCGCTAGCGGCAAATCGCGCGGATTGCAAAGGAGGAGGCTAGGCCGGCTGCGGCCCCGCGCCCTGACCCGCAGGCGGGTGGAGCCCCTGCATCGCCTCACCAAGCGTTGCCGCCCGTGCCTGCGCGGCAGCGACCAGCAAGGGCTTGGGCGTGCGAGTGTAGTCGCGCGGGCTCATTCCCATGAACCGGCGGAAGTCCCGCACGAAATGCGACTGGTCATGATACTGGCTGTCGATTGTCCCGATCCATTTGAGCGAGGGATCGAGCATGAAGCGTGACAGACTGCGCAGAAACCGCTGGCGGCGCAGCAGCAGCTTGGGCGGAAAGCCGAAGACGCGGGCCGACAGCCGTTCCACCGATCGCACCGTGATGCCCAGCCGTTCGGCCACATCGGAAACCGCAATCACATCCGGATCGACGAGCGCCGCGTTAAGCGCGAAAATCGCTGCTTCCTGTGCCGGATCGAGCATCGGGCAGGCAGCGAAAATCCGCGCCATATGCGCCTCGATCAGCGCCAGTTCCGCGGCATAATCCCCTTCGCTGGCGGCCAGCTCCCCGGCCAGCGGAACGAAAGCGGCGAAGTGCGGATCGATCGTGCCGTCGACAAAGCGATCGGCAAAGTCGCTCGCTGCGGCGGCCGTGAACAAGCGCGCCCAACCCAGCGGTAGCAAGCCGATGCCCCAGCTGTGCCCCGACCCCATACCGAAGCGGATTGCCCGGCTGGTCGGGCCGGTAACGGTAAAGGCGGGGCAGGCCTGCGGTGCGCCCGCACCGATCGCCGCTTGCGCAGCGGCCCGCGCGAGGAAGCGCAGGTTGGACCATTCCGGATGCAACCAGTCTTCCAACCATGGTGCGTGCGGGGGGCTGGAAATGTCGGTGCGGTAATAGGCCGTCACGTAGGGCCGCAGCGATGCCTCGGGCAGGGCGAAGCGCACACGCACCGCGTTTCCGGCAAGCCGATGCATCCGTGCCTCACCCCTCCTACAAACCGCGCGTGACGCATCCTTACAAGTTTGCGCCGATTAATCGAATGAAACTGCGTTCACAATCGACGTGGCGGCGCATCCAGTGTTTGCGCGGGGCTGCCCCAGACTTTCGCCCGCGCCTCCATGAAGGAGGTGAGAATCGGGTGATCGAGCGCGGCATATTCGCTCGGGTTCATGGTCATGAATTCGCGGAACTCGCGGGTGAACTGCGCCTGGTCGTGGTAGTGATCGTCCATCGCCTCGGTCCAGCGGGTGCCGCGCTGGAGCATGAAGGTGGTGAGGCTGCGCATGAACCGCTGGCGGCGCATCAGCAGCTTGGGCGAAAAGCCGAAATAGCGTGCGCAGATCCGCTCCAGCGTGCGGATGCTCATCGCGCAGGTATCGGCCAGATCGTGGACCGAGGAATGATCGCCGCTGACCAGTGCGCCGTGCACGCGGGCAATGCGCGCCTCGTCGCGGCTGGGACGCATCGCCTGCCGCAGCGCGGTGACGAGCGCGTCATACTGCTCGTCGATATCGGCCCCGGGATTGCACAGCACATCGGTGAGGCCCGCAAAGTGCGAGAAAGCCGGGTGCGCGGCGCCATCGCAGATAACATTGGTGCAGCTCGCTGCATCGGCGGCAAAGAACCGCGCCCAGCCGATCGGCAGGAAGCCCACGCCCCACATCCGCACCGTGCCGAGCGAGAATTGGCAGGGCAGCGAGCTCGGCCCCGTGCCGACGAAGCGCGCGCCGCTGACCTGCGTGCCGGCAATCGCAGCATCGGGCGTGGTGCCGCAGAAGAAGCGGATGTTGCCCCATTCCGGCTGGAGGTAATCATTCACTCGCTCCGCCCCTTCGGGCAGGTCAAGCGTCAAGTGGTAGAGGCTCGTGAAACAGCCCGCGAACTCCTCGGGGGGTTCACGGAAAACGGCGGAAAGCCGAGGGGCCGGCAACGCGGCATCACGCTGCGCAGCGTTCTGAAAATCTCCATCCCCCATAGGTGCAGATAAACGCAGATGGCGCGATTCTACAACCCGTCTGGCGCATATCTACAATTGTGCACGCAAAAGGGGCAGGCTCCCCTGAAGGAACCTGCCCCTGAATGCTTGTCCCGGGCCGAAGCCGCGGCGAAGATTTACGCCGGCAGCGCGGCCTTCGCCTGTTGGATCACGGCCTTGAAGGCGCCGCCTTCGTTCATCGCCAGATCGGCCATCGCCTTGCGGTCGAGTTCGATGCCGGCCAGCTTGATGCCGTGCATGAACTGCGAATAGGTCAGGCCTTCCATGCGGACCGCAGCGTTGATGCGCTGGATCCAGAGAGCGCGGAAGGTCCGCTTCTTCACCTTGCGGTCGCGGTAGGCGTACTGCCCGGCCTTTTCGACCGCCTGACGGGCGATGCGGATGGTGTTCTTGCGGCGACCGCGATAGCCCTTGGCCTGGTCCAGAATCCGCTTGTGCTTGGCGCGGGTGGTTACACCCCTTTTGACGCGTGCCATATCAGTATATCCTTTTCTTCGTTCAGGGTGCCAAGCCAGGCGTCCTTGTCGTCCTACCGCTTCGCTGCATTAGGACGGTGCCCCCGCCCTGTAGATGCGATGCTGGCGGACGGCCTCGCCGGCTCTAGCCCCTCAGATCAATCCAGCCCGTAGGGCGCCCACTTCTTGATCGTCGGCGTATCGTTGGCCGACAGGACCGAGGTGCCGCGGTTGGTGCGGATATACTTGGCGTTGTGGCTGATCAGGCGGTGACGCTTGCCAGCGACGCCGTGCTTGACCTTGCCGGTGGCGGTGATCTTGAAGCGCTTCTTCACACCGCTCTTGGTCTT
>Ga0114986_1000217_pt1 | contig 16015 bp, 15 predicted proteins | sample Shrwel1BS1Day17_FD_96988 | JGI IMG/M metagenome (GOLD analysis project Ga0114986, IMG submission 96988) | Subsurface microbial communities from deep shales in Ohio, USA - Utica-3 well 1 S-1-Day17 | ecosystem: Environmental > Aquatic > Deep subsurface > Shale gas/oil reservoir > Produced... | reverse complement strand
GGATGGGGAGGCGGCGGCGGCGCTTGATGCCGCACTCGCCCTCGGTCCGCCGCGCGCGGAACAGCTGTGGCTGGAGAAGCGCCGCGCGATGCTCGGCTGAGCCCCGGAGTGCTCTATTCTGCCGGTTCGGGCACCGGTTGCGGTTGCGGTTCGCGCCGCCGGGTCGTCACTTCGCGGAAGGCCTCGCGGTAGCGCGGGTGTTCGGTGCCCATCCAGCGATCCCAGAAGGTGAAGTAGAACCCGAAATTGTGGCCCGAGGAATGGTGCAGATCGTGGTGCGTGGTGGTCGAGATCCAGCTCGTCCACGGATTGTCCACCCACCCTGCCGGAAACAGCTCGCTCCCCGCGTGGGCCATCACGTTGCGGATCATCTGGTGCCAGATGAAGAACAGGATTGCATAGCCCGCATAGGCGATCCCCAGCTGGCTGGTGATCAGCAGGAACACCGGCACGAAAGCGACCTCGATCACCGCCTCGGTCATGGTGAAGCTGTAGGCCGTCCACGGCGTGGGCGTGCGCGACTTGTGGTGATGGAGGTGCGTCGCGCGGAACAGCTGCTTGGAGTGCATCGCCCGGTGCGCCCAGTAGAACCACGCGTCGTGCGCGATCACGATCAGCGCGAACTGCCAGATGATCGTCCACAGCGTGGCGTCCTTGATCGACAGCAGGATCACCCCGGTCTCGCGCCCGACGAGGATCGCCAGCGTGACGAAGGCATAGACAACAACAGTCCGCATCGAGGAGAGGATTTCGCGCATGTAATCGGCGCGCGATGCCCGGCGGCCCTGCTGGATGCGGCGCCGTCCCGCAAAGCCGTGAAACACCAGCAGCAACGCTGTCAGCACCCCCGCCGCGATCAGGTAGCGGCTGAGATCGAAATAGATGCCGAACATGAAGTGGTCCGCCACGCGGGCCACGGCGTATTCTAGCGTGGACTGGGTGGCGGCGGTGGTCATCTTCGGGAAGCCTCTGTCAGTGATGGCTTATTGCATGCCCCCGGCGCGCCGCAAGGGCGTATCACGATGGGTCCGGCTCTAATGCGAACCCCGCGCGCGTCTCCGCCGCAGCCACAGGATTGCCCAGTCGCCGCGCTGGAGCCTTGCGGCCATCCGGAAACCGGCAAGGTGCATCGCCCGCTTGACCGCCGCTTCCTGCTCGCCCGCCAGCAACCCGGCCAGCAGCAGGCTCCCGCCCGGCGGCACGGCCTTGGCGAAATCGGGGGCAAGGCTGACCAGCGGCCCGGCGAGGATGTTGGCGATCAGCAGATCATAAGGCCCGCGCACTTGCAGCAACGGATCGTCCATCCCGTCGGCGACGATCATCACCGCCTCGCCCGCGCCTGCGCCCATCGGGATGTTGTTGAGGCGCGCGTTCTCCTCGACCACGCCGGTGCAGACCGGGTCGATGTCGGTCAGGGTGCACAGCGCGCGCGGCCACAGCGCCAGTGCCGCAAAGCCGAGCAGGCCCGTGCCTGTGCCGATATCGGCGGCATTGCGGGCGATGACGCCGCTCGCCTTCATGTGCCCGAGCATTTCAAGGCATCCGGCGGTGGTCTTGTGCTGGCCGGTGCCGAAGGCCTGACTGGCAGGAATGACGAAATCGATCGCGCCGGGATCAGCGGGGTAATCGGGGGTGTGGACATGGAACCGCCCGGCGCGGATCGGAGGCGCGTTGTGCTGGCTGAGGGTCACCCAGTCTTCCGGCGGCAGTTCCTCGATGGTGATCTTCGGAGCGCGGCCTTCGAACAGACCGGCAAGCGCGGCTTTCTCGGCCTTGCCGGGCTTGCGCGGATACCAGCCTTCCAGCACCCAGTCGTCGGGCTTGTCCTCGGCAACCTCGCGTCCGGCAATGACGAGCTCGTAATCCCATTCGTCGATCAGGTCATGGGCGAGCAGCGCCGCCTGCACGACCGGCTTGGGAGCAAAGGCCGACAGCTTCCAGGTGGTGCTATCGGACAAAGCTCGCTCCATTGGCATCGATGACAGCGCCCGTCATGCTCGGCGGCGCATCAAGCGCGCAGAAGGCGATGATCGCCGCGATCTCCTCGGGAGTTGCCACCCGGCCCAGCGGAATCTCGGCAAGCAGGCCCGGACCGCCGCGGCTGGCAAGGTAATCGCCTGCCATGCTGGTGTCGGTGAAGCCGGGGGTCACGGCAAAGCTGAGGATGCCGTCCTTTGCATAGGCGCGGGCAATGGTCTTGTGCATGCCGACCATCCCGCTCTTGGCGGCGGCATAGTGCCAGTGGGCAGGCGAATCCCCGCGATAGGCGGCGCGGCTGGCGACATGCACGAGCCGCCCGGCAAAGCCGCGCTCCTGCCAGTGCAGCACCGCAAAGCGCGACAATTGCGCGGCCGAGGTGAGATTGACCCTGACGGTGTCCTCCCACGCATCCAGCCATTCGATGTCCGACCGGTCGAGCCGGTTCGCTTCGAACCGCCCGGCGTTGTTGACCACCACGTCGATCTCGCCATGCGCGATGTCCAGCGCCTGATCCCACAGGGTTTGCACGGATAGGGGATCGCCGAAATCGGCGGCAATGATCGGCGCGCCGCCGGGCCCTTCGATGCCGCTGCGCGAGGCGTGACCGATGACTTTCGCCCCGCGCGCGGCGAGGGCTGCCAGCGCCGCACTGCCAATTCCGCGGCTTGATCCGGTTACAAGAATGTGTCCCATGCAATCGCCTATCCAGAAATTTGCAAGCTGTGTCCACTGCTCGCCGCTTGCCTCATACGCCAGCGGCGCTAAGTGGGAGCCACGAAAAAAGGGACCAGACGGGATCATCATGAACCAAAGACCGCTATCGCCCCACTTGCAGATCTGGCGCTGGGGGCCGCACATGCTCGTATCGATCCTCCACCGCGCAACCGGCGACGGCATGGCGCTGGTGGGTCTGGGCGTTCTGCTGTGGTGGCTCGGCGCACTGGCGAGCGGGCCCGAGGCCTATGCGACCTTCCAGTTCTGGATGGGCTCGCCGCTGGGCATGGTAGTGCTGGTCGGCCTGAGCTGGGCCTTCTTCACTCACATGATGAGCGGGCTTCGCCACTTCGTGCTCGATATCGGCGCGGGATACGAGCTCGATACCAACCGCATGTGGTCGGTTGCTGCACCGATCATCGCAATCATTCTCACCGCGGCCTTCTGGGCCGTGATCCTGCTGCGCTGAGGGAGAGGCGACATGGGTAACGGAACCTCCATCGGGCGCGTGCGCGGGCTTGGCCCGGCGCATGCAGGCGCGCACCACTGGCTGCTGCAACGCTTCACCGCGATCGGCAATGTGGTGCTGATGAGCTGGCTGCTGGTCAGCCTCGTCATGCTTGGCGATTTCGGCCATGCCAACGTGGCCAAGTGGCTGAGCCACCCCGTTTCGGCGACCGCGATGATCCTGCTGGTGATCAGCCTGTTCTGGCACGCGCGGCTCGGTCTTCAGGTGCTGATCGAGGACTATGTCCACGAAGCCGGCACCAAGTTTGCGGCGATTGCCGCGCTCAATCTTGCAACCATCGGCGGGGGCGCCTTCGGGATTTTCAGCGTCGCCGCGCTCGCATTCGGAGGTAACGCCTGATGGCAACCGCAGCTCCCAAGGGCACTGCAAACGACGTGGGCGGGGCCCACCTCAAAGGCGCCTACACGATCGTCGATCACACCTATGACGTAGTCGTGGTGGGCGCCGGCGGATCGGGCCTGCGTGCGACGATGGGCGCGGCCGAAGCCGGCCTGCGCACCGCGAACATCTCCAAGGTCTTCCCGACGCGCTCGCACACCGTGGCAGCGCAGGGCGGGATTGCCGCCTCGCTCGGCAACAACAGCCCCGACCACTGGACCTGGCACATGTACGACACCGTCAAGGGGTCAGACTGGCTGGGCGATCAGGACGCGATCGAATATCTCGCGCGCGAGGCTCCGGCAGCGGTTTACGAGCTGGAGCACGCCGGCGTGCCCTTCAGCCGCAACGCCGACGGTACGATCTACCAGCGCCCCTTCGGCGGCCACATGCAGAACATGGGCGCCGGCCCGCCGGTGCAGCGCACCTGCGCCGCCGCCGACCGCACCGGCCACGCCATGCTCCACGCGCTCTATCAGCAGTCGCTGAAGTATGACGCGGACTTCTTCATCGAATATTTCGCGCTCGACCTGATCATGGCCGAGCGTGACGGGGTGAAGCAGTGCGTCGGCGTGATGGCGATGTGCCTCGATGACGGCAAGATCCACCGCTTCCGTGCGCAGTCGGTCGTTCTGGCGACCGGCGGCTATGGTCGCTGCTACTACACCGCGACTTCGGCCCACACCTGCACCGGCGACGGTGGCGGGATGGTGCTGCGCGCGGGGCTCCCGCTGCAGGACATGGAGTTCGTGCAGTTCCACCCGACCGGCATCTACGGCGCGGGCGTGCTGATCACCGAAGGCGCGCGCGGGGAGGGTGGCTATCTCACCAACTCCGAAGGCGAGCGCTTCATGGAGCGTTATGCGCCTTCCGCGAAGGACCTCGCCTCGCGCGACGTGGTGAGCCGTTCGATGGCGCTGGAAATGCGCGAAGGCCGCGGTGTCGGGCCGGAGGGGGATCACATCTACCTCCACCTCGACCACATCGACCCGAACGTGCTGGCCCAGCGCCTGCCGGGCATCACCGAGAGCGGCAAGATCTTCGCCGGTGTCGATCTCACCAAGCAGCCGCTGCCGGTCACCCCGACGGTGCATTACAACATGGGCGGCATCCCGTGTAACTATCACGGGCAGGTTGTCACCCTCGGACCGGATGGCAACCCGGATCAGGTCATCCCCGGCCTCTATGCCGTGGGCGAGGCGGCCTGCGTTTCGGTGCACGGGGCCAACCGCCTCGGCTCGAACTCGCTGATCGACCTCGTGGTGTTCGGCCGTGCGACCGGCCACCACCTGCGCGACAATCTGAAGCCCAACGCCAAGCAGGCAGAGCTTCCGGCGGACAGCGCGGACTTCGCCCTGACCCGCCTCGACCATTTCCGCTACGCGCAGGGCGGCTCGCCGACCGCGCAGATCCGCGCCGAAATGCAGAAGGCGATGCAGAAGCACTGCGCCGTGTTCCGCGACCAGAAGCTGATGGACGAGGGCGTGGCCAAGCTCGCCGAGCAGAACAAGCGGATGGAGGACATCCACGTCACCGACAAGTCGCTGATCTGGAACAGCGACCTGATCGAGACGCTCGAGCTCGACAACCTGATGGCGCAGGCCAACGTGACGATGGCGTCCGCCGCCAACCGCAAGGAAAGCCGCGGCGCCCACGCGCACGAGGACTACCCCGAGCGCAACGACAAGGAATGGATGAAGCACACCATTGCCTGGTTCGACGGCTGGGGCGGTCGCGGCAGCAATATCCGCATCGATTACCGCCCGGTCCACGAATACACCCTGACCGACGACATCAAGTACATCGAGCCCAAGGCGCGCGTCTACTGATCCGGCGTCACGTCTGAAAGAACAGAGGCCCGGTCCCCCGCGAGGGATCGGGCCTTTGTTTTTTGACAGGTCGCCGGATGGCGGCTTGACCCGATCTTGGCAGGCGGGCAGCTTGTGCTTCGATGAACAGGGGCCGGATCATCGCTGGAGCCTTGGCGGCATTGCTCGCTGTCCCTGCGCTTTCGCAGTCCTCCGCCCCCAACCCCTTCCAGCCGCCGTCGCATGTCGCCCCCTGGCCCGAGCTTGCGGGCGGCAAGACCCGTGAAGAGCGGGCGAAGAGCTATGAACTTTCGCCCGAACTGCACCGCAATGTCTCCGCCGCCGAAATCCGCGCCCAGCGCGCGCGGCTGGATAGCGCGCTGGCGGCGATCAAGCCGCAGCGGCCCGGGACGCCGGATGCCTACGTGCTGACCATCGCGCTCGACTCCGATCCCGTCTTCGCCCGCGAGGCGCGCGAGGCGGCGCGGGTGCTGTCCGCGCGTTACGGGGCCGAGGGGCGCACGCTGATGCTGGCAGGGCCGGATGGCACGCGCGACGATGCCCCCCACGGCTCGATCACCGCGCTGCTGCTGGCGCTTGCCCATCTGGGCACGGTGATGGACGGCAAGGAGGATGTGCTGGTGCTCTACACCACCAGCCACGGATCGGACATTGGCCTTGCCTACCATTACGGCGATCACGGCTACGGCGTGCTTTCGCCCCCGAAGCTCAAGGCCGCGCTGGCCGAGGCAGGGATTGCGCGGCGGGTGCTGATCCTGTCGGCCTGCTATTCGGGGGTGTTCGTGCCTGCGCTGGCGAGCCCCGACACCGCGATCCTCACCGCCGCCGCCAGCACGCGGTCCTCGTTCGGCTGCGTGGCCGAGAACGATTGGACCTTCTTTGGCGATGCGCTGATCAACCGCGCGCTGCGCCAGCCGGTGGGGCTGGAGGAAGCCGCACGGCTGGCGGGGCGGTCTGTGGCGGAATGGGAGGCGAAATCGCGCTTTCTTGCCTCCTTGCCGCAGACCAGCATCGGCAGCGGGGTCAAGGCGTGGCTGCCGCAGATCGAGGCGGCGATGCCACGCGCGGGCAGCAGTCCTGTCGGCCGCCCCGCCTTTGACGAGGCGAGCCTCAAGGCTGCGGCGGAGTGACCGGCGCGCGGCGGGCGGAGATGATCGTCACGTCCTTCGCCAGCATCTGCCCCTTCATCAGCCCTTCGCCCCGTTCGGCATCGCGCGGCGCAGCGAGGATCGCGGCGACCACATCCATCCCGGAGGTGACATAGCCGAAGGCGGCATAGCCGGCCTGCCAGCCCGGATCGCTCGCGGCCGGATCGGCATCGAAGCCGGTCTGGTCCTCGACCATGATGAAGAAATCGCCATCGGCATCGCCCGGCTCCATCATCGCCATCGATACCGCGCCGTGGGTGTGGGTGAGGCCGGTGGCGGTGGTGGGTTCATGGGCGATCTTGGGCAGCACCCGCTTGGGGTGGCCGGTCACGCCCGCCTGCACCAGCCCCGATGGCTGGCGGGGCCCGCCAAGGTCCATGGCGCGGTAGAAGGTTACCCCGTCGAACCGCTTCTGGTCGACATAGCGCAGGAAATTGGCGGCGGTCACCGGCGCGCGTTCGGTCTCCAGCGCGATGGTGATCGGGCCAAGGCTGGTTTCCAGCACCACGCTGACACTCGCGGCCTCCGGATGCGGGCGAACGCCGGGGCGGCCGGTGGGCAGCGCGGTGAAGGCGGCGGGCGCAATCGGCTCCGGCTCGCCCGGAGGCGCGGCGATCTCGAACTTGTAGAGGAGGTTGCGCTGGCACCCGGCTTTGCGCGTCCGTTCGCAGTTCTGGAGATTGTCGTCCGAGGCGAGGTAGAAGATCGTCCTGCCCGGCTCCTCGCGCACCGCCAGCCCTTCGAAATTGTCGAGTGTCATCGGCGGGGCGAGCACGGCGAGAGTCTGCGGATCGCCGTCCCGGGGCAGCGCGACGATCGCCGCGCGATTGCCTTCGCGGGGGGAGTAGCTGCGGAACAGGACGTAGCAGGTTCCATCGGCCTTGCAGGCGGCATCGGTGGGCACGCCGCCAGCCTCGGCAATGCCTTCGGGGGCGGGCAAGTGGAAGCGGGTGATCCCGCCCATGGATGCATGAACGCAGTTGGGGCGGGCAGGATCGACCCACTCGCCGCAGGCAAGGAAAGTGTCCGGTCCGGCGGCCATCGCCTCCAATCCGGCATTGGCGTCCCCGCCGCTGACCAGAGCCACGGCGGCTTCCAGATCGGGCTGCGATTGCGCGCCGCTCGCCGGACCTTCGAGATCGGCATAGCGCCAGATGCGGTGTTCCTGTTCGAAGGCGACCAGCCAATCGCCTGTGGGCAGACGGGTCAGCGCCTCGGCATCGCCGCGCTTCTTGGCATCGAGCATCTTGCCCCCCGGGTCGAGCAGCGGGCCGAGGCGCACGCCCGAGACATCGACCAGCTTGCCCGCGATCTCCTCGACGGCGAGCTCCATCCAGCGCCCGTCATCGGTGACCGCAAACAGCGCGCCGTCATGCCATTCGAGGCTGGAGATACCCCCGATGTCGGCCTTGTCCGGCGCGATCTCCACTCCGCCGCGGAAGATCAGTTCGCCCACTTTGGTATCTGCGGTGCCCGGTTGCAGTTCCACTTGGCTGGTCATCGGCAGGAAGGCATCCTCCGCCTGCGCGGCCATCGGCGCGGCAAGGCAGGCGAGGGCAAGCGGGGCGAGGGCGGGGAGGGCGCGCATCCATGTCATTCGTCCGGGTGTATCGCCGCTTGGACGAAGTTCAACCCGCACAAGGACCTGTTCAGCCACGTGCAAGGTTTACAGATGTAGTCGCCATGACTACAGGTGTAATCATCAAGCGAGGGAGACGCTGCCGTGTCTGCATCAGAGGAAAGCCCCCAGTCGGGCGCAGGCGAACGCATCACCGATGCCGAGCACGCGGTCATGGAAGTGCTGTGGGACCGCCCGCGCCAGACCGCTGCCGAAGTGTGCGAGGACGTGTGCGCCGCGCGCGGCTGGAGCCTCGCCACGGTCAAGACCCTGCTCTCGCGCCTTGTCCAGAAGGGCGCGCTAACGGCCGAGCCTGACGGGCGACGGTTTCTCTACACCCCGCTGATCGCGCGCGAGGCCTATGTCGGGGGCGAGAGCCGCCGTCTGGTCGACCGGCTGTTCGGCGGAAGCGCCGCCTCGCTGGTCGCGCATCTCGCTGAAAGCGAGGCGCTGACCGAAGATGATCTCGCCGAGATCGAAGCCCTGCTGAAGGAACTGCGGGCATGAGCGCGGTGCTCCTCCAGACGCTGGCATGGACCGGCGTGCTGATCGCTGCGGTGCTGCTGCTGCGCCGCCCCGTGACCCGCCATTTCGGGCCGGAGGCGGCCTATGCGCTATGGGCGCTGCCGGTCCTTCGGCTGGTGATCCCGCCGGTGGTGCTGCCCGCGTGGATGGCTCCCAAACCGCCCGCGCCTGTTTCCGCCGTCACGCCGCCTGCACCCGATGCGGCGCTGTGGCAGACCCTTGCCGAGGCGCCCGCCACGGGCGTTGTGGCCGCACCGGCCACGGTGCCGATGAATGCCGCGGCGCAGGACACCGGCTTCGATCTGTTCGCTGCGCTTGCCGGATGGCCGGTCCTCGAAATCCTGCTCGGGGTATGGCTGGCCGGCGCAGCGGTGTTCCTGGCCCTGCGCTTCGCCGCCTATTTCTCCCTGCGCGATGACTTGCTCGCCGAAGGGCGCGAGGTCGGAAACATTGCCGGTCTGTTCGGCCTCAAGGTCCGGCTGGTGGAAACGCCTGCGACCAATGCGCCGCTGGCGATGGGCGTGCTCGATCCGGTGATCGCGCTGCCGCCCGGCTTTCTGGCGCTGCACGACCGCACCGGGCGCGATCTGGCGCTGGCGCATGAACTGGCCCACCACCGCGGCGGGGACCTGCTGGTCAACGTCCTCGTCCAGCCGTTGTTTGCGCTGCACTGGTTCAATCCGCTGTGCCGCTATGGCTGGCTGGCGCTGCGCCGCGATCAGGAAGCCGCCTGCGATGCGCGGGTCATGGCGCGGCGCGGGGCGCAGGAAAAGGCCGCCTATGCCGCGCTCATCGCCCGCTTTGCCGCCGCGCCCGGCACCGCCCACACCGCCGCACTCGCCGCGCCGATGGCTTGCCCGGTGCTCGGAGAGACATCGATCATCCACCGCCTGAGGAGTCTTGCCATGTCCGATCTTTCCCCCCGCCGCCGCATGGCGGGCCGCGCGCTGCTGGGCGCAGGGCTGCTCGCGCTGCCGCTGACCGCCAGCATCACCTATGCCGCAAGCGAAGGCGTGCTGTCCGCGCCCGAGGTGCCCGAAGTGCCCGAGCCGCCCGCTCCCCCTGCGCCGCCCGCGCCGCCTTCCGCGCCTGATGCACCCGAAGCGCCCGAAGCCCCCGAGCCGCCGGCGGTGGTTCTGATGAGCCGCGATGGCAAGGGCGGGGCCGAGGTCACCGAACATGTCTGGCGCGATGCCGATGGCAAGGAGCGCCGGGTCAAGATGGTGTTCCGCAACGCACCCGAAGCCGAGGCCCTCGCCCGCGACATGGAAGCCCGCGGCGGCGCACGGGCGGCCGATCATCAGGCGATGATGGCCGAACTGCGTGCCGGCCTTGCCGAAGCGGACCGTGCGCTCGCCGATCTGCCGCGCATCATCGAGGAAGCCATGGCTGAAAGCGAGGCGGCCCGCGCCGAAGGCCAGCGCCGCGTCGTGGTAAAGCATGAATGCAAACCCGGCAGCGGCGAAGTGACCGAAACCACTGCCAAGGGCGGTGTGCAGGTCATCAGCATCTGCCGCTCGCGGATCATGGCCGAGGCGCGTCAGGGCCTTGTCGAAGCGCGCGCGGAAATCGCCGCTGACAAGGATATCCCCGAGGATACCCGCAAGCAGATCCTGCGCACGCTCGACGCGCAGATTGCGCGCTGGAGCCGGCAGGAAGGTTGATCGGGAGGACGGTGGCGGGCGGCTACTTGCTGTCCGCCGCCGCCTTTGGCCGCGCGGGATAGGCGCAGCCGCGCCCCAGGCCCCAGCCTTTCAGGAAGGCGCGCCGCACCATTCCGGCCGTGTAGGCGGCGCGCAGCCTGCGGTCATTCTCCGCCGCGCCGGTCACCTCGCGCACGATGCCGCGGAACGGCAGGATCGATCCCACCACGCTCTGCCCGATCCGGCCTTCGCTGATCCGATCACCGCCGCGATCTTCGGCAATGTCATAATCGGCACCCAGAACGCCATCGAGCGCAGCGATGTCTGCCACGATCGCATTGCACTGGTCGAGCCCCGCCGTTGCATAGGGATCGCGCTCCGCAGCGACCAGCACTTCGGGGATGTCACGCCCGTCGATATTGAGATCGCGCAGGGGCGTTTTGGCGACCTCGCCGGCATCGGGTTCGGGCATGACCTGCGCGGCGAGCGGGGCGGCGGCAAGCCATCCCAGCATCAGCGTGGCGGCACGAAGGGATGGGCGCATGACAGTTCACCTCATTCGAAAAACACGTTGCACGCAGTATCGTCGTCGCTTTCCAGACCCAGCCGCAGTGCGTCCATGCGCTGGCGGCTGGTGCCGTGGGTGAAGCTTTCGGGGTTCACGCCCTGACCGGAATTGCGCTGCAAGGTATCGTCACCAATGGCGCTGGCCGCTCTCAGACCTTCTTCCAGATCGCCCGCCTCGATAAGCTGGCGGTTCTTGCCTGCCCACATCCCGGCATAGCAATCTGCTTGAAGTTCCATCGCAACCTGCAAGCGGTTGGCCGCGCCCGGATTGCGCTGCTGGGCGGCGCGCACCTGCTTGGCGAGGCCGGTGATGTTCTGGATGTGGTGCCCGTATTCATGGGCGATCACGTATAGCCGCGCGAAATCGCCGCCGGTGCCGCTCATCTGCGCGAGCTGGTCGTAGAAACTGGTATCGATATAGATGCCCTTGTCAGCCGGGCAGTAGAACGGCCCCGCTGCCGAAGTCGCGCTGCCGCAGCCTCCGGTCTTGACCACGCCGCTGCGGAACAGGTTCAGCCCGGGCTGTTCGAAGGCGATCCCGGCGCGCCGGAAGCTGGCTTCCCACGTATCATTGAGGCTGGTTAGCGCATTGCAGGCTTCGGTGGCATATTCGTTCTGCGTGCAGACTTCCTGTTCGGACAATTCGCGCTCGCCTGCGCCGCTGCCCTGTGCAGGCGCGGTCTGTTGCTGCACCTGCTGAAGGGTGCCGATGGTCTGCATCGGATCGAGCCCGAACACTACCGCGCCGATCAGCGCGATCACCAGCGTGCCGCAGCCGACACCGCCTGCCCCCATGCCGCCGCCTCCGCCGCCGCCGTCATTGCTGGAGCGGACCTTGATTCGCGATGTGTCGAACGGCCCCAAACGCATATTTCAAATCCTCCCCGGCGCACCCGATGGTGCAACAATTCTATTGGACAGCACCGTGCCACGCGGCAAAAGCGATTGCCAATAGCCGATGCGTGCAGGAGATGCGGCGAATGCTCAAGGACAAGCGTGCCCTCGTGACCGGTTCGACGTCAGGGATCGGGCTGGCGATCGCGCGGGCGCTGGCGGCCGAGGGCGCGGCGTTGATTCTCAACGGGCTGGGCGATCCGGACCAGATTGCCGTTCTGTGCGAGGAACTTGGCGCGACCTATAACGGCGCGAACCTGATGGATCCTGCCGCCATCGCAGGCATGATGGAGGAAGTCGGCCCGGTCGATATCCTCGTCAACAATGCCGGGATGCAGCATGTCGCGCCGGTCGAGGCCTTTCCGCCCGAAAAGTGGGACGCGATCATTGGCCTCAACCTCTCGGCGGCGTTCCACACCACGCGGGCTGCCGTGCCGGGGATGAAGGAGCGCGGCTGGGGGCGGATCATCAACACCGCCAGCGCGCACTCCGCCGTCGCCTCGCCGTTCAAGAGCGCCTATGTCGCGGCCAAGCACGGGCTCGATGGCTTTACCAAGACCATCGCGCTGGAACTGGCGACCCACGGCATCACCGCCAACTGCATCTCGCCCGGCTACGTCTGGACGCCGCTGGTGGAGAACCAGATCCCCGACACCATGGCCGCGCGCGGGATGACGCGCGATCAGGTGATGAACGACATCCTGCTCGCCAAGCAGCCGACCAAGCAGTTCATCCAGCCCGATGATGTCGCCGCGCTGGCGGTGTTCCTGTGCGGCGATGCGGCGCGCGGGATCACCGGCGCGAACTATGCGATTGACGGGGGCTGGACCGCCGAATGAGCCGCGCGCCCGCCTCGTGGCTGGCGCTGCTGCTGGCGAGCCTCGTGCTGGCCGCCTGCGTCCGCGCGCCGGTGGAGAGCACGCCGGCCCCGGGCCGCGACGATATCGCCGCACGGCTTCAGGCCGATATCGATACGCTGGCCGATGATGCAATGGCAGGGCGCAAGCCCGGGACGGCGGGCGGGCGCAGCGCCTTTGCCTTCATCGAGCGCCGCATGGGCGAGGTCGGCCTCGTCTCGGGCACCAATGACCCGGGATCCTACTGGCGCCTGCCGGTCGATCTGCTCGCCACCGAACCGCAGAGCGGCCAGCTGGTCCTCGGTCAGGGGCGCCGCCGCGTGGTGGTGCCGGATAGCGATGCGGCGGTCTACACCCCGCGCCGCCGCGCGCTCGCGTTCGGCGGGCCGGGAACCGGGGTGCCGGTGGTGTTCGTGGGCTTCGGCGATGGCTCGGTGCTGGGCGATGCGCTGGCGGGGGCGGTGGTGGTGATGCTGGCGGATTCCGGGCGCGATGCGGCCCGCCGCGAAGCGCTGTTCCGCCAACGCGCGACTGCGGTTCTGACCGTGCTGCCCGATGCGCCCGCGCTGGCCCGCCTGCGTGCTGCCGAAGAACGTCCGCGCCTCCAGCTCGCCAGCGAGGAGCAGGACCATCTCGCCGCATGGATCACCGAGGCCGCCTTTGCCGACCTGCTCGGCGCGCGGCGCTGGAAATCGCTCAAGGCCGATGCGCAGGAGGCGGGCTTCGCCCCGCTGGAACTGAACCTGTCGGTCAGTATCGAGGCGACTTCGGACCGCCGTGAGTTCCAGAGTGAGAATGTGATCGGGATGATCCCGGGCAGCGTGCCGGGATCGGGCGCGGTGCTGGTGCTGGGGCACTGGGACCACCTCGGCGAATGCGCCCCGCCCGAAGCCGAAGACCGGATCTGCAACGGCGCCGCCGACAATGCCAGCGGCATCGCCATGATGCTGGAACTCGCGCGGCGTCTGAAGGCCGGGCCGCCACTGGCGCGCGACATCTATTTCCTCGCCACCACCGCCGAGGAGCCGGGGCTGCTCGGCATCCGGTCCTTCGTCAAGGACACGCCGGTGCCGCTCTCCGGCATCGTCGCCGCCTTCAACCTCGACATGATGGCAGTCGCGCCGGAGGGGAGCGCGGTGGGCTTTATCGGCCGGGGGCAGGACCCCGCGCTGGATGCGGCCATCCTCGCCGCGATCGCGCGCAGCGGGCGCAAGGTCGGCGACCAGAGCCTCGCAGACAGTTTTCTCCAGCGGCAGGACGGCTGGGCGCTGGTGCAGGCGGGCGTGCCCACGGTGCTGCTGTCGGCGACCTACGGCACCCGCTCGGTGCTCGATCCCTTCCTCGCCACCCGCTACCACAAGCCCTCGGACGAGGCGGCTGCGGTGGAGCTGGGCGCGGCGACCGAGGATTTGCTGCTCCACGAGGATCTGATCCGCCAGATCGCCGATCCCGCGCGCTATCCGGCAAAGGACTCCGGGCGCCCCTAGCGCAAGTCCGCCGGTGTCGTTACATGGGCCGCCACGAATCTCCCGCCAGAGGAGATACCCCTCCCGTTATTCGCGAAAGTGGCAAGCATGGATATCCCGCTCGGTCTGACCTTTGATGATGTGCTGCTCCGCCCGGCGGAGAGCAACGTCCTGCCGAGCATGGCCGACACCTCGACGCGCCTGACCCGCGATATCTGTCTGAACATCCCCGTGCTGTCTTCGGCGATGGACACCGTGACCGAAGCCGACATGGCGATCGCCATGGCGCAGCTGGGCGGCATCGGCGTGCTCCACCGCAATCTCGATATTGACGCGCAATGCGCCGCGGTGCGCGCCGTGAAGCGTTACGAAAGCGGCATGGTGGTCAACCCGATCACGATCCATCCCGATGCAACGCTGGGCGAAGCCCAGGCGCTGATGCAGGCCAACCGGATCAGCGGCATTCCGGTGGTGGACGCGGGCGGCAAGCTCGTCGGCATCCTCACCAACCGCGATGTGCGCTTTGCCGAAAACCCGATGCAGCCCGTGCGCGAGCTGATGACGACCGAAAACCTCGCCACCGTGCCGCTGGGCACCGGGCAGGAAGAAGCGCGCCGTCTGCTCCATGCGCGCAGGATCGAGAAGCTGCTGGTGGTCGATGATGCCTTCCACTGCATCGGCCTCATCACGGTCAAGGATATCGAGAAGGCGGTGAACTACCCCCACGCTACCAAGGACGCGACCGGCCGCCTGCGTGTCGCCGCCGCGACCACCGTGGGTGACGCAGGCTTCGCCCGCACCGAGGCACTGGTCGATGCCGAGGTCGACGTGATCGTGATCGACACCGCCCACGGCCACAATATCGAAGTCGCTCGCGCGGTCGAGCGGGTGAAGAAGCTCTCGAACGCGGTGCAGGTGGTGGCGGGCAATGTCGCCACCGCCGAGGCGACCCGCGCGCTGGTCGATGCCGGGGCGGACGCGGTCAAGGTCGGCATCGGTCCGGGCTCGATCTGCACCACCCGCGTGGTCGCGGGCGTCGGCGTGCCGCAGCTGACCGCAATCATGGAAAGCGCCGCCGAGGCTGTCAAGTCGGGCGTGCCGGTGATTGCCGATGGCGGCCTGCGCACCTCGGGCGATGCGGCCAAGGCGCTCGCAGCGGGCGCGTCCTCCGTGATGATCGGCAGCATGCTGGCAGGCACCACCGAAAGCCCGGGCGAGGTGTTCCTCTATCAGGGCCGCTCCTACAAATCCTATCGCGGGATGGGCAGCGTCGGCGCAATGGCGCGCGGCTCGGCTGACCGCTATTTCCAGCAGGACGTCTCGGCCATGAAGCTCGTCCCCGAGGGGATCGAGGGGCAGGTGCCCTTCAAGGGCCCGGCGGCGGATGTCGTCCATCAGCTGGTCGGCGGGATCAAGGCGGCGATGGGCTACACCGGCTCGCGCACGATCACCGATCTGCAGGAGCGCGCCCAGTTCGTGCGCATCACCAATGCCGGACTTTCCGAAAGCCACGTCCACGACGTCGCGATCACCCGCGAAGCGCCGAATTATCCCACACGTTGAGGCCTCGATATGACACCCGCCGCTAGAATACAGGCGGCGATCGAGCTGCTCGATACCGTCATCACGTCTGCGCGTTCCAAGGGCGCGCCGGCGGACCGCATCATCGCCGATTACTTCCGCACGCGCCGCTACGCCGGTTCCAAGGATCGGCGGGCGGTCCGCGATCTCGTCTATCGCGCGATCCGCCTGTGCGGGCCGGTGCCGGCGAGCGGGCGGGCGGCGATGCTGGCCGTGGCCGCGCAGGACCCTGCGGTGGCTGCGCTGTTCGATGGCTCCCCCCACGGGCCCGCGCCGCGCGGCGCGG
>Ga0114986_1000216_pt1 | contig 16024 bp, 17 predicted proteins | sample Shrwel1BS1Day17_FD_96988 | JGI IMG/M metagenome (GOLD analysis project Ga0114986, IMG submission 96988) | Subsurface microbial communities from deep shales in Ohio, USA - Utica-3 well 1 S-1-Day17 | ecosystem: Environmental > Aquatic > Deep subsurface > Shale gas/oil reservoir > Produced... | reverse complement strand
CTGTCAAACACGTGCGAACGACCGAAAATCCGCTTCGCCTTACGAAAAACGACTCCGTTCCATGCCACCGTCTGCAGTTGCAGGGCGGTATTTCAGCAGCCTGCTAGGAAGAAAGACTGGGGACGCACTGCATTCTGCAACCATCGAAAGCCCTTCCACTGCATATTATTAGGCGCCTGGAAATTGACGCTTAGCCCAACGTTCGCTAGAGGTTTCAAGGCGCTGCTGCCGACCTGGACAAACCTCACATCCAGCGCGAGCGTCAGCAAGAGAGGCTGGTTAAACTCCGGCTTCTGTTTTTCCAGCTCGAAGACCGTGCGCGACACCGTGACGCGGTAGTTTTCACCCGTTGGCTATCTGACTCCTTGGTGACGCTGACTACCTTGGCCTTCTTTGTGTCAGCCTGCTTCCCCGCAGACTCCGTCTTTCCAGCAGCCTTTGGCTTGCCTTCGGCGGCCGGCTACTTTTTGGCCAGGGGTCGGTAGTTAGTGACCCTCACAAAAGTCTATGCGTCTGAGTAATGTCCCCTCAACTCAGCTCATTTACAGGCCAAAAAACTGCCTATCTTGCACAAAGTCATACACTTTTCACCCAACTTAGGCGCAATTTGCTCAAAGTCATACACTTTTTGCAGCGCTACAACATCAATCCTTAGCTCCTTGGGGGAGATGGCCACCTCCTCCTGTGTCTTGATGCCCTCGCTTTAAATTATCTGAGAAAGAAAGGCGACAGCCACAAGCCATGATCATCAATATCTCCGGTGGATACCCCAACCTAGCTGCACGGTTGCGCAGCAACCTCAGCGCGTGAGCGCGTCGGCAGGTTGTGGGAGGAAACCGGGAAGTTCCCGGGGTTAAGGTTTGCGATTGACCAGGCGTACCCGAATCCATCGCCACGTTGCACGACGCGGCAGTGCTTGTATGAGATGCCTTGCACCACCGCACCCTGTTTTTGGATGTTGAAGCTGCCACTCGCGCGCACAGCAACCCGCCCGACATGAATGCCGGCCTTCTTGCCATTCGGCACGGTCGCCATCACCATGTCGCCCGTCCGGAAGCCTTTGATCGACTTCTCGCGCATCAGATAGCCGCGCGGGAAGCCGAACTTGTCGAGGCGCGTCCGTTGATAAGTACCACGCCCGGAACACTTGATGTTGAGCGCCGGCTTGCGCCAGCCGCGGATTGCGTCAATGTGTCCGACGCACGCTGCATCGAGGGCGTGCGTCTTCGGGATCGCGAGGCGGTGGCGGTTGTATTTCGTCTGACCGCCGCTTCCCGTAACGACCGGCAGGCCGGTCGCCTTCAGCGCATTGAACAGCGACCAGCGCGTTGCATTGACCGCAGCCGCATCCTTGAGAGGGCGCTTCTGCTGCACCTTGATCTTGGCGAGACGTTCAGGCTTGCCGGCGAGGAATTCCTCAATGCGCTTCGCGCCCTTCCTTGTATTACAGGGGATACAGGCAATAGCGAGGTTTGACACCCGATTCGTGCCGCCTTTGGATCTCGGCACGATATGTTCGATATTGAGCGGGGTGTCTTTCGCGCCGCAGTAGCAGCATTGCCGGCCCCATTTTTCCAGCAGGTATTCGCGTGCCTCGTAGCCCGCGAGCGTGCCTTGCTGGTACTCGACGCCCGAGATTTCGGGATTCTGTAGCTGCTGCAGGTCGAAGCGCACGAGTTCCTGAGCGATGCCGGTAACCGGCGCCCAGCGCTGCAAGCGCGTTACCCAGGCGAGCGTCGTATCGACGCGATGCTGGAGTGATGGTGCCAGCCAGCCGCGTTGCTTGTTGCCGCGATTCAGGAAGCGCGGGGCACGGTACCGCAGATTCGCAGTGCGACGACGACGACGCATCTGGCGGCGGGCGGTCAATGCTTCGCTGATCTGCCGGCCACGATGGACCAGTTCGAACAGGTTGAGCACGGCGGCTTCGCGCTGAATCTCACCCGTTGCCGGGTTGATGGTTTCGTTCTCGCGCACCAGTGCCAGGCCGGTGGTCTTGCTGCCGGGATCCAGCTTGATGCGCAGCGGCTGCAGTGCGCAGTCGCTTTGTGTTCGATCGACGAGGCGAATCACAAACGGCAGGACTCGATGCACGCGCGCACGATCACGGGCGAGCAACAACCTCGCACGCTTTTCGCTGCACGGCATTAACGGCTTGCCGCTTCGATCCAGAACTAAAACTGCCACGTTGATCCTTTCTTCCACTACCACCGGAGGCCGTCCGGCACGGGTGATTCGGTACTGCTTGTCGCCTCCCGGCGATTGCCCTTACGGGCCTTGTAACGGGAGCCTTGCGGCTCCGCTCCCCTCGGCAATGTTGCACAGCAGCTTCGGCTCGCGCCTTGCAGTAGCCCGTTTCGTACCACCCGTGGCTTGTCTGCTGCTACCGCTTGCAGAGCAGCGAACTGAGGAAGCATTCGCTGGTGCGTCTTTTACTTCTGTGCAACGTAGTGCGGCGTTCTGCACTGAGCCTGGTCAATCAGGACTTGCACCTTTCTTCGCAAGCCCCCACTACAACGCCAGGGCGTTTAGTGGCGGGTTATTGACGTGAGGCGATTTGGTTACATGCGCTTACCGATAATCAACCCATTGTCGTCCCAGGATTACACGATAGTACCTATCTACAAACCGGAGTGAGTACACACACTGAATAGTGAATTAGTCCCTTGTAATCAGGTCTGTGCCCCCCCTTGTTGATTCATGTGAGCGTTTTTGGTCCAGAGATGTGAGACTTTTTGTTTGATTGATGTGAGAACAATTGGTCGTTCATGTTAGAAATTTTGGTAAGAAAAGGCACCCAGCAAGACCAAACACTATTGCGTGAGCAAATTTGGCTTACCAAATACCATCACTTAGAGAGCCAATATTCCTCACATCAGGCCCCAACAGGTCTCACATGTCTTTCTAAGCCATTGATTTACCGCTTTTCGTTGAGATTTGCTGTTGCTAATTTTTATATTTTTTAAAAGAAAACAACAAGCAAGCAAGGGGAAGAATTTCATGTGAGAACGATTGGTAATTGGACTTACAGTCAATCGAATAGAGGACAATCTTAATCATGTGAGAACAATTGTTTTGACATCTCACGTGATTTGCTGGAAATTGGCTAAACGCAAGCCTTCGAGCTCAACATGAACCAAATTACCTCACATCAAAGTGCGACACAGCAGCAACTGGCCTTGGAAATTTTCGAGGCTATGGATGCCTCGGACACCCCAATCACTGACTCTGGCCAAGATTTCCACTTGCGCAAGAGTTCACTGTTGGTTGATGTGAGCGATGTTGGTTTGTTGGCTAGGCGGATTTTGAACGGCGTGTATTTCATCGCCCAGCATGATCCGGATGCAGAATCGCACACGCATGACTTGCGGTATTTTAAGTGGCTGATTAATTACTCTAATTCAAACAACAATACTCACTTAAAGCGAGTGATCCGGGAGGCTCAGAAATCTGCTGTTCAGGTAAATGTGATTGATTCGCTTAATCCCCAAGAGGATAACTGGGTGTCAGTGCCAATGTTGGGGGCAGCTGGTATTCGCAAAGGTCAGATCACCTTCAAAATTCCGAGTGAACTTCGAGGGCAGTTGCGAGATCCTGAACGGTATTCATTGCTAAGCATGCGCATTCTGGCCGGGTTTTCTTCCATTTATGCTCTCGAACTCTATGAACGCCTTTCTATCTACAAAGGGGATGGGTCTTCACCGTGGTGGCAAATTGACGAATTTCGTGGCCTGATCAAGGTTGATGGTTTGAAGAGTGCCAACGATTTTCGTTATTTCCGACGCGATATCATTCAGCCAGCGATCGATCAAATCAACAGCATTTCTGACATCGAAGTTAGCCTGGAGCTAAAACGGACCGGACGTTTTTACTCACATCTTCGATTTTCAGTGACAGCCTCGAACAGGCACATGTTGCTTTCTTCTGTTGCAGCATCAAAAGAGTTGTACGAAGTCCTGACTAAGGAATTTGGGCTGTCCGATGTGGAACTAGATGAAATCGCAAAAAATCGCGATGTGTGGACCGATGAACGGATTCGCGAAACGATTGAGTTTGTTCGGCATCGTTGTGCAACATCGAAAGTCAATTACCCAGGTAAGTACCTGATGACAGCAATCCGGGATGGATATCGATTCGGAACGCTGGAAAAAAAGAATCTTGAGTCCCACAAAGTCGCTACAAAGGTAAAGGAACAGCGCGACCTCGAATTGCAAGCCATTCGCGACATGAGTCCTGCTCCTGCGGTGACGATACCAAGTGGAGTTGCCCTGGAAGAAGCCTGGAATGCCTTTCGTGCTTCCCCCCACGCCAAACTCTTTAAGTCACTTCCGATGGTATTTGAAGAAGCAAATACGCGACAAGCTAAGGCGTTCGAAGGCTTCTTACAAAGTCAGTAGTTGTATTTATCAGGGTAATTGATAACATCGTGCAGTTCTCTGAAAAAAGGAGCTGCGATGGCTGCTAAAACACTGGTATTTGCAAACCATAAGGGAGGTGTTGCAAAGACTACACTCTCCGTCAATATTGCAGATGCGCTTGCGCGCGAAGGGTTCAGCGTACTTTTTGTCGATCTTGATCCTCAAGGTAATGCAACCCAGTTGATCTACGGCTTTGATGACACGCCAGCGGTTACTGTCGAGAAATTACTGGCTGGTAAGGAATCAATCGCGTCAGCGATTGTTGAAAAAACGACTATTCCCGGTGTGTCCCTGATTGGTTCGACACTGAAGCTTGCGCGGTTGGAGCGTGATCTTCAGACCACCCCGTTTTCGTCTACATCGCTGTTGTTGCAAAAGCTAAATAGCGTACGCGATGTATTCGATGTGATCATCCTTGATACTCCTCCTGCACTCTCATTTCTAACTGCTAATGCCCTAGCCGCGGCTGACACGATCTTTGTCCCCGTCGAATCTGGTAGCAAACTGGCCTTGGTTGGTACGGATGACATGATTGAGTTCGTCAATCAGGCCAAAACGGTTAATGCTAAGTTACAACTAGGTGGAGCCATTTTGACCAAGCATGATGGTCGTAAAAAGCTCTGTAAGATCACCCAGGCCGTCATTGGTGACTATTTTGATACTGTCCTTGAGCACTTCCTTCCTCAATCGGCTGACATTGGAAAGAGCCAAGCTGCGGGGCAGACCGTTCTGCAATACGATCGTGAATGTAATTGCTCCAGGGAGCTCGTCGAGATTGCTCGAGAAATTACGCAGATAGCTAATCTCCAGAAATCGGAGGCAGCGTGATGGCTAAGCAGAACGATAAAGCGTTGGCGGAAAGCATGGGGCGTCGTCGGCCGCGAGAAGTGATTCAGGATGAAGTAGCAGACTCAATTTTAGGAGAGCTCGTACCGCCGGGTGCTGTGGACATTCCTATTGAGTCACTCTATCGATCACCATTTCAGGTGCGTGAGTCAGCTTCATCAGATGATATCGATCGCCTAGCTGAGAGTATTCAGTCTTCCGGCTTGATCAGCCCGATTGTAGTTCGATCAGTGATCAATCCGGCCAAAGATTTACAGGTTAAATCTGTGCCGACATTTTTAGAGGCCGATAGAAATTTACAAGTTAAATCTTTTGAGATCGTTACAGGGCATCATCGAGTTCAGGCCATTTTAAGACTGGGGTGGACCACTGTACCTGTCTTAATAAAGCACATGACGGACGCTCAGGCGGCTATAGCTTTGACAGCCGATAATGCGATTAAAAAGGACCTAACCGATTGGGATCGCTATCAGTCAATTTTGATGCTGGAGCGCACGGGGGCTTGCAAGACCGGTCGGGAAATTGCTGCAACACTTGGTGTTTCGCCTCCCCAGATCTCGCAACTGCGAGCCTTTGGAAAGCTCCCAATGGATGCAATTGAGATCATTCAAACGGCTCCTGGATGTTGTGGCTATCGTCTGGCCTATGAACTAGACACTCTAGGTCTCAACCAGACGTGCCCTGAATTAGTTACTAATGCGTTCGCTGCTCTTGTGAGCGGCAAGATAAAGGCTCAAAACCAAGTTGTGCAATGGATACGACTTCAGATGTCTGCAAAACGCCCCCGTACATATAGACGAGAGCTGAAAATCCAAAATCCTGGATCATCCCCTGTCAGAATTGTCGTGACTGAGGACGGTGCGACGATTGATGCCAAGGGGCTTGTTCCCGAGAAACTCGCAAAGCTTCTTGAACAAAATCTTGCCGATTTGGTTAGCTAGTGAGACGAATTTTTGGGAGCTTCGGATTTTCCAGTGGACGCTAGGGCTGGAAAACCACCTCCCGACAAAATAGCCTTCGGATTTTATGTAATGATCAGCACATGTTGCGTGCGGTAACAATCTCGTAAAACCGGTATTGTTATCCACACGCAACAACTTCTGTGTTGCGTACGATATCGGTGGAATCTGTCCTGGTGCAACTGAGGCAAAACTGAAATCTATCCTTAACTGCACGCCCTCCATTTGGAGTGTGCCGGGCATTTTCATTTCCGCAGATCAACCACCTTAGGTTTGGCATTCACCTGCTGCTGTAACTGAGCAATCACCTCATCCCGGATGCGCAGCAATTCCTCAAGTTCCTTGTTCCGGGCATCCAGCCGGTAATTAATCCTGGCCAGCGCTGCCACTTCGGCTTGGGCTTCCTCGACCATGGTGCGGTATTCCTTCAACTTGGCTTCCGTCTCCGCCAAGGCTGACCTACTTTCCTTAAGTTGCGCCCGAGGCGTCGTGTCGTTGATGCGGCGAATCTCGCTCAGTACCGGTTCGTGGAAGCGGTATAGGGTGGCCCGATCCACGCCAGCTTCCTTGCATACCGAGGCGGCGGTCAGCTTGGTGCCCTTGGGCACCTTTTGAGGATTTCCATTCACCAGGCGCCGGACGGCCAATTCCAGCTTCTGCCGGGTTTCCTTGACGGAATCCCGTCCATGGGCGGCCAATGCTTCGATGCTCGCTTCGGGAACGCCGGTCATGCGACCACCTCCTGTCCGTCTAGTCGGTGCAGCACCTTCTCTGCGTAGCCAATGATTTGCTGCGACCGCGCCCGACCGCCTGGCCCCATGTCATCCAGGGCGAGAGCTTGCCGCTGCTGTTCCAGAATGCCCTCCCATACGGGCCGATGCTCGGGACCGATGATGCCGTAGTTGCAATCAACGCACATCTGCGCTTCGAATACGCACAGTCCACCGCAGCCGGTGCCCTTGGCATTGCCGACGCACCAGGAGTGGCCCGTGCCGTTCAGGGTGATGGTGCCGGCGTATTCTCGGATCAGTTCTTCCTTGTTGGCTGCGGTACGAACAGATGAGCGCCAGTCGCTCAGCCAGTGGCTCCCGTTGGCGAGCGGGGCGTCAGAGTCCAGGTAGCCGGTCATGATCTCCGACTGGCGCCCAAGTTTTTCCTTGGCAACCATTTCCAGAAGCTCAACGTCGGACTCGAAGTCATCGGTCGCCCCGTCAGCGTAATAAGTCGTCATGTCCAGACTCCAGTGCCCGAAATGGTCGCGGAGCGTCAGCAGGTCACCCAACTCAGAACGGGCCACGAAATAGGCATAGGTTCGGCGGAATTGGTGGGTATGCAGCGGATAGGGGCGGAGGCCATCGCCGAGAATGGTGTTATCGGCGCAAAACCGCTTCAATTCATCGTTCATGGCACTGCCCGAGACAACCGCGATTTCACCACGATTACTTCGCAGGAAGAGCTTGCTCCTGAACTTGCAGACAGCATGGAGCCTTTTCGTCAATCGCGCCTTCTCTTTGGCAATAGTATTGGGGAGCCTGGCCAGAAGTTCGCGCTCTTCTTGCCGTAGTTGCTCCCGAAGCGGCGCGGTGAGATGGCTGAGGACCGCCACGGCCTCCGCAACAATAGCCGGGACCAGCCAACGATGCGGCCGGACCCCAGTCTTGTAGATGGTGCCATGGAGCCAACACACATCCATGCTGTCATCCTTGCTTCTTCCCCTAGCAATACACCCTTCCTCGATAGACATTGCCTCGGAATCACGGATACCGGAGAACATCGCAATCACAACGAAGCAAGCGGTACGGAGCTTGACGAACTCGGTGGTATTTACATCACTGGTGCTATCCACTACCTCCGAAGCTTCGCTGCGGAGTGCCGCGAGAATCGCGGGTGCGCGATTCCGAATGTAATCGATGGCAACGTCCGCGAGTTTGGACATAACGGTATCGGGAATGATCTCAGTCTTTGGCTTGCCGAAGTCTCCATGCTTCTTCAATCCGGCCAGCGAAATAGCTGACTCGAAGGGCCAGGGCGGCAATTGAAGGGCATCATTGATATTGCCTCGCTGGAAATGCAGTTGCTCAACCAGGGATAACCGGCCAGTAACCGTTGCCGGCGATGCTGGCTTACCGCTTTTCCCCTGCTTGGCGAACGGAACATAGTCGAGCGCCCGTCCGTCCATATCTGAAAATCGTGATAGGCCGTTGGCCACCATCCAATACAACAGCGGGCGTAGTGCGGTAACCCTGGAGATGAGAGAGGTAAATACGGGACGTTTGCTCCCGGCATATGGCGTCACAAACAGCGACCAGATGAAATCCCTCGATGATTCCAGCAATGCAGCATTCGCCGGGTCGGTCAACCGTGTCCCGTTGGGCAGCGTGATGTTCCAGTCAATCAGCTTTTGCGCAGGCCGAAGATTTTCTTGCGGGATGTAAGGGTAGAAGTCCCACACGTTGTCACCGAAGCGACTGACCACCAAGGGTGTTTCGTCAGGCAACAGCACAATCGAGACCGGCCTTTCGCGTTTTTCCGCCGAATGAACAACAGTCAACGGGCGAAGATCAAGCAGGCGAACTGTCATAGCAAGGGGCCTTTCCAGGTGGGGTGCGGCGTGCTTCGCGCCCTGGCTCGGGCTTCCTCCACCTTGTTCGCCGAGAACAATGGTGCGATGTCGGCGTCGATCCGCCGAATGATGGGGCTATAGGTTTTCAGCCAATGGGCAGCGTTTATTTTTGAGCGCTCGGCAATGAGCCGGTAGTAGAAGCTGAACAGTCGCCACAGGTCGTCCTCGAAGACGCACATGCTGGGGCACTTAAAGCAGGCGAAGAACTTCTTGCAGACTGATTCGTTCTCCCGAAACGGATTCTTGCAGCGGGCGATGCCCGTATTGTAGCCACCCGAGAGGAGGTCTTTCACGTCCTGCAACGGAATCTTGCCGTCCGCCGCCACCAGCACCTTGCCCTCGATCTCCTGGCTCGTGAAGACGCCAACCAAGGCATCAGCCACCAATGCATGATCCCGCTCGGCCTCGGGTGGAGCATCCACATAATGGCGGGCCGTGGTAGTCACCTTGGTGTGCCCAAGTGCCTGCTTCACCTTGCGAATATCCCGGCAGCGCCGGTACAACTCCGTTGCAAAGGTGGGCCGAGCACGGGACATATTCAGCGTAATCGGGTTGCCGGCATCATTGACCAGTGCGTGCCGTTTGCTGAAATCGCGCAGCGCTCGCGCAACCCGAGTCCCATCGAAGCGCACGACACCAGAATTCAACTTGGACCGAACCTGCATTCGTACCAACAAAACAAAATTCCGATCCTCAACTTTAGCCTCCTCAATCAAAGGAGAGGTTATCGCACAGAGATATCGGAAGTGTTCGCCGATGTTTGCCGGAATGGCCGTCAGCATACGCTTCCCAGATTCGTTCTCGGCGGCCACTATCGAGGTTGCCTGGCTGGACCACCCACGGCGTTTGTAGGTGACAAGCAGTTCTCTATCTTCGATGGGATGCTTCTGTAGGCTGTCACGGTGCAAATCAAGCAGCGACTGGAGATTGCGGCCGGTGGCGAAGCCAAGAATGAGGATATGAACGGCAATCACTTGGTCGTAGGACAGCGCATGCTCCTGATTGCCGTGGATCACCTGCAAATCGTTATGCAGGGCAGCCAGGATGCGCTTGTGTTCCGCGACCGAATATGCCTCTCGACTAGGCATTAATCGATCAGCGTTAGGGAATGGATTTCGCGGGAAATCTAATTTTTTGCTAACCGCAGCCGAGTTTCTTTCCTGCCGGTTCCGAAGCAACGTTTTTACGTGATTAAAAGCTATCTTGCGTGCAGCCAGAGATAGGGGCTGCCCTTTTCTATTGCCACGCAAGGCTGGCTGTAATTCGAGCCAGGCCAAAAACTGGTCAACGACACTTCGATCAACCTGTGAGAGTAATGTGATGTTATCGACAGTCGGATCTGTGTCCTTCAAATAGCGCCAAAAACACTTGTATCCGGTGTTAAACATGCTTTTTAGCGTCGTCCCGACAAACTCAGTTCTGAGGCTCCAGAAAGCATCTCTCAAATGCCCAACAATCTCGTCTCGCCCACAACCAAGGTGCTCCGTAAAGTCAAGGATAACCTTGCCATGGTGAGGGCAATCAACGGTGAGCTTCCACCCTGGCGGCATATCCACTACGCGGTCGCCGTCCATGATTAGGTTGACCCTGCGGTCGAGCTTCTGTCGTTTAATGGCCATCGCGTAACACCCGGCAAATGTCAGCCTGGAAACCGTCCGCGTCGTCGTGCTGAACAAGATCGGCAGCGTGGATATATTTCTCGGTAGTGGTGATCGAACTATGTCCCATGCGGTCCCTGACCCAGAGCAGCGCCTGACTTTGAGTCTTAACGCGACTTATGCGTAGCAGTTCGTAAGTGCCAAATGTGTGCCGTAGCATGTGAGGGTGGCATTTGATTCCAGTCTTCTCACTGAACCGGCGAAACGCATTATTCAACCCGGTCAATGACAGCGCCTCGCCATCTTCGGAGAGAAATAAGCAGGTGGTTTCCTGCCCATGAGTGCGCTTATGCTTGACTAGCAGTTTCGGCCATTCAAAGGTGAAGTAGTGGTACAACGCCGCGGCTAAATCGTAGGGCAGCATGACAGTGCGCTCCTTGTCACCCTTGGTCGGCGTCAGCGCCGGATCAAGGATCATGGCGATCTGTTTCGCGGGGTCTCGGCCCGCTGGGTTTGGCAGTACCCGGTAATCAAAGCCGGCGACCTCCTCGCGGCGCATCCCGGTCAATAGCATCAAATACCCCATCAACTTCAGGCGATAGGGGGTCATGGACTCCAAAAAGGTCTTGGCCTGGTCCAGATGCAAGAATTTCGGCAAAGACTTGTGGGCGCGCACAGTCAATTCGTTGGCTTCGAACCGCCCGCCCGATGCATCGACATGGGCAAGGAATCCCTGCGGCTTGGAAACCCATATTTCCTCCTTCGAGAAAGGTATGGCGTGGGTGATTCCCTTCTTCAAGGCCCAGTCGTAGAAGGTGTCGACACAGCGGAGCCGCTGATTGACCGTGCCGCGCTTGCAGCCACGCTCCAGCATGGCGTCCCGCCAGGCGCCGATTTGCGTCTGGTTAACGGTATCCCAGGCCAGGTCGTTGCCCTCCAGGAAAGCAAAGAACTCCAGAAGGTCATTCCCGTAAGTTCGCCAGGTCTTCTCGGAGCGTGTCCGTCCCTTGACGGTGGCCACGTAGCGCAGGTAATCGTTGGGCGCCGAAACCAGTTCCATCTCGGCATCACAGAGGAAAGGGATGTTGGGGCGAGGACGCCCGGCAACCATGAAGCTGGCGTCGGTGTAAAAGAGTTTCATCAAAGCCCCTTCTGCCGCAAATAGGCCACCGCACCCCGAAAATCCGTACCGAAGAGATGGCTGGCCAGATCAACTGCACCGCCACCACCTTTCTCGGCACGGGTGTCGAAGAACTTGGTGCCGGTCAACAAAAGTTCAAATTCCCGGCCTCGCACCGTGGCATGCCAGCGTTCCGTACGGGCATCTTTCACCGGGACAAACGAAACATCCTTCTTGGCATGGTCGGCCAGCGCTGCCAATGCCCGGCTTGCCGCCATGGTGCGCCACCTACCCAGATCGGATTCCTCGACTCTCCCCATCTCGTCTCCATATACCGCAGCTACTCGGCTTTCAAAGAAAGCCAGCTACTCAACACCAATCACTGTAGCATATGGATTATGCTGCGCAACACTCTATTGGTTATTTACCGGAGTTTGCGGTGGACGGGGTGTGTTACGTCCCAATTTGCGACATCTCCGGACATGGTTGAGCGTCGGGGATTGCGCCCGGTATGATGACCTTGCTTTCGTCTGAAACGAAAGCTCAAGAGCTATTCAGCTTGAGGGCAAAAATCTCAAAACCCTGCGGTTGCGCTATGCCCGCAAGGGTCTGGCTCCGCGTATATTTCAGCCAGTAGATGGCTTGATTTCGCGGTACGAACAGGCTGGCTTCAATGTTGCAACCGACAAGATTCATCGCATATAGTGCTAGAAACCCCTGCAAAGGAGCTAAACATGGCAGCAGTTTTGGAAAGAACAGCCCCTCCGCAAGCCACTGCGTTTGTGCGGGATGCTGTTGCTCGTATGCAGGCCGCTCCGCGCTTCTTTAGTCAGGAAGAGTGGAATGCGCTTGCGTCGTATGAAGGCCCTGTTGTTTCTGGCAACCCTGAAGGTCGTATCCCGGAAAACTGGGAAGCAGACGACAACCAGTAAATACTCTACGTAATCTCAAACCCCCGTGCAGTTCTGCCGGGGGTTTTTCACGTCTACGGCATGCTTCAAGAAGCACGAACAGCGACTCGCCAAGTACCAGCGGCGTATGAGTCGCAAATTGACATCCTCCCCGGCCTGAAGGAGGGGATTCCTACGGCGCTCAGGTGCGGCATAGAGCCGCACCTGAGTCACTTCGATGGGTTCCTGCTGCTGGCGGCATTACTGCACCGCTCACTTCACAGGCGAACCGGGCGTGCCCAGCCCTTAAAATATTGATCGCACCGACCAGATCGGCGTTTTCCTCGAAACCGCATGCCACGCACTGGAATCGTGCTTGCGTCTGCCGGTTTTGCGCCGACACATGGCCACAGCACGGACAGCTGCTGCGAAATCTCCACTGAGTTGACCACTCAAGCATATTGAACCTGACCGGCAATATCATTCAGTTGACCGGCTACCGTTTTGGCGGCGCTTGACGCTAACCGGCCAGGCGTGGAGAATCTAGCGGTCACCCGGTTAGGAACGACAACTCCACAAAGAACGGCTCTGGTCTCGACCCCAGAGCCGTTCTGCCATTTGGACGGCCTCGATGTGGTCTTGGCCCTGCTCTCTCTGCCGCGCTCCGCTTGCCGCGTGGCTCGTTCGACTTCGCCGAACCGAGACCACGGGACGATCATCTGATCTGGTCAGTTGAATGAGAACGCTGGTCAACGCCGATGAAATTCGGTGGTCTGGTCAACGCGATTCTGCAGCTGCGACTGGTGTTCTGCGGCGGCACGGCGACCAGCCAGCCACCTCGCCATGCCAGTTTGTAATCCAGTTGCCGGCGAAACTCGAACCAGCCTTGATCGAGGATCGACTTGTTCAGGCCCGATTTGGCCCGAACGTTTTTACCCGGCTGCTCGGTTGTACCTGCCGCTGACTTGGACATGTTCCGAATCTGCAAGTCCTCGATACACACCATCGCGTGGTTTTGGCTGATCGCGGTCGAGGTCTTGTGCAGATAGTCACGGCGGGCATTGCCGATGCGGGCATGAATGCGCTGGATTCGGGCTTTCGTCTTCTTCCAGTTGTTGCTGACCTTCACTTTGCGGCTCATGGCCTGCTGCGCCTTGCGCAGCGCGGCCTCGTGTCGCTTGAAGCTGTTGAGCGGTGCGTAGAACGTGCCATCCGACAGTGTGGCGAACCGGGCAATACCCATATCGATACCGACCGCGCCGCCTTGCTGAATAGGCGGCTCAACTTCGCGTTCGGTCTGGATACTCACGAACCACTTGCCGCACGACTGGCTCACGGTGACGTTCTTCACCGTCCCCAGTACGTCCCGGCTGTTGCGATAGCGCTGCCAGCCGAGCATGGGCAGGAACAGGCGGTTGTTGGCTTGGTCGAGTTTGATCTGTTTCGGGTCGGGATAACGGAAGCTCTCCGACCTGCCTTTCTTCTTGAAGCGCGGGAAGTCGGCCCGCTTGGCGAAGAAGTTGCTGTAGGCTGGCTCCAGATCCTTGAGCATCTGTTGCAGCGGGTGGACTCGCGCATCCGCCAGCCACGCGGTATCGGCGCTGTTGCACCACCCGGTGAGTAGCTTACACAGGCCCGCATAGCCGAGCTTTTTCTCGCCTCGCCCGTAGCGCTCCTTCTGCAGGGCCAACGCCTTGTTATAGACGAACCGGCACGATCCGGCGAATCGGCGCATCAGGCGCTGCTGTTCGCCGTTGGGCTTGAGTTCGAATTGATAGGCGCTCAGGCGTTTCATGCCACTACCTTACCGTATCGACCTCGCCGTTCAAGCCCCCCAAAAACATGGACGCCTGCGCCGCCCGCGCTATCCTTCCCCGCCCTGAACGGCAGGGATTGTCGCGCACTGGGTCAATCTCGCAACCGATCTGTCCACCTTGCTGGCTGAAATCGACACTTGGCCAACCAAGGGCTAAAGCAGGCTCCGTCCACCGAAGAATCCGAAGTCCCATTTTTTGTTGTGCGGGATGAGGGAAGATTTACAAGTTAAATTTCCCACTCTCCCAAATAAGCTCACATTAAGCTTGATAGATGCCTTTATGTGAGTTTTTCCGCTATGTAACCTAACGTGTATTGGATTACGTCAAAAATTGACACCGGGATTCCAGAGAAATCTAACCCACCCGAGGAGTCGCGGTATGGCTCAGGTCATAGATGGGTTAGTAGCGCCCGATAAGCGCTCCGAACGCTCTCGTCAGGATGGATTTGACGTCCTCCCCGGCCTGAAGGCCGGAGTTTCCTACGGCGCTCAGGAGCGGCATAGAGCCGCCCCTGAGTCGCTTCGGTGGGTTCCTGCTGCTGGCGTCATTACTGCACCGCTCACTCCACAGGCGAACCGGGCGTCTCCCGCCCTTAAAACATTGATCGCACCGACCAGATCGGCGTTTTCCTCGAAACCGCATGCCACGCACTGGAATCGTGCTTGCGTCTGCCGTTTTTGCGCCGACACATGGCCACAGCACGGACAGGTGCGACTGGTGTTATGCGGCGGCACGGCGACCAGCCAGCCACCTCGCCATGCCAGCTTGTAATCCAGTTGCCGGCGAAACTCGAACCAGCCTTGATCGAGGATGGATTTGTTCAAGCCGGATTTGACTCGAACGTTTCTACCCGGCTGCTCGGTTGTACCTGCCACCTACTGCGACATGTTCCGAGCCTGCAAGTTCTTCGTTACACACCATCGCGTGGCAACGAGCTTCAAACTTTGAAGCAGCCACGAGTAACGTGCACAAGTTCCACAGGCACACCCGACCTTCAAAGTTTGAAGCTCTCGACGATCCGGAGCTGGCGCAACCCCTGTGATGTGCCAGACACCCCGCGTTGAGCAGGATTTCTTCGGCGGGCTTCAAACTTTGAAGCTCAAAGCAGCCACTCTGCTCTCCTGCGCTAACTCCAATTATCTTGAGCTGCGGCGGCGCACCGCTGGAAATCATCAAACAGTACATCCAGCAACAAACTCGACCTGATGACTAACCGGCTCTGCAAGCCGGGCGCTATCCCCCGCCAGCCAATCCGGGCGCTCTGCGCTAAGGTTCGCCAGCGAACCGGAGCGGATTGCGTGGCGCCCCTCGCGCTTTGGTGTGGAGTAAACCAACAACTTAACGTAGGGGCTAGGTCAAAGGTGAGGGTGTTTGTGCAGCTGTTCAGGAGAGGACGGGGCGATCCTGCACAAATGTTCTCACCTTTCCCTAGCCAGGGCCTATGTCCGAATTGCTGCGATCAAAAGGTGAGAGTTTTTGTGCAGCCTTGCACCGAAATGGCCAACAGCGGGCCCTCACTGGCGCAGCGATCCCCAAATTACTGCTGGATAAGTTCCATTAACTCAGATAGTTAGTCTTCCATGAGCCTGAAAGGTGAGGGATTTTGTGTGGTTTTGGAGGAGAGGACGACGCGATCCTGCACAAATGTTCTCACCTTTCCCTGGTCGAGGCTTATGGGCGGAGTGCTACGACCCAAAGGTGAGGGTTTTTGTGCAGTTTTTGCGGAGAGGACGGGGCGATCCTGTACAAATGT
>Ga0114986_1000215_pt1 | contig 16030 bp, 20 predicted proteins | sample Shrwel1BS1Day17_FD_96988 | JGI IMG/M metagenome (GOLD analysis project Ga0114986, IMG submission 96988) | Subsurface microbial communities from deep shales in Ohio, USA - Utica-3 well 1 S-1-Day17 | ecosystem: Environmental > Aquatic > Deep subsurface > Shale gas/oil reservoir > Produced... | reverse complement strand
GTCACTGATCATGCCCACTGGGCGAGCACATCTGGCCACGTCTGCTTGCATGTGGCCGACGGAGATCATTCGGCGGCCGGCGACGATGAGGGCACCCGGACAGCTCACACCGGTAGCCTGCAATGACACATGCTCTGTCCTGGGCGGTGGGCACCCTGATCGGGATTGTGTTGGGATTGGCTCATGCGCTGGCGACACTCCTGTGGCGTGCAGTCGGGCGGCTGGCCAACTACCCGGCCGCCCTGGTCTCAACCCGCACCTCTGCAGCCCTGACGGCAGGCCCTCAGGTGCAGCGTCACCCGCCCTCCGCAGCCGCAAGTCGGACCCAACGGCTGGCCCTGGGAACGCTCTGGGGCGCCAAGAAACTCCTGCTCGAGGTCGAGAGCGGTCGCCTGATCGACCGTTCAGCCTTCGAAGAGCGCCTGCTTCGGATTGTCCCTTCCCCCCTTTCTTTGCCGCGGTGGCTCCTGGGTGGGCAACTCTTCGTTGAGGCCCTGTACCCCCGGCTGCACGCGGCGCTGGCTGCCATGGTCAACGCAGCACGGGATCGCGCGCTAGAAGCCGAAATCGCCCGAGTGGTCTCCGAGATCGATGCAGAGATCAGTCAGGGAAGCCACGCCGAGGCTCTGGCTGCAGCACAGCTGGACCTTCTGCGCCAGGCCGCCGGCTCCCGCCACAGCACCTGGCGACCGGCCGACGATGGGATCACATGCATCGTGCTGCCGCCAGACGCGCACGGCACGCCCAGCCAGGAGCTGGACGACCTGTTGCTGACCGATGCCGGCCTCTACGTCGTCGAGGTCAAGGGCTGGAAGCACATCGAGCCTGATGGCGGTCACCGCACCACGGATGGTTCATTGCTGCCACCGGCGCACAGGCAGTCCGCGGGCAAGGTCAAGCGACTGCAAGCGCTGCTGGGCCCTTCTGTGCCGGTGCACAGCGTCGTCGTGCTGCCCAACCTCTGCCCGGCAGCCGTGCCGCTGGAGCTCGATACCCGCTACCTGACAGGAGCGGCCGACCTCGGCCTGATGCTGCGCCAACACATCCAGGCCCGCGCGAGGAAGGATGGCGCCCCCATCGATTTCGCAGAGGTGCGGCATGCACTACTGGCCAAGATGGATCGGCGGCCCGATGCCAAGATCCACCACATGCTCTGGCTGGCTGAGAACTTCCCCGGTGATGGCACAGCTCGCGTGCGGGACCTCTACAGCCGGCTCCAGGAGCTTCGATCGCAGCAGGGCTTGATCGACCCCCCGGCGGTGGCCGTTCGCCCCACTGGCGTCGTTCTAGCCAGTGCTGTGCCCTTTGCCGTGCTCATCGTGGCGATTCAGTGGATCTTGTGAGGGCGACAGCACCCAGGGCAAGTCAATTGACAGGTTCGAATTTTCAGCTACCTTGAAAAGCAGCAGCACACGGAACCTGAAGGCCATCCCGATTGGCAACCAGGCCATCGCAATCACTGCCGCCATCGAGCTTGAAGCCAGGCAGATACCGAGGACACCTCATGCCCAAACCACTCTCCCTCTCTGACGTCCTTGCAGACCGCCAACGCGTTCGAGATGACGAAGTTGTACGGTGGGAAGAGCAGGACGCACAGAAAGCCGCTTCGGAAGCCAAGTTTCGGATCCCAAACAACCTTCACCCTGGCATAGGCGTAATCACCAGCGCCGATGGTGTCCGCTTCTATGCTCACCTGGGCTGCGATCGGGTCTACACCGAAGGAACTGTCGACGAGCTCACGAAGGCTCTGAACGAGTCATCGCCTCAGTCCTGAGCGATACTGTCTTTTCGACAATTCGAACCCAACAGGATAGGCAATGACAGGAAGTTTTAGTCAGCTGATGAGCAGGATGCTCGTTGTGGCACTCATTTCAGTGCTGGCTGGGTGTGCTGGCCCTCAGTTTGGACAGTCGCCCTCGCCCATCGCGAAGGCTGAACGCGCGATCTCGGAGAGAAACTGGGTGGTCGCATACAGGCATCTCGAAGATGTGTTCGCCTCCCCCAACGAAGCTGTGCGCACAAAGGCACTTCAGCTCTATGCTGACACCCCACAGTTACGATCTGCAGCGGCTCAAACCTTCACTGCCGAGGCCCTGAAGACCTCATTCGAAAAACAGGGCTACGCGACGGGTGTGGCCATCGAGAAGTACCGCCTGAGCATGTATCGCCTCGTTGCCACAGATGCGGAGTACCGCGTGGCGAGCTCCAACTTCGAGAACCTTTCCTCAGGATATCAGGCGGGCCTGCTCGCTGAAGAGGAGCGGCGCAAAGCAGCGGAGGCTCTTGCCAAACAGAAAGAAGCCGATGCGCTGGCCAAGGAGATCGAGGAGCTAAAGGCTCTGGACCGCCAGCTCGAAGCTTCCAGGCGCAACGCAGTGTTTCAATGCAAAGATCGACTTCAATGCGAGAAGGCATTCTCGCTGACCCAGATCTTCATCGCAACGAATTCGGACATGCGCATCCAGCTGGCCAACGACACTCTGATCGAGACCTACAACCCCAACAAAGATGGTGCCATGGGTGCGACCGCCATGAAGGTCCCAGGCGCTGGAACCTCAGCTGTCGTTATGCTTGACGTGGTCTGCAAGGAAGGTAGCAGCGTGCTGCAGATGAAGCTCTGCAAATTCTCGGCCATCAAGATGAACAATGACTTTGGCGAGTTCATCAAGAAGCGGCTGGTGGACTAAGGTCGAGAACGATCACCAGTCAGCAGGGCATCCTTGAGCTGGTGGTCGGCAGGCGAAGGGCCTACCCAGATCCGCAAAATCATCCGGAAGAACTCTTCATCACCGACTGGGGCGCCCTGAGGTTGGTCCAGGATGAAGAACTGTGTGCCCTTGCCCGGGAGGTACTCCATGGCGAAGTGATCGCCATGCATGAGCTTGGACTTGCCCGAGAAGATGTCGATCAAGCGCCTGGTGGAGGCCAGATGCCGCTGGACCTGCTCCTTTGGCGAGTTGGCAGACAGCCCCTTGAGGAATGCCATCCCCAGATCGGTCCCTGGAAGCTCCCGAAGCGCCACAAACGAGAGGCGCTTGGGACCTTCCATGGCCAGCAACTGCTCAGCCGTGGCCGCCGGCCGCGGCGTGTACAGCGCCATCTCGTAGACCTTGAAGACCACCCGATAGCGAGTGCCCTGGCCATTGAGCTGAAGATCCGCACCAGCGGTCTGCACCTTGGCCGGAAAAGCTGCCCAGGACAGGGATGCGAGCGTGGCCATGGCCAGCCCCAGGGCAAGATGTCGAATCGACTGTGCGGTCATCGAATCCAACCGGTCAGACGAGCCTGCAGTTCTTTTGGAAGCCAGGCATCCAGCTCTTCAGGTTGTCCATGATGTTGCCTGCGGGGATGTTGTTACCCCGGTGCCAGGAATATGCGTCGACGCTGCAGACCTCGCCCGCTTTGGTCATCGCGCTTGCTACACCGGTCAACACCCTTGTTTCAGTGCCCGCATCATGCAGGTAGTACACGCGGATCTTGATGTAGACGTGATCATTCGATTTCTTCACGAACGAGGGTTTGATATTCAAGCTGCTGAGACCGTCAGCAATCACTTGCTTGACGACCGCCTCGTTGACCACTGCGTCAGGAGAGCTGTTGGGCATGGCTTTCCACTGGACCTCCACGTCAAACGATGCGCCCTTCGCTGGCGCCTGTGCGTGCACACCGAATGAAAGGGCTGCCGTCATGGCTGCTGCTGCGAACATGGCTGCGTAGTTGAGATGCTTCATGTGGATACCTTCTCTGCTGGGATGAAATGACCTGGTCTTCCAGGGGTGGTGGGTGAATCCAGATTCCTCGGCCGAGGCTTAGCTGGTGAGGCGTGAGTGACTTCAGTGCGCCGTGTTCTTCATACGATGGCCAAGTGCTCGGTACCTTGGGCAAGGTCATGACTCCTTGCACGCTGGCTGTTGAGCTTGATCTGAAGCCGAAGGTCGTTGACGGAATCGGCATTGCGCAGGGCATCCTCGAAGGTGATCAACTCAGCTTCAAAAGCCTTGAAGAGCGCCTGGTCAAATGTCTGCATGCCGATGTTGGTGCTCTTCTTCATGATCTCCTTGATCTCGGCGACCTCACCCTTGAAGATGAGATCGGCGATCAGGGGAGAGTTGAGCATCACCTCCACGGCAGCAAATCGCCCCTTGCCGTCCTGACGCGGGATCAGGCGCTGAGAGACGAGGCCGCGAAGGTTCAGCGACAGGTCCATCAGCAGCTGGGCCCGGCGGTCCTCGGGGAAGAAGTTGATGATCCGGTCCAGGGCCTGGTTGGCGCTGTTGGCGTGCAGCGTGGCCAGACACAGGTGCCCGGTTTCCGCGAACTGGATCGCGTGTTCCATGGTTTCGCGGTCCCGGATTTCGCCCATCAGGATCACATCGGGCGCCTGCCGCAGGGTGTTCTTCAGCGCCGCTTCCCAGCTGTCGGTGTCGATGCCGACCTCGCGCTGGGTGATCACGCAGTTCTTGTGCGGGTGCACGAACTCGATCGGATCCTCGATCGTGATGATGTGGCCGTGAGTGTTCTGGTTGCGCCAGTCGACCATGGCCGCCAGCGTCGTGGACTTGCCCGAGCCGGTGGCGCCCACCAGGATGCAAAGCCCCCGCTTGCTCATCACCACGTCCTTGAGGACCGCTGGAAGGCGAAGGGCATCAATACTGGGTAAGGTCGCCGGGATGGTCCGCAGCACCATGCCAATCTTGCCTTGCTGGACAAAGGCACTGACCCGAAAGCGTCCGATCGCCGGCGGCGAGATGGCGAAGTTGCACTCTTTGGTGCGCTCGAACTCGGCCGCCTGCTTGTCGTTCATGATGGCCCGCGCCAGCGCCAGTGTGTGAGCATCACGCAGCGAGTCCGAGGAGACTCGATGCACCTTGCCATCGACCTTGATGGCGGGAGGAAAGCCAGCGGTCAGAAACAGGTCGCTTCCCCCGCGCGAGAGCATGAGCCTGAGCAGCTCGTACATGAACTTGGTGGCCTGGTCTCGATCCATGGCCAGATTGTTCAGTCCCGCTCGGCTTACAACGGTGTCGAAAGTGGCCCTTGCCAGACACGCTCTTGAATCGGCAGAGCCTTCTATAAGCCGAATGGCTCTACCGCGGGTGTCAGATTCGGGCTTGCACAAGCTGTTACAGATGGCATGCTCAAGGGGTCAACCCAGCCCGCCAGATGACCACCAACCCACCTCCATTGGTTCGCCCGGAACCGGCCTATGCGGGCATCGGCTCACGCTCCACGCCCGCACCTGTGGCTGCCTTCATGGAGCAGATGGCCTGGCACCTGACACGCTGTGGCTACAAGTTGCGCTGCGGTGCCTCAGTGGGCGCGGAGGCTGCGTTCTCCAGGGGATGCACCAAGGCGGGCGGCTCCCATGAGATCTGGCTACCGCACAAGGGATTCAACGGCTACGACGAGTCCGGGTTGGTGGCCGGTGACCGTCACCATGCCATGGCCGCCAAGGTGCACCCGCTTTGGAAGTACCTCAGCCCTGAACTCAAGCAGATGGTTGCCAGTCGAGTGGCACTCGTCCTGGGCGACCAGATGCGCAGGCCGGTCGAGTTCGTCATCTGCTGGACCCAGGATGGCTTCGATGGCAGCGCGGGCGCCGGCGTTGCCACGGGTCACTCGCATTTCTCGATCATGCTCGCGGCCAGTCACTCGATCCCGGTCTTCAACCTGAGCCACACCACGTCCTACCAGCGGCTTCTGGCCTATCTGAGGAGGCGTCATCTGGATCAGCACATCCATCGTGTGGCCACTTCAAGCACCATCTGAAGCGTCGCTCGCATTACTGAGGAAACGCAATGGTTCAACCAGCAGGAGACGGCGCATGAAGCGCGATACCGCTATTCGCCACGCGATGAGTATCGGTGAGCACCTGCGAGGCTTGGGGGGCATCATCAGCACACCGGGCTGCTTCCACGAGGCGCTCAAGATTGACCGACTTTGGGTGTTTGGCAGTACCGCCAAAGGTGCTGCGAACCCATCGGACTTGGATCTGCTCGTTCAGTTTCGGACGATCAGGACGCGAGAGTTGGAGAAGGATCGAAAACCAGGCCGGACCCTGAAAAGGATTTTCGGTGGAGGCTACCGATTCAAGTGGGACTGGAACCGAAGAGACTACATGGTCATGGAAGCCTACGAGGATGGTCTTCGATCGCTCATTGCTGGCAGACGAATGATTCGCTTCCATGACCACAAGGTGGATGGATCTTTGGCCTGGCCTCGGGTCATGCTCTATCCGCTCGACGAGTCTTCACTCCTCGTTGACCCGACTATGGGCATGAAGATCAGCAGCCATGGAGCGTTCACGTTTGGACAAACCTGGCTATCCCCAAAGGGGGTCCCGATGGTCGTCGTCGGCTACCAAGTCGACCATGGCGTGTGCAACCGAGGTCATCGGGTGGCTATCCTGCAGCAGATGCGCCCGCATAAGCCCTTGCGGCATCTCCTCCCGTGTGTGGCCGTGGAGGGTTGGCGACTTCTGTCGGCAGAAGAAGATAGGCAGTTGCGCTTGAGTGCGTCGGCCCTGGCTCGATCCAGAGGCGTAACCCGGCTTTGATGTACAACCGCGAACATGATCCGACTGACCCTTTGTTTCATCCTCGCCGTCGCCGCCTCGGCCAGTTCGGCACAGCCCCGAGACAGAAACCTCAGTTCGCTTTTCTCGGACGAGGAGCCAGCAGAAGCGCCACAGGATTCGGCCAGGCCCCGCAACTCTGACGAGGCTGATTCGCGCAAGAGCCCGCCTTCAGCGAAGCCCAAAAGCGTGGTCCCCCCTCAAGTGCCACCGCGCCCCCGCTGGTACTGGGTCAACGTTCAGGTGGCTGATCGCCCTGGGTGCATCCCTTTGAACGAAGAGCCCTTGAGCTCGCTGGCGAGCCACTTCGGTACCGCCAGCATGCGGGTGGTTCAGGATGCCAAGCATGCCGAGGGACGCATCATGAGCGTTGAGGTGCAGACACGCACAGGGCCAGAAGCCTATGTGTACGCGACCTCGGAATCCATCTGCAACCGCATTCGCACGGCCGCATTGGCTGCGACCAAAGACATCAAGGCCAGTCAGAGCAAGAGCGCTCAGTTCTTCCAGCTCGAGCCTGCCGATCTGGCCAAGGTACGATTGAAGGATCCAGCTGTCTTCTGCGCTGGGGACATGTGCACCACCAAGCACGACGATTTCATTCGCTTCCAGGGAGAGCGAATCTGCCTGGCCGACATCAGCTTCAGCTCGAACCCGGCCACACCGAGTGCAGGATGCACGGTGACAGCCGTCCAAGCGCAGCGGGTGATGGCGACACTACGCAACTCGATCGGGGCGCCAGCGATGGCCGAGAAGTCCATCCCCCCCACAAGGAGCACCCATTACGTCTGGAACGACGGCCCTCTGAAGGTCGAGTTCATGCACATATGGGGATCGAGTATCCAAGGCATCCCCTTGAACAACTGGTCGATCTCTGTCTCGCGCAGATAGCATCCAGACATCCACCGACCACATCTCACGCCCGAATGACCTCCAAGTCGCTTCAGCACAAGATCGAGCAAACCTGTCTGAATGCGCCCCTGGAGGTGCCCAAGGCCCGGCTGTGCAGCCGAGTCATTCTGGCCATGATGACTGGTCAGCCCGTGGATGTTCCCGTTCAGGAACTCAAGACTGCGCTGGGCAGCAGCTGGTCATCCTTGCGAGCCATCCAGTTCATGTCTGGCCGCCGGGGACAGATGGCCGCCCAAGCCGCGCCCGTGGCTGAGCGCAACGATCTGTGGCTGGCGCACCTGGTGGCCAAGGCGTTGGCCGATAACCAGGCCATCACAGCGATCAACATCGCAGCCCTTGAGCAACTCGCCAAGGAGCTTGCGATGGGTGGCGCCCAGACACCGTAGAGCCGGTGCGCCACATGATGCCCGGCCGCAGCCCCACGGAGAAGCTGCGGGCCGGATGTCGACTTACTTGCCGGCCTTTTCAGCGCGGCGCTTGGCAGCCTTGGGATCGACGGCGTCCTTGAACTTGGCGCCAGCGACGAACTTGGGCAGGGTGGCCGCCGGGATCTTGATCTTGTCGCCCGTGGCCGGGTTCTTGCCTGCGCGGGCCGCGCGCTTGACGGACTTGAAGGTCCCGAAGCCCACCAGCTGAACCGAATCGCCCTTCTTCACGGCGGTCTGGATGGTCTCGATCAGCGTATCGAGCACGGCGTTGGCAGCCGCCTTGGACAGTTCGTTCTTGGTGGCCAGGATCTCGACGAGTTCTGCGCGGTTCATGGTTCAGGATCTCCAGTGTGAATGACAAGCCGCGGGTTATACCACCCGCCATGCTGTGAAAATGCGCGGCTGGGCGCCCGTTGGCCACCGTCCGTCTGGCCTGTGATTTACCATCTGCGCCATGAGCCCCCTATCCTCTGCCCTGAAGACCGAGATTTCGCGGGTCACCCGCAAGATCCTTCGCGACGAGTTGTTGGCCCTGAAAAGGTCATCACACGCCTACCGGTCAGAGATCGCCGCGCTCAAACGCGACGTCAAGGAGCTGCGTGCCCAGCTCAGGGCTCAAGGCAAGGTGGTCAAGAAGGTCGCCCCGCAGGAGCAGACGCCTGTCGCCGAGCCGGGCCGCCGCACACGGGCGTTCAGCCCTGAGCGATTCGCTGCGCAGCGCGCCAAGCTGGGCGTGTCCCAGTCGGACATGGCCAAGCTGCTGGAATGCTCTGCCCTTTCCGTCGCTCGATGGGAAGCCGGCAAGGCAGTACCAAGAGCAGCGCAGGCCGAACGCATCGCAGGCCTTCGCGGTCTGGGCAAGAGAGAAGCGGCCCAGCGCCTGGCCGCCGTGAGCTGAGCCGCGCGGACCTGGCACTCGTCCAGACGCCGCCATTGATGACAGGCGTGCCAAGTCCCCCAAGCCAATCCAGCGCTGTCAAAGGAGAGTCCATGGAATCCAACCGCAACAACCTTCCTCCCGCCATGGATGCCCCGCGCATCAGCGAAGGCTCCGACAGCGACACGGCGATGAACGGTCTGCTGCAGGAAGTGATCGCGCGGCGCAAGGAGCGCCTGGCAATGGAGGAGCCCGGCAAGCAGGCCCTCATGCGCCTCTTTGAGGTTGCCCAGCGCGACACCGGCCAGTCCCGTCGCGTCGCCGCGTTCCTGCTGGGTTGCTACAACGGCACCCGGTTCCCATTCGACCTCACCGACTTTCGCGGCCTGGACTACGAGCTGTTCGATGACTGCATGACGGTGCTTCGGATGGACAGCCAGCCACTCCAGGAGGTCCACCGGTACTTCGAGAACGGTGGCAAGCGCTTTGAGGAAATGGCCCAGCGCCATGGCATCCGTGACGTCTCGAAAATGGAGATGGACCTCAAAGAACTCAGGGAGCGCTACCCGTCCTGAGCGGCTGAAATCCACTTATTCCACAAAGCAGGCTATCTCGCGCGTCGATATTCCAAAAACTTGCGGACAAATTTGTCCGGTCCTTTTTTGTAATACAGAGGAATTCAAACAGTGGATAACTCGCTTGCGTGCGCAGCATAAATCGCGTCGAGCCCGCCCAAGGAACGCCGAGTTCACCACCTGCCCCCCTTAAAACAGGCGAGGGACTGCTCGAACAGCGGGGGATGCAACTTGAAATCACCCTTCTGCCTGGTACCTTGGATGCATGACATCCCTTGCATCCCTCCTGGCCATTCCACCTTTGTCCAAGGTCCAACTGCAGTCCCGCGCGGCGCTGCGTGATGCAAGGTTCGACTCCCCTGGGGTGATCGACCTACCGTTCTGGTTCTTCCAATGTGTCGTCGGCGAGCAGTTGGAGATCCGTTCCCCCGGAGGCTTCATGACCCGGGTCGCGCCTGAGGACATCTGCGACATCGTCAAAGCCGAACCGATCGTGGTGCAGGCCATGCCGCGTCGTGTGCTTCTTGAGCGCCTGCGGATGCCATTGCGCGAGCGCCAACAGAGCCCAGGACCAGAGTGCTACCGCCCGGCACACGTTCTGTGGGTGATGAAGGACAAGTGGGCGCGCGTGGACGCCGCCTTCGTCCGCTTCCTGGACGAATCGCTGAACGAAAGCACTGGCCCGCAACAGGCGTCCCTGGATGACCCATCCCGTGCCATGCTCAATGCGATTGCCCGCCGAGATCGGATGCCCGTGGTCAGTCGGCAAGGCCAGGCTTCATGGAGTGCGGTGTCTAGGGAGTTGCCTGAGCACCGCGCAGCACGCAAGGCCTCACAGCACTTCTTCGCAGAGGCGCTTTCGCGGTAAGGCCGGTCCGTGGCTCGTTGGTACCTGACCGTGCTGGCAGTGGCTCAACGATCCATAGCCTCAAGTGGCAGGAAGTCCGGGCCGACTTCCATCCAGCCACCGTACACCCAGTTCAGATTCCCATCCCTGCTCATCTGGACTCCAGCGATCACCATGGCCTTGGTATGGAGACCTTGACCTGAGGCGGCATCTTCCATCCAGGACTTGACCCCAGGGAAGTTCTTCAGGAGGTCTTCGAGGTCGCCACGGCTGAGCCACACAGGGCGATCATCAGGCATGCCCTTGAGCCTCATTCCCATCCCGTACCGGCTGGGGAACAGGTCGCGCATCTCACCAACAATCAGGAGCACAGGGCGCCTTCCCTCTGGTGCACTCGCTTGTAGCTGCATATAGAGAACACCCAGTTCTTCGCGCTTGCTCTCCATCGCCTGGGCATCGAGCCGGGTATCCGGGACAAACACCCTCTCCCGCGCAGGACGCCCACACAGCGCCAGTTCTTCTAGCTCCTCGCCGATCTTTGCGTAGACCTCACCCAGACGGCGACCTACTCCAGCCCCAGGCGGCAGCGACGTCAGTCCAGCCCGCTCCCACACCAGCACAAGGAAGTCCCGAAGGCCCATGGCGCTGCGTGACACCAGGTCCCTGGACTGCCCTTCCTGTTTCTTCGCCAAGGGGGGTGCGCAGCGGCCTGCTCCGGTCAGGGTGTGCAACGGGACATCCAGCTTCGCATCCAGCAATCCCCCGGGCAGTGGTCTGAGCGCACCGGAGGTCTTCCCAACGCCGGCCACCCGGCTCTCATGGCCGCCATGGCTCTCGCAATCAGGGTGGTGATCCATCCCTGTATTTGGCATGCGCTTCATCACCAGGGTGCGGCCATGCGTAGCGATGACCATCGGCAATGACACCGACCCACCACGGCAAAGGCAATGGGGTCGTTCACCAGATCCCAGCCCACGCCGCAGCAAACGTTGCCAGCGGTCAGGGTCTTCCTCCCTCACCCCCCGGCACACCACCTCACCAGCAATCCGGACTCGGTCCCGATGACCATACCCATCAAGCATCACATCACCTCCTGGACAGGTTCACACTGACCTTTCCAACCACCCCCTACTCACCAAACATCCAACAAGACTTACACAGCACGGTACTTAAACAAATTCGTTTTGATAGCAAGCCTGTGCCTCAGCTTGCTACCCCCGGACCTCACGGTATCCAGGTTGGACGGGCGCCACAAAGACTATCCCCTTCCAGTTGGACCTTCACGCGACCCAATCGAGTGCATCCTGCCAACCAAGGGCAGACGGGGGATGCACCAGCCCCCTTTTTGTTTGCGGTGTGGCGTTACCCACCCCTCTGCTCCACCCGCAGTGGAGATGCCCATCTCACCCCATATTCACCACAACAAAGGTGACTCTCAAGGGTGCCCAGCGCTACCTGGACGGGCAGTCTTCAAAGCTCCGATTCAACCGTCAGCATCCTTTGCAAACATCACAAATCCACTGAAAACCCACGTTCAGTAAACCGTTCTGTATGCGTTCAGCCACTGACAAACTCGCGTAAGCCATTGATGCGCTTAGCTTTTTTTGCGTGTTTTTGACACTCTGTATGGTTCTGAACTTGAATTCTGTGAGACCCAAGTAATGCCGGCGCCATCAGGGCCAGCAAAAAAAGCAGCGTGGGAGCTGCCGAGGTCGTTTTCACAGTGGTTGACCACGTGTGTGGTCCTCCAGATCTTCCCGCAATTGCGGAGTTGGTGATCTGTGCCCTCTTGGGCGTGCGCACAGTCTATCAGCTACTCCTTTCGAAATCGAGCCATGAAAGCGGATGTTTTGACACACGCTTTCGAGCGCGCTGACGCGCCATGGTCGGTGAGACTTCCCTTGCTGTTTTTACGAGGAAGTGCGCGGAATCTGCACGTTTTCGTAGCCAGTACGAGAACCCGGCCGGATTCAGCGCTCTTTCGTAATTCCCACGAAACCCTGCACCCAGCACACCTGTTTTCGCAAGGGCTACGAAAACGCGCAAATAAGGGCGTGCTCTTCGTGGTTTCTACGAAATCCGGCACTTTGCGACGCGCCCTGCGTGAATGTCACGAAATCGCGCAACCAACTGCCACCTTCTCGGTTTTTCTACGAAAGCATGATCCCGTGAACGATACCGGTTTGAAGTTGCGGCTGACGCTGTACGCCGCTGAGTTCGGCCTCGAAAAGATCTACTCACACCTGGCACATCTGCCCAACGAGAACATTCGTGCCCGTGCGATCAAAGGGATGCTGCCCTTTGTGCTTGAGACTGGCCGCATCCCCGACTGGTTTTCAACCATACCCCAGCAACAGACCGACCTCCCACGCTCGATGACCATCCGGGTCTCTCTGCCAGGCAACGACCCCACATTCGCACTTGTCAACGCGCGCCTGCGCGAACTGGGCGAATCAGCACGAGCCGCTTGGATCAAAAACCTCCTGGCCCGAAGCCAGGGACTGAAGACCGACCTTGCACCTTCGGCTGGATTGACGGCCTCCCCCGCCACGGCAGCCAGCCCATCCCCAATACCACCCACGGCAACCGCCTCGACGTCGAGCAGCGATCTCACCCCCGAGTCTGCGATCTCCACTGCAACACCAGTGGACGACCAGGTTCGCAAGAAGGCCCACCAAAAAGCGCTCAGGGCGTTTGACATCGCCCAGCTGAACAGCACCAACCATTGAATCCCATACCAGGAGAAGCACATCCATGATTCCGCGCACCGTCATCGCCATCGACATCGGCTACGGCAACACCAAAGTGGTCTGGAGCCACACCCTGGACCGGCAGGGCAAGTCCCGGTGGGGCGAGATCTGCTTTCGCTCGATCACTCCCCCCGTCGTGGTGGATGAAGAATCGACCGGCATCGGCAGCAACCCCGACCGTGTCCTCATCGAGCTCAACGGCCAGTCCTACTACGCGGGTCCAGCCGCGACCATGGGCGTAGAGGCCCGTGCGCTGGACCCCAACTACATCGAGACCGACCAGCACGAGGTGCTGCTGCGTGTGGCCATCCATCTGGCCATGCGTGAGCTGGGGCGCTTCACCAGCGAGATCGACATGCTGGTACTGGGATTGCCAGTCAGTGGCTTCGCAAGCCGCGGGGCACGCTTGAACGAGATCGCCCTGCAACCACGTCAGATCCCCGTGGCTCGCCATCTGCGTGGAAATGGCCCATCGAGCATCGCCGTCACTGCCAAGAAGTGCCTGATCCTGCCTCAGCCCTACGGGGGCATGCGGGCTGCATCGCAGAATGCTTCGGCAGATGACCCCATCTACCAGTCCGGCAAGCTCAGCATGATCATCGACCCGGGCTATCGCACGCTCGACTGGTTCGTGAGCAACGGCATGTCACCCGAGCTCAAGCTCAGCGGCAGCTTCGACGGCGGCGTCTCCAACATCCTTCGTGAGGTCAGCCAGCGCATCGGCTATGAGCATGGCACCGGCAGTCTGGAGTTCGACCAAATCGAGGAAGGGCTGGAGTCCGGCAGCATCAATCTGGGATTCAAAGTGATCGACACCGAGCCATACCGGAAAGTCGCGGCCGATGCTGCCAAGCGCGAGATCGCCGCGTTCCTCGGTCGCATCGATGCCAACCGCGCTCGCCTTTCCCGCGTTCTCCTGACCGGCGGCGGCGCCAAGTTCTATGAGGCCGCCCTCAAGGACAAGCTGCCCGGCTACAAGATCGAGACCATGCCAGCCAGTGTCATGTCCAACGCCCGTGGCTACTGGCTCACCGGCTGTGACGCACTCGAAGACCAGAACGCCTGAACTTGACTTGGACCATTCTTGTGTCATCTTGGAGGTACATCGAACGTGAACCCAACAAGTCAACTCATCACTGAAAGGACTGACCAACATGAAGCCGAAGAACAACATCGACCTGTTCGACAAGACGGACACGGAGGAGGTGATCGATCACCTCAACGAGAAGTTCGGGGACAACCTGACCGCTCGCGGAGCGGTGACGGCCTCGGTGATCCAGGTGTTCGTGGGGACTCTGCTGGTGAACCTGGTGGACGACAAAGGCCCGTTCTCCCTGCTCATTGCGCTTGGCCTCATGATGATTCTCTTGGGGACCTTTGGCGTTCTGATGTGGAAGGGCGACATGGTGCGCCAGGGTCTGCGCGAGAAGGCACTGCAAGAGATGACCAAGCGCGGTCACGACAAGCGCTGATCCTGAGGCTACTCGTGGTGCTGGACATGGTCTTCCAGCTCACGTTCGCGCGAAAGCGCCTGTACCAGTCACTGCGTGAAGCGGGTGATACCCCTGACACAGCGAACCTTCGGCTATTGGCGATCATTCGCTGGTGGTCGGTAAGAGCGACTGTTGCCTGGATGGCCGTCGGCCATATGGCGCTCTTGGTCAGATCCGTCTTGCCAGAATCGGCTCCTTCGAGCTTGACCTGGTGGTTGACGGTGGTTTTCACCATCGGACTGTTCATGGGGACCGCATCAGCCCTTCGGCTGGTCACGCTCGCCCTCAATGATGAACTCCAGAAGTTCCTCAGCACTGAGCGCGATCCCGCCGACATGATCGACAGTCCGATCCATCAGGGACGTTGACCACCATGGCCAAGTACGTGCTCTTTACCGCCTCACGCAAGGCCGAGGTGCTTCAACGCATTGAAGCCCCAGACGAGGTTCTGCAGAACACCATCATCCTTGATGGCGGCACCATCTACGTCCGCGGTGGCATGCAGATCGACGCCAGCATGCGCAACTGTCGCGTCGTCGCTCAGCAGAACAATCCCATTGCTCTCTCAGTCCTGGGCCGAATGCTCAGCTGTCATATCGAAGGTCAGGACGTGCTGATCGAGGGAGACTTTGCCGGCGAGATCGAGGCCTCCGGTGACGTGGAGATCACCAACACCGCGCGGGTTGCGGGATTCATCCGCTATGGCGGTGAACTGATCATTGGTCCACTGGTCGATCGCAGAAAGCTGAGAGTGCAGCGCATGACCGCTCGCGCTGAGCTGGTGCGTCCCCAAATTCAGACCCACCCCCTCGACCAAGCTGTCCGGCAGCAGCATCTCCCTGAAGAGGCCTGAGCCATGTCCACAGATTTCCCAGACGAACAAGAGCACATTGAGTCAGCACGCCGTGAAGCTGCAGCAAGGGCAAAGGGCGCTAAAAACCGCTACCTCATCAACACTGGAGATGTGATCGATGTCGCCAGTCGCCAGCGCATGAAGATGAACTTCTGGAAAAACCGCACTGTGCGACTGACGCTGGCCGGTACTGCCTTTGGCTTGGTGGCGGCCACTGCCATCGTAGACAACAGGCATGTGATTGCTCAAGGCGTGATTGAACTGGCAAAGTCCATGGCTCCAGCGCAGGAAACGCCAGGTCAGATCGCCGCCCCGACTCCGGTCACGCCTGTACCTGTAGGCCATGCCAACACTCAAACGCCCGATCTGGTCACCCCTCAGACCCTTGCCCAGATGGAAGGCGCTGCACAAGGCGATCAAGAAGGCTCGACGACGGCGGGACCTGAGGCCGCACCCGCCCAGGCACCAGAGTCCGAACCTGATGACGATTCGGCGCACAACGTCGCCACACTTGCTGTCGCTTCCTCGGCACCCACACCGACCGTCACATCTGCACCCGCAGCTGCGCCAGCGACTCCAGCCCCGCAGGTCCAGCCGACAAGAGCATCGACCGGCCCGTCGGAATCCAAGACGGTTCCCAGCGAAGTCGCCAGCGCCGCGCGTTCGGTCAAACCCGTGGTGCTGATGCCTTTGCCCATCGAGGCACCGCCGTCAGCAAGGG
>Ga0114986_1000214_pt1 | contig 16044 bp, 13 predicted proteins | sample Shrwel1BS1Day17_FD_96988 | JGI IMG/M metagenome (GOLD analysis project Ga0114986, IMG submission 96988) | Subsurface microbial communities from deep shales in Ohio, USA - Utica-3 well 1 S-1-Day17 | ecosystem: Environmental > Aquatic > Deep subsurface > Shale gas/oil reservoir > Produced... | reverse complement strand
CGCTAGCGAACCGAAAACTTTTCGGTCGAATCGATCCATCCGCCGCCGACCACACGGTCACCCGCATAGATCACCGCTGCCTGTCCGGGCGCGACGCCGAATTCCGGTTCGGCGAAACGGATCGTCACCGCCGCGCCATCGCCCAGCGCGCCTTCGAGCGTGACCGGCACGGGTTTTGCGAGGCTGCGCACCTTGGCGGTCAGCGGGGCATCGGGCAGGGGGCCGATGCGGTTGGTTTCGGTCACCCGCGCGGCGTTGACAGCGAGCATCCGCTTCGGCCCGACCCGCACCTCGCGGCTCGGCGCATCGAGGCCGATCACGTAGAGCGGCTCGGGCTGACCGCCGATCTCTAGACCCTTCCTCTGGCCCACGGTGAAATGGACGATGCCCTTGTGTTCGCCCAGCACCGCGCCGGTTGCGGCGTGAACGATCGAACCGGGCGCCGCGCCCTCGGGCCGGACCTTGGTGACGATCTTGGCGTAATTGCCGTCGGGCACGAAGCAGATGTCCTGCGAATCGGGCTTGGCCGCGTTCCTGAGGCCCGCCGCTTCCGCCAGCTCGCGCACCTGCGGCTTGGGCATTCCGCCCAGCGGAAAGCGCAGGTAATCGAGCTGCGCTTCGGTGGTGCCATAAAGGAAGTAGGACTGATCGCGCGCGGGATCGAAGGCGCGGTGCAATTCCACACTGTCCGCGCCCATCACGCGCCGGACATAATGCCCCGTGGCAAGGCAATCCGCGCCCAGCTCGCGTGCCATGCGGAACAGGTCGGTGAACTTGGGGCCCATGTTGCAGCGGATGCATGGGACGGGGGTGCGTCCGGCGAGATATTCGTCGGCGAACTGTTCGACCACCTCTTCGCGGAAGGCGCTTTCATGGTCGAACACGTAGTGGGCGATGCCGAGACGGTCGGCCACGGCGCGCGCATCGCGGATATCGTCGCCCGCGCAGCACGCGCCCTTGCGGCCGGTTGCCGCGCCGTAATCGTAAAGCTGGAGCGTGATGCCGATCACTTCCGCGCCGCTGGCATGGGCAAGCGCGGCGACCACCGAGGAATCGACTCCGCCGCTCATCGCGACAACGATCCGGCACTGCTCCGCCGGGCGGGGCAGATCGAACAGCGCGGCAGCATCGGGCCCGGTCAGCGGGCCGGCAAGCAGAGAGGTGGCGGTTTCCATGGAACGCGGCGCATATAGCGATGCTTTGTCCCGCCCGCCAGTGGGCCCATTCTTGCCGGTTGCGGCAGCACTAATCCTAAGCCGGGGTAAATGGCGGCTTTACCGGATTTTGACGCACTCGGGTTAGAAGACGGAATGATGTTCGAGAAAGCAAAGCCCATTCCGGCGCGCGCCGGTGCGTTCTCAGGCGGTCTTGCCGCCGGGGAGCAGGCGCGTGCGCAAGGATTTGCGGGACCCGACGAGCGATTCGCAGGGCGCCCGGCGCGGCGTGCCGGCGAGGCATTGCGGGCGTTCGAGTGGAGCGAACTGACCGCACGGCTCAACGCCGCGCGCGATCTTCGCCTGTTGCTGCGCACCGAAAGCCAGGCCCCGATCGAGGCGGTCGCGGCCAGCTTCGGCGATGCGGCGGCCAGTTATTTCGCGCTGCTCGACGATAGCGAACCGGACGTTAACCCTGATGGTTTAGGCCAATCTAATGCTCCGGGTGCGAACGTCGATGCCAGCGATGCGAACCGCCCGGGCGGCACGGCAGGAACCCGATCCGACGTGCCCCGTGGCGCTGCGAGAGACATGTGATGATTGAGAACCAGGATATCCGCCCCGCACAGGTGATCGGCCCGCTCGGCGAGCCGCTGACCATTGCCGACCTGCCTTCTCCGCAGACCAAGCGCTGGGTTGTGCGGCGCAAGGCCGAGGTGGTGGCTGCCGTCAACGGCGGGCTGCTGACGCTTGACGAGGCACTGGCGCGCTATGGCCTGACGCTCGAGGAGTTCGCCTCGTGGCAGCGGGCGGTCGACCGGTCCGGGATGCACGGGCTGCGGGTCACCAAGATCCAGCACTACCGCGATCTTTACGAACGCCAGCTCAAATACTGATCCGGCGGGGCACCTTTGCCCCGGCATACTCGCTTCACCGCTCCCAAGGCCCGTTACGCCCGCAAGGCGTTGCGGGCCTTCGCCGATTCGCGGCACTTTGATGCGCATTTGCCCGGAACCGGAGCCTGCGCCCTTCGTCTAGGCTGAAAGTCATCGGTCGATGCATGCATTGCGGGTATGGGGCCGACCATTTATCAGGCGTTGCAGATGGTGACTTATACCAGTAATACACTCCGAGGCAGGACCGGCGCGCGCGCTCCCGCTCCGGTGAGGGAATGGCAATGAATTACGAAACGACGATCAGGGCCGAGGCCGCCGAAGGGGTGAACGCCGATTACGCTGGCGACTATGCCGGTGCGCGCCGTCTTGGCGGGCCGGCCATTCCGCGCTGGCTGCTCATCGGCGTGCTCGGCGTGCTGGGCGCGCTGCTGGGGATCCTTGCCTATTTCGTGCTGGCCGGCGGCGAGCCGGCGCCTGCCGATGACGACAATTCGCAGGCGCCCTCGGTCACGGTGGTGACCCCGGGGACCACGATGGTTGCCGGCGAGATCGAGGCGCCCGGCACGCTCGCCGCGCGCCGGCCGATGCCGGTCGGTGTGGTCGGTGAAGGCGGGCAGGTGCTGCGCGTGTCGGTCGATGCGGGTGACTGGGTGCAGGCCGGGCAGGTGCTGGCGGTGATCGACCGCAGTGTGCAGGTCCAGCAGGCCGAAGCCCAGGCTGCCCAGATCGAGGTGGCGCGCGCCGATGCCAATCTTGCCCAGGCGAATCTTGACCGTGCGCTCCAGCTGGTGGCCCGCGGCTTTGTGTCCAAGGCCGATGTCGACCGGCTGACCGCAACCCGCGATGCTGCCGTCGCCCGCGTCAAGGTTGCGCAGGCGCAGCTGTCCGAACAGCGTGCGCGCAACCAGCGGCTCAACATCATCGCGCCCGCGACCGGCTATGTCCTGTCGCGCAATGTCGAACCCGGGCAGACGGTCGGCGCGGGGACTCCGGCGCTGTTCACCATCGCCAGCGGCGGCGAGATGGAGATGCTGGCCCAGCTTTCCGAAGAACAGCTTGCCAAGCTTTCCGTCGGCACGATGGCAACCATCACGCCGACCGGCTCCAACGAGACCTTCAAGGGTCAGATCTGGCAGATTTCTCCGGTGATCGATCAGACCACGCGGCAGGGCACGGCGCGCATCGCACTGTCCTTCGCCCCCGGCCTGCGCCCCGGCGGCTTTGCCACGGCGCGCATCAACAGCGGCAGCTTCACTGCCACCGTGCTCCCCGAAAGCGCGGTGCAGGCCGATGAAGACGGCAGCTATGTCTATGTCGTGGGCGATGACAACAAGGCGGTCCGCCGGCCGGTGAAGACCGGTGCGGTGACGCCGAACGGCATCGCCATCACCGAAGGGCTGACCGGCAAGGAACGCATCGTGCTGAAGGCCGGCGGGTTCCTCAACCCCGGTGAAACCGTCAACCCGCAGGTTCAGAAGAAGTAAGACGCCCATCCCGCGCGCAGGTTTGCGCGTAACTGGGGCGAGGCCGCGACCGGCACAGCACAGGCAGGACTATCATGGCACTTCGCGACATTTCGGCCTGGTCGATCCGCAATCCGGTGATCCCGCTGGTGTTCTTCACCGGCCTGCTGATCGCCGGGATCGTCAGCTTCAAGCTGATGGACGTGACCGACAACCCGGATGTCGAATTTCCGGCGGTGCGCGTGGTGATTGCTCAGCCGGGCGCTTCCCCGACCGAGATCGAGAACCAGATCACCCAGCGCGTGGAAAGCGCGCTGCGGTCTATCGCGGGGGTGGATTCGATCCAGTCGATCGCCCGCGAAGGATCGTCGCAGACGTTCGTCGAGTTCGAGATCGGGACCAACCTGATCGAGGCCGTGAACGAGGTCGAGACCGCGATTGACGGCGTGCGCGGGTCGCTTCCCGACGGGATTCTCGAACCACAGGTCAACAAGGTCAACGTCGTCGGCGAGCCGATCGGCTATGTCGCGGTGGAGGCTGACGACATGACGGTGGAACAGCTCAGCTGGTTCATCGACGATACCGTCGCCAAGCGGCTGCTGAAGATCGAAGGCATGGCCGAGGTGAGCCGTTTCGGCGGGGTCGACCGGCAGATCGAAGTGATCCTCGATCCCGCGCGGATGCAATCCTTCGGGGTCACCGCCTCGCAGATCAACGCGGCGCTGCGCCAGAGCAATCTCGATGCTGCGGGCGGCCTTGCCGAGATCGGTGGCACCCGCCAGTCGCTGCGTGTGCTCGGTAATTCGGACAGCGCCTACCAGCTCTCACAGACCCAGATCCAGCTCGGCGGCGGCCGCACCGTGCGCCTCGCCGATATCGCCAAGGTGCGGGACGGCTATTCGGAACGCACCTCGATCAGCCAGGTCAACGGCAAGGAAGTCGTCAACTTCGCCATGAGCCGCGCGCGCGGCGCATCGGACCTCACCGTCTATGACGCCGCCCTCGCCGAGATGGACAAGATCGAGGAGGAAAATCCGGGCGTCGAGTTCATCAAGCTTTCGACCAACACGACCTATACCCGCCAGCAGTACAATTCCTCGATCTGGGCACTCGTCGAAGGCGCGGTGCTGGCGGTGGTGGTGGTGTTCCTGTTCCTGCGGGACTGGCGCGCGACCTTCATCAGCGCGGTCGCCATTCCGCTGTCCGCGATCCCGACCTTCTGGTTCATGGATCTGCTCGGGTTCAACCTCAACTTCCTGTCGCTGCTGGCGCTGGCGCTGGTCGCGGGCGTGCTGGTCGACGATGCGATCGTGGAGATCGAGAACATCGTGCGCCACATGCGCATGGGCAAGACCGCCTATCAGGCATCCATCGACGCCGCGGACGAGATCGGCCTGCCGGTGGTCGCCACCAGCTTCTGCATCGTCGCGGTGTTCCTGCCGGTGGGCCTGATGCCGGGCGTGTCGGGGCAGTTCTTCCAGAACTTCGGGATCACCGTGGTGGTCGCGGTGCTGATGAGCCTCGCGGTCGCGCGCATGATCACGCCGCTGATGGCCGCCTATTTCCTCAAGGCCAAGGGCCATGCCGAACATGGCGGCGGGCCGGCGCTCGATGCCTATATGCGGGTGCTGGAATGGACGCTGGACACCGGCAAGATGGCCGTGCGCCGCGCCGGGCTGACCGGGCCGCGCTCGCGCGTGTTCTACGTGTCCGCTCTGCTGCTGACGGTGATCGTGCTGCTTGCCGTTCCGGCGCTGACGCTGTTCGAACTGGCGAGCGGCTCGGTCTCGGGTGCGTGGAAGGGCCTGCTCGGGCTGGACGTGCACAAGCAGATCGCCTCCGCCGTGCAGGCGGACACCAACGCCACCGTGCACAAGCTGGTCGCGAAGGTGTTCGAGGTGGTGCTCGTGCTGTTCGTGTCGCTGATGGCGTTCCTCGCCGCCTTCCTTACCTTCAGGGCGATCGAGCTGCCCGCGGGCGGCAACAGCAACTTCGCCCGCACTTTCCGCTGGATGACCGCGCGCTTCTACGACCACCGCGTGTGGATGCTCGGCATCGGCTGGTTCTCGCTGCTGATCACGATCGTGCTGTTCGGCCTGATTCCCGGCCAGTTCCAGCCCACCATCGATGACGAGAACAGCCGCGTCGAGATCGAGATGGTGCCCGGCACCACGCTCGCCGAGACCACCCGGGTGGTCAACGCCGTCGCCGACCAGCTGCGTCAGGAGCCCGAGGTTGAACGCCTGCTCGAACGCATCCGGCTGGGCGAAAGCTCGTCGATCTTCGTCAAGCTCAAGGAAGATCGCGAGCGCAGTTCGATCGAGTTCGAACGCCAGCTCGCGCCGAAGCTGGCCAGCTTCCCGGATGCCCGCGTGCGCTTCCAGTCGCAGTCTGGCGGGTTCGGATCGGGCCGTGACATGACCGTGATGCTGGCGGGCAGCGATCCGGTGCTGCTGGACGAGACCGCCACCAAGCTGGTCGAACAGATGAAAGGCCTGAAGTCGCTGGTTGCGCCGCGCATCAGCGCCGACCTCAACCGGCCCGAGATCATCATCACCCCGCGTGACAAGATCGCCGCCGAACTGGGCGTGACCACCGCCGCCCTGTCGCAGACGATCCGTATCGCGACGCTGGGCGAGATCGAGCAGAACGCGGCGCGCTTTTCGCTGTCGGACCGCCAGATCCCGATCGTGGTGCGCCTGTCGGAAGAGGCGCGCAGCGATTACCGCACCATCGAGAACCTGCCCGTGCCGCTGGCCAATGGCGGTTCGGTGCCGCTGAGCCGCGTTGCCGACATCAGCTTCGGCTCCGGCCCGACCGCGATCCAGCGTTACAACCAGAACCGCCGTGTGCTCGTGGGGGCCGATCTTGCCGCGGGCGTGCTGAAGGGCGACGCACAGGCGCAGATCGATGCCCTGCCGGTGTTGCAGGACCTGCCGCTCGGCGTGATCCGCGACGTGGTGGGCGAAGAGGCATGGCAGGCCGAGCTTGTCACCAACCTCATCATCGCCATCGTTGCGGGTGTGCTGCTGGTGTTTGCGGTGCTGGTGCTGCTCTACAAGCGGTTGATGAGCCCGCTGGTCAACATGACCTCGCTGGCGCTTGCGCCACTGGGCGGCGTGCTGCTGATCTGGCTGCTGGGCCAGCCCAATTCGATGCCGGTCTATATCGGCATCCTGCTGCTGCTGGGCATCGTCTCGAAGAACTCGATCCTGCTGATCGACTTCGCGATCGAGGAGATGAACAAGGGCGTCGGCAAGCTCGATGCGATCCTTGATGCCGGGCACAAGCGTGCGCAGCCGATCGTGATGACTACCGTGGCGATGACCGCGGGCATGGTGCCGGTGGCGCTGTCGCTTTCCGGCGACGGGGCGTGGCGCCAGCCGATGGGCATCGTGGTGATCGGCGGGCTGGTGCTCTCCACCCTGTTGACGCTGTTGATCGTGCCGGCGGGCTTCAGCCTTGCCGATGGCTTCGAGAAGCGCGTCGGCCCGTGGCTGCGCTCGCGGATGCTGACCTACAAGCCGGGCGACGACACACGTCCGCATGGCGAGCCCGAGCCCGATCTCCCCTATCCGGGCAAGCCCTCGGCAATCCCTGCACGGCGGCTTCCTCCGGGCGCCGAGCCTGCCGAATGACCGCAAAAGGGGTGACGGACGGGCCCCGCAGGGGCTAAGGCCGGATTATGGCTAAGCGTTCCCTGAGGCCTCTTACATTCGGCGGCCAGCCGCTCACCGTCGATCGCGCCAGTCGGATGCGCTGGACGGCGACGGGGATGCTCGCGGCGATGGCGGTGATCTTCGTCTCCACCCACGGGCTGGCCACCACTGGCCACCCGGCATGGGGTTATCTCAACGCTTTCGCGGAAGCGGCGATGGTCGGCGGGCTGGCAGACTGGTTCGCGGTTACCGCGCTGTTCCGCCATCCGCTCGGACTGCCGATCCCCCACACCGCGATCATTCCCGAAAACAAGGACCGCATCGCCGACACGATGGCGGCCTTCCTGCGCGAGAATTTCCTCACCCCTGCCGTCGTTGCGCGGCGGATGGCGGTGATGAACGTCGCCAAGGCGGCGGGCGAGTTTCTGGCGGCCTCACCCGGCAGGGACGGGGACGAACGCTCGCGCATCACATCGGGCGCCGCGGAACTGCTGGCCGAGGTGCTCGAATCGCTCGATCCCGACCGGCTCGGCACCCAGGTGCGTGCCGGGCTGGCCGGACAGCTCGCCAAGCTCGACATCGCCCCGCTCGCCGGGCGGATGATCGAAAGCGCGATGGTCGACAAGCGTCACCAGCCGCTGATTGACGGTTTCGTCAGGTGGGCGGGCCTGACGCTGGAGGACAACGAGGAAACGATCCGCGAGATCATCCACCAGCGCGTTTCGGGCGTGCTGCGCTGGGCGGGGATCGACAAGACCATCTCCTCCAGCGTGCTCGACGGGCTCTACAAGCTGCTGGCCGAGGTGCTGGTCAATCCCGATCACCCCCTGCGCGGCAAGATAGAGGAGGGTCTGGCCAAGCTCGGGCAGGATTTGCAGCACGACCCCGCCACCCGCGCCAAGGTCGAGGACATGAAGCGCGATCTGATCGCCAACCCCGCGGTTGCCGTGTGGTGGACAGGGGTGTGGGAGCGGATCCGCCAGTCGCTGATCCGCCGCGCGCGCGATCCGGAAAGCGGGATGGGCGCGGAAATGCGCACGATGCTCGGCGAGTTGGGCGAGGCGCTCCAGCAGGACGCGCGGCTCCAGCACCAGATCAACCGCTTCGCCCGCCGGACGATGGTGGGCGTGGCGACCCGTTATGGCGACCAGATCGTCCGGCTGGTGTCAGAGACGGTGAAGCGCTGGGACGCCCGCACCATCACCGACCGCGTCGAGGGCGCCGTAGGCCGCGACCTCCAGTTCATCCGCATCAACGGCACGCTGGTGGGCGGGCTGGTGGGCATGACGCTGCACTTCCTCACCACGGTGCTGTGACGTGCGGAGCTACCCGAGCCGGTAGGTGAGCGAAGTCGCGAAGTAGGACTTGAACGGCATCCCGGCAGCGTCGCGCGCCGGTTCGAAGGTCGCGGACCCCATCAGGCGGCAAGCGGGCGATTCGATGTCCTTCGTCTCGGTCGCCTCGATCAGGGTGCAGCTTTCGACCTTGCCCTGTTCGGACACGATCACCCGCATCCGCAGGATCGCCTGCTCGCCCCGACGCGCCGCTTCGCTCGGATAATCGGACTGGATGCGGCGCACGATCGCATCCGGATTGGTCCATCGCGGCGCGCTGATCGCGGTCAGATGCTTTTCGGGATCAAGCCCCCAATCGCGCAGCAGATCGAGCGCGCACTGGTTCAGCACGTCGAAAGCGGCGTTCAGCGGCCCGGTCTTGAGCCGCACCGTGCGTCCGCCCTGTCGCAGCTCGACGAACTGCACCTGCTTGCCTAGCGCCGTGTCGAGCAGGGTCACGGAGGTCGCCGGCGGCGTTTCCTGCTCCTCGGGCATCCCCTCATTGATCGTCACGCCCGAAAAGATGACGCCGTCACCAAACCCTTCGACGGTGCCTGTGAAGGGCCGGGTGCGGTGCGGCGTCTGGCCTTCGAAAAAGCGCAGGTCCGTCAGCGCACGGCTCCGGAACGGCTTGAACGCAGGCCCGGCGACGGTCAGTCCGGCGGCATCTCCGGGAGCGTATTGCTGGAAGCGCAGGAAGTGCTTGTTCTCGCCTTCTCCGAAGGTGCGGATGAGCTGGCACTTGTCGCGCGCGAAATCGACGTTCCACTGGCTGCTGGGGGCCAGTTCGACCGGCGCCTTGGCTGCGGCGAGCGGGGCGGCGGTGGCGAGAGCGGCAAGAGCAAGCAGGGTGCGACGCATGAAAAAACCTCCGACAGTCGTGCCAGACTGCCGGAGGTTCGTTTCGGAATAAAGACCTTTGCGATGAAACGCTTACAGCGCTCCAGTCAGCTCCGGCACCGCGGTGAACAGGTCGCCCACCAGGCCGATATCCGCGACCTGGAAGATCGGGGCGTCTTCGTCCTTGTTGATAGCGATGATGACCTTCGAGTCCTTCATGCCGGCAAGGTGCTGGATCGCGCCCGAGATACCGATCGCGAAGTAGACTTCGGGGGCGACGATCTTGCCGGTCTGGCCGACCTGGTAGTCGTTGGGGACATAACCCGCATCGACCGCAGCGCGGCTCGCGCCGATCGCGGCGCCGAGTTTGTCGGCGAGCGGCGTGATGGTTGCTTCGAAGGTTTCCGCGTCCTTCAGCGCGCGGCCGCCCGAGACGATGATCTTGGCGCTGGTCAGTTCCGGACGCTCGCTCTTGGCGATTTCCGAGCTGACGAAGCTGGAGGTGCCGGCGTCACCGGGGCCGCTGACGGCTTCGACGGTGCCCGAACCGCCTTCGGTCGCGGCCTTCTCGAAAGCGGTGCCGCGCACGGTGATGACCAGCTTGGCATCGGTCGATTCGACGGTGGCGATGGCGTTGCCGGCGTAGATCGGCCGGGTGAAGGTCTTGGGGCCTTCGACCGACAGGATCTCGCTGACCTGCATCACATCGAGATGCGCCGCGACGCGCGGGGCGACGTTCTTGCCCTGCGTGGTGGCAGCGGCAAGGAAGGCGTCGTGATCGGCCATCAGCGCGGCGGCGAGCGGCGCGACGTTTTCGGCGAGGCCGTTTGCGTAAGCAGCATCGTCCGCCACGTGGACCTTGCCCACGCCCGCGATCTTGGCGGCGGCCTCGGCAACCGAACCGCAGTTTTGACCGGCGACCAGCAGGTGCACTTCGCCCAGCTTCGATGCGGCGGTCACCACGGCCAGCGTGGCATCCTGCACCTTGGTGTTGTCATGTTCGACGAGAACCAGAGTCTTCATGGGAATAACCTCTCAAATACCGTGGCGTGCTCAGGCGATGCCGAGCGCCTTGACCTTCTCGACCAGTTCGGCGACGTCGGCGACCTTGATGCCGGCCTGACGCACCGGCGGCTCGGCGACCTTGAGGGTCTTGAGGCGCGGGGCGATGTCGACGCCGTAATCACCCGGGGTCTTGGTCGCGAGCGGCTTCTGCTTGGCCTTCATGATGTTGGGCAGCGAGGCATAGCGCGGCTCGTTGAGGCGCAGGTCGGTGGTGACGATCGCGGGCATGGCCAGCTTCACGGTCTGCAAGCCGCCATCGACTTCGCGCTTCACCACGACCGAGTCGCCTTCGACGGCGACGGTGTTGGCGAAGGTACCCTGCGGGCGGCCCATCAGCGCGGCGAGCATCTGGCCGGTCTGGTTCGAATCGTCCGAGATCGACTGCTTGCCGAGGATCACGAGGCCGGGGGCTTCTTCATCGGCAATCGCCTTGAGGATCTTGGCGACCGCCAGCGGTTCGACTTCCTCTTCGGTCTCGACGAGGATCGCACGGTCGGCACCCATGGCGAGCGCGGTGCGGAGGGTTTCCTGCGCCTTGGCCGGGCCGACGCTGACAGCGACGATTTCAGTGGCCGCGCCCTTTTCCTTGAGGCGGATGGCTTCCTCGACCGCGATCTCGTCGAACGGGTTCATGCTCATCTTGACGTTGGCAAGGTCAACGCCCGTGCCATCGGCCTTGACCCGCGGCTTGACGTTGTAATCGATCACCCGCTTGACGGGGACGAGGATCTTCATGGGGTTTGTCCTTCCTCTCAAAGAATCACGTGACGCATGTGCGCCTTGGCCGCCCGCCTAGCTTGCGTTTACGTAAACGTCAAGCGAGGCGGGCCGCTGTTCTAGCCGGGCGAGGTTGATACGAGACCAGCCCCGCCCGGGATGTATTCGCGCCGTGTCAGGCGGCCTTCTTCACTTCCGCAACGATCTTCTGCGCCGCATCGCCGAGATTGTCGGCGGGCACGATCGCGAGGCCCGAGTTGGCGAGGATCGCCTTGCCTTCGGCCACGTTGGTGCCTTCCAGACGCACGACCAGCGGAACCTGCAGGTTCACGTCCTTGGCCGCCTGCACGATCCCGTTGGCGATCACGTCGCACTTCATGATCCCGCCGAAGATGTTCACGAGGATGCCCTCGACCGCCGGGTCCTTGAGGATGATCTTGAAGGCCGCGGTGACCTTCTCGGTGGTGGCGCCGCCGCCCACGTCGAGGAAGTTGGCCGGGAAGGCGCCGTTGAGCTTGATGATGTCCATCGTCGCCATGGCGAGGCCGGCGCCGTTGACCATGCAGCCGATGTTCCCATCCAGCTTGATGTAGGCGAGGTCGTATTCGCTCGCCTCGACTTCCGCCGGGTCTTCCTCGGTCTCGTCACGCAGGGCTTCGATATCGGGGTGGCGGTAGAGGGCGTTGCCGTCAAAGCTCATCTTGGCGTCGAGCACCAGCAGCTTGCCGTCTTCGCTTTCGACCAGCGGGTTGATTTCCAGCATCTCGCAATCGGTGGCGAGGAAGGCGTCATAGAGCTGCTTGGCGAGCTTCTGGGCCTGCTTGTTGAGATCGCCCTGAAGTTTCAGCGCGAAGGCCACGGCGCGGCCGTGGTGCGGCTGGAAGCCCTGTGCGGGGTCGATCGAGAAGGTGGTGATCAGCTCGGGCGTGTCATGCGCCACGGTCTCGATGTCCATCCCGCCCTCGGTCGAAACTACGAAGGCGACACGGCCCGTCGCACGGTCGACCAGCAGCGAGAGGTAGTATTCCTTGGCGATGTCGACGCCGTCGGTGATGTAGAGGCGGTTGACCTGCTTGCCCGCATCACCCGTCTGGATGGTGACCAACGTGTTGCCGAGCATTTCCTTGGCGTGGGCCTCCACTTCCTCAAGGCTCTTGGCGAGACGCACGCCGCCCTTGGCATCGGGGCCGAGTTCCTTGAATTTGCCCTTGCCGCGGCCACCCGCGTGGATCTGTGCCTTCACGACATAGAGCGGTCCGGGGAGCTTCTTGGCGGCCTCAACCGCTTCTTCGACGCTCAGTGCGGCATGGCCGGCGGGCACCGCGATGCCGTGCTTGGCGAGCAGTTCCTTGGCCTGATATTCGTGAACGTTCATTGCGTATCGATCCCTTCAATGCATTCTACGGGGAGAGGTTCGTCCACGCGGGGCCTAAGCACGGATCGTCCCTCTTGAAAAGTGCCCTGTGCAGGGGCAACAGCAAGCCTCTCATGATTGACAGGTCGCACCTTCAGGCCATCGTCCGCGAGGCGGGCAGGATCGCCCATTCGCGTTGGCCGGGGGCGGGTCATGCCCTGCACAGCTGGGACAAGACGCCCGGCAGCCCGGTGAGCGAGGCCGATCTGGAAGTCGACCGCTTTCTGAAGCGCGAATTGCACCGGCTGCTGCCGTCCGCCGCGTGGCTTTCCGAGGAAACCGCCGATGACAAGGTGCGCACCCGAAGCGGCCTGATCTGGCTGGTCGACCCGATTGACGGCACCCGCGATTTCGTGGCCGGTCGGCCCGGCTGGGCGGTGTCGGTGGCGCTGGTGAGCTCCGGCCGGCCGCTGATCGGTATGCTCTCTGCCCCCGCGCGCGGGGAGGAATGGATCGCGGTGGCCGGGCAGGGCGCGACCCTCAATGGCGAGCCGATCCATGCGAGCACCCGTGCCGAGTTCTCCGGCGCGCGGGTGCCGACCCACAGCCTGCCCCGGGAAGACCGCGATCTGGTCGCGGTGGAGCAGCCCAATTCGATCGCGCTCAGGATCGCGATGGTCGCGGATGACCGGGCGGACCTCGTCGCCACGCTGCGCTGGGGCTATGAATGGGACATCGCCGCCGCCACCCTGATCGCGCGCGAGGCGGGGGCGGAAGTGACCGACGCCTTCGGTCGCCCGCTCGCCTACAACAAGCATGATCCGCGCGATTTCGGCGTGCTGGTGTGCTCGCCCGCGATCCATGCCGCGGCGGTGGAGCGGTTGGCGGAGCGGGCCAAGGCGCTGCGGTAAAAGCAAAACGGGCCACCCCTGAGGGCAGCCCGTTCTGTTTTCGCGGATTGCGGAGGCTTAATTCCCCGCGCGTGCCTTGGCGACATCATCCTGGCTGACCGGGATGATCTTGATTTCGACCCGGCGGTTGAGCGGCTCGTTGACGTTGTCGCCCGTCTTGACGCGCAGGTAATCATACTGCTCGCCAAAGCCCTTGGTCGCCATGCGCGCCCGTGCCACGCCGCGTGCGGCAAGGTAATCGGCCACCGCCTGCGCGCGCTGTTCGGACAGGCGCTGGTTGGTCGCCGGGCTGCCGGTGGTGTCGGTGAAGCCATAGACGTCGATCAGGCTGTTGGGGTACTTGATCAGGGTCTCGGCGACCGAGTTCAGCGTATCCTGGAAGGCCGGGTTGATGGCCGCCGATCCGGTCGCGAAGGTCACGCCGTCAGGCAGGCGCACGAGAATCGCTTCCTGATCGCCGATCTGTTCGACATCCACGCCGCTGCCGGCGGTCTGTTCCTTCAGTTCCTTGATCTGGTCGTCATACTGCTTGCCGAGCACCGCGCCGGCCGAGCCGCCGATGCCCGCGCCGATGATGCGCCCGGTGTCCCCGCCGATCGCGCCGCCCAGCAGGTAGCCGAGCGTGCCGCCCAGGCCCACGCCGATCGCGGTGCGCGAGATCTTCTTCTCGCCGGTGTTCGGATCGGTCACGCAGGCGGTGGTGGTGGCCAGCAGGGCCACAGCCGCAGTGCCGGTCTTCAAGATGTTCGTGATATTCATGAACTTTGCCTCCCTTTTTTCGTCCCGCTGACGATGCCATGGCGCCCCTCTGGCGGCAAGACGTCGTTGCGGTAGGACTAGGCGCCTTTGGGCTGGCCATCCTTGACCCATGTTGAACAAGGACGCGGCCCGCCGTTCAGTGTTCCGCGATCCCGAGTTGCGTGGCTGGCAAGTCGACCTGATTGTGCTAGCGCAGTCGGCGTGACACCTTTTCCCTGGACCGACCTTGCCATCATCATCGCGCTTGTCGTGCTCAACGGCGTCTTCGCCATGTCCGAGCTCGCCATTGTCAGCGCCAAGACGAGCGCGCTGGAGGCGAAAGCCGAAGCCGGGTCCACCAGCGCACGGCTGGCGATCCAGCTGGCAGCGAACCCGGGCAAATTCCTGTCCACGGTGCAGATCGGCATCACCCTGATCGGCATCATCAACGGTGCCTATTCCGGCGCGAGCCTTGGCGGCCCTGTCGGCGAGCGGATGGCGGCGCTGGGTCTGCCGGCGGAATATGCCGACGAGGCCGGCTTCGCGGTGGTGATCGCCTTCACCACCTATCTCAGCCTCATCATCGGGGAGCTGGTGCCCAAACAGCTGGCCTTGCAGATAGCGGTGCCGGTCTCGCTGGTGATGGCCCGCCCAATGGCGTTCCTCGCAAAGGCCGCCGCGCCGCTGGTGTGGCTGCTCGATTCGAGCTCGGCGGCGATCATCCGCCTGTTCGGCATCCGTGACGGCGATGAAGGCCGGGTGACGGCCGAGGAATTGCAGATGATCTTCGCCGAGGCGACCCGTTCGGGCGTTATCGAGGACGAGCAGCGCCAGCTTCTCACCGGCGTGGTGCGCCTTGCCGAGCGCCCCGTGCGCGAGATGATGACCCCGCGCACCGAGGTCGACTGGATCGAGGCCGATGCCGATGCCGACGAGATTCGCGAGACGATCGAGGATTCGTCGCACTCGCTGCTGCCCGTGGCGGACGGTTCGCCCGACACCATCCTCGGCGTGGTCAAGGTGCGCGATGTGCTGGCGGCGCTGGTGGCGGGACGCCCGGTCAGCTTGCGCGACATGATGCGCAAGGTCGAAGTGGTTCCCGACCAGCTCGACGCGATGGACGCGCTGCGGGTGCTGCAATCCGCCGAGGTGGCGATGGCCGTGGTGCATGACGAATACGGCCACTTCGAAGGCATTGTCACGCCTGTCGACCTGCTGACCGCGATTGTCGGCAATTTCGCCAGCGATTCGGACGATGGCGATCTGCCGAGCGTGGTGGAGCGCGAGGATGGATCGTTGCTGGTGTCGGGCTCGCTGTCCGCCGATGCCCTCGCCGACCGGCTCGGGCTGGAATATGGCGAGGACCGCGAATTCGGCACTGCGGCGGGTTACGCCCTTTCGGTGCTGAAGAAGCTGCCGCACGAAGGCGAGCACTTCAACGATCAGGGCTGGCGCTTCGAGGTGGTCGACATGGACGGGCGCCGCATCGACAAGCTGCTGGTCAGCCGGGTGCGGGAGGGGGACTGAGTCTTCTTGTTTTCGCCCTCAAGCGCCGGGCGGCGGACATCCGTCCGCCTTGGCGTTCGCGGCATAAGCCGCGGCGGCCGTTCGGCCTTGCGGTCGCTCCGCGACCGATCCCAGCACTGACCCGGACAGGTTTGCGAAGCGTCAGGCGCTCGGGATCACCGTGCTGGCAGACTGACCGTCACCTTCCGGGGCGGCGATGATGTCGCGGGTGATGCGGCCCTTGGCGACCGTGTTGGTGCCGGTGTCGCCCACCTGCGAGCGGATGCCCGGATCGGCGCGGCCCGCACGGTCGAGCACGCTCGCTTCCACGCGGCTGCGCGGCGCGGGGCCACCGAACAGTGCATCGAGCGCCTGCTCGGATGCCGTGCCTTCTGCAGGGCGCGGGG
>Ga0114986_1000213_pt1 | contig 16058 bp, 13 predicted proteins | sample Shrwel1BS1Day17_FD_96988 | JGI IMG/M metagenome (GOLD analysis project Ga0114986, IMG submission 96988) | Subsurface microbial communities from deep shales in Ohio, USA - Utica-3 well 1 S-1-Day17 | ecosystem: Environmental > Aquatic > Deep subsurface > Shale gas/oil reservoir > Produced... | reverse complement strand
GCGCAGACCCTCGCGGTAGTGTTGCAGGCCATACACCAAGGCGCCGAAGGTGCCGGCCATGGCACCGGCATCGACCACCGACAGGATGGGCAGGCCGAAGCGCTGCGCCAGATCGGCCGCACTGGGCTGACCGTCGTACAGGCCCATCACGCCTTCGACGATGATGAGGTCGGCCTCCTGCGCCGCCGCATGCAGGCGCGCGCGGCAGTCGGCCTCGCCGGTCATCCACAGATCGAGCTGGTGCACCGGTGCGCCGCTGGCCAGCGCATGCCAGAACGGGTCGAGGAAGTCCGGCCCGCACTTGAACACGCGCACGCGCCGCCCCTGGCGCGTGTGCAGCCGCGCCAGCGCTGCGGTGATCGTGGTCTTGCCCTGGCCGGAGGCCGGGGCGGCGATGAGGATGGCGGGGCAACGGATCGGTTCAGCCATGGGACAGGATTGTGAAGGGGCTCAGGGCCTGTTCATTTCGCAAGTGCAGCCAGACGCTAGAGCGGAGCCCAGCGCAGGCCGACAAAGAGGCTGCGGCCGGCCGTGGCATAGCCGCTGGCGAGCTGGTAGGGGGTGTCGGTCAGGTTGTCGATGCGCGCCAGCATCGACCAGTCCTTGCCGATACGCGTGCTCGCGTGCAGGTGCAGCAGCGCATAGCCCGGCAGCACCGTCGTGTTGTCGGCCGCGTCGTAGCGCGCGCCGGACAACAGGGCCCCGGCCCCCAGTTGCCAACGGCCGAAACGGCGATCGACCGCCAGGTTCACATGGTGGCTGGCACGCCGCGCCAGCAGCTTGCCGGTCTGCGTGTCACGCGGTTCCTGCACGTCGAGCGAAGCCTTGAACGTCGCCTCGGCCAACCGGACCTGCAACGTCAAGGTCATCCCGGTGTAGTCTGCCGCGGCGGTGTTGCCGTAGCAGCCGTTGGGACTGTTGGTGCAGCCGGTGTTGCTGTTGGCATAGGTGATCAGGTTGCGGACCTCATTGCGGTACACCACGAGGCCAAACTGCGCAGGACCTTTCCCATACTGCAACCCCAGCTCCTGGTTCGTACTGGTCTCCGGTTTCAGACTGGCCACGCCATAGCTGCTGAAGCGCTGGTATAGCGTCGGCGCGCGGAAGGCGGTGCCCGCCGAAGCGGTGGCGCGCCATTGCGGCGACAGTGCCAGGCCATAGGCCAGGCTGCCGGTGTCCTGGCCACCGAACTCGCTGTCGTCGTCATGCCGGGCATTGAACTGCAGCGAGTGAGGCCCGTGGCGCCAGCCATAGCCCAGCGCCAATGCGTCCTGCCGACGTTCGCGGTAGATCGGCCGGTTTTCCAGGTAATCGACTTTGCGCTCCAGCGCCGCGGTGAACTGATGGGCGCCGAAGCGGAGCTCGTTCTGGAACAGGTAGCCATTGAGCCGCGTCATCGTGAGATAGGCCGACGGCCTGGTCTCGTATTGCACCCGCGACTCGGTGGCGCTGAGCACGGTGCTGTAGTGCTCGCTCCACTGGCCCCGCCAGTTCAGGCCACGGGCCTGCACCAGGTTGAGTGCATGGTCATCGCGGGTCGAGGCCGGCGTCCTGTTGGAGGCGTCGTACTGCGCATCCGTGCTGCCAGACAGGGCCGTGGCTTCAAGACGATGGGCCGCATTGAGCTGCCAGCCGAGCCGCCCGCTGAACGACTCGGTCTTGTAGCCGTCATCGTCCGGGTTGTAGCCGGTGACCGGCCGGATGTTGAAGCCGTTGCTGGCCTCGCCGGCCAGGCCGAGTGCGTAGTCGAACGCGCCTTGAGCGCCGCTGAAGCCGACGTCCCACTGGCGCGTGCCATAGGTGCCCAGCCCGACGCCGGCATAGGGCGCAAACGGACGATCGCCCTTGCGAGTGAAGATCTGCACCACGCCGCCAAGCGCGTCCGAGCCATAGACGGCTCCGGCCGGACCGCGCAGGATCTCGATGCGCTCGACCTGCGCCAGCGGAATCGATTCCCACGGCGCACCCCCGGTGGACTGGGAATCGACACGGACGCCATCGATGAAGACGGCCGTGAAGCGGGTTTCAGCGCCGCGCAGGTACAGGCTGGTGGCATTGCCGGGGCCGCCATTACGCGCCATCTCGATGCCCGGCACGCGCACCAGCACGTCGGCCAGGCCGGTGGCGCCGCTGCGCTCGATCTCGGCGCGGTCGATCACGGTGACGTCGGCCACCAGATCGACCAGCGGCCGTACGGTGCGGGTGGCGGTGACCACGGTTTCCCGCAGCATGGCGGCAGGCGGTGTTTGGGCGTGCAACGCCCGGACAGGCAGCAGGGATGCCGCGGCCAGCGCCAGTGCGGCGAGCCCCTCGGCAAGGAAACGGATTTTCATGAATGGAAGAACACATGGAAGCCCTCCCCGGCTTCCCCGCCAGGGCATGGACGTCACGGCTGCGCGCCAGGCGCACAACCACCGTGTTGGCCGGTATCCGGGCTGGTGGAAACAACCTTCATCGCCTTCCCGGAGCTTGGTTCACGCTCCAGTGGCTGGTGGATGAAAGCGGTGCCGTCAGGCACGTCCACTTACCGTTGCGGGGGCAGCGCAGGTTAGGTCGACCAAGGCCGGTCTCCCCTCCTGCTTCCCGTTGAACTGCGGCGTGTGAACCACACCGCGAGCACCAACGTGACGGATTTTACGCTGGACAAGCTGTCGCCAACCCTACAATGCGGGGTCTTGGTCACTACACCTATGTCGAATCCGACCCAAACCGAGCAACTGATCGAGCGCGTGGAGCGCCTGCTGGTGCGCTATGAGGAATTGCAGCGCACCAATGCGCTGCTGGCCGCACAGGTCGAAACCCTGACCAGCGAACGTGACTCGCTCAAGTCGCGCCTGAGCGCCGCGCGCGCCCGCGTGGACGCTTTGCTGGAGCGCCTGCCGGAAACGGCCGACAACCACAAGGGCGCCGCATGAAACAGCTCGAAGTGCAGATCATGGGCCAGAGCTACCTGCTCGGCTGCCCCGAAGGCGGTGAGACCCGCCTGCTCGATGCGGTGGAGCGCGTCGATACCGCCATGTGCAAGATCCGCGATGCCGGCAAGGTGAAAGCCCGCGACCGCATTGCCGTGCTGGCCGCTCTCAACCTGGCCTTCGACCTGTCAGATCGTGCCAGCCAGCCCGAGCGGCCGGCGGCCCCCGTCTCGACGGCAGCCACCGCTGCACCGGTCCACGGCAATGCCGACCGCAACAGCGGCCTGGACGCGCTGCTGGACCGCCTGGACACAGTGCTCGGCGAAGACGGAAGGCTGATCTGAAGTCGGCGACGAACGGCGCCCTCTTCAATCTGCCCCCTGGCGCCGCAGCGCCTACAATCTCCCCTGTCTGCAATGCCGCCGGGCTTTATATTTCCTTGAACCAATGCTCATTGAGCCCGGGCTTGGAACATCGCCTGGCTAGCGTGATCGTCTCGCGTCAGATGAACCCAAGGCCAACGCTGACCTCGCCCACCTGAACCCCGGTTCAGGATGCCGGTCCGGTGGCACTTGCAGACACCTTATTTCTCCCCACCACTGTCCTTCCCCGCCGCCGAACCCTCTGGCCGGGGCGCCCGAGTGCTGGCGTGCACAGCCACCTCAGGCGCGTCCGGTCGCAACGCACGATGCTTCTCGAACCGCAACTGATCGCTGAACTGGCCCTGATGGGCATCACCGCCGGCTTCCTGGCCGGGCTGCTGGGCATCGGTGGCGGCATGATCATGGTGCCGTTCATGACGCTGATCCTGGAGGCCAAGGCCTTCCCGGCCGAGTATGTGGTCAAGATGGCGGTGGCCACCTCGCTGGCCACGATCTGCTTCACCTCGCTCTCCTCGGTACGCGCACACCATAAGCGCGGCGCCGTGCTGTGGCCGGTGGCGCGCGTGCTGGCGCCGGGCATCCTGCTGGGCGCGCTGATCGGCGCGCAGATCGCCGCCGCTCTGCCCACACGCATCCTGGGCATGGTGTTCTCGCTCTTCATTGCCTACTCGGCCACGCAGATGTTCATCGACCGCAAACCCAAGCCGACGCGCACGCTGCCCGGGACTCCCGGCATGTTCGGCATGGGCAGTGTCATCGGTTTGATGTCTTCGGTGGTCGGCGCCGGCGGCGCCTTTGTCTCCGTGCCATTCATGACCTGGTGCAACGTGAAGATTCACCAGGCGGTCGGCACCTCGGCCGCACTGGGCTTTCCCATCGCGCTGGCGGGTACGCTGGGCTACATCTGGGCCGGGCGCAACCTGCCGGACATGCCTGCCGGTGCCTTCGGCTACCTGTATCTGCCGGGCCTGCTGGTGATCGCCACCATGAGCATCCTGACTGCGCCGCTGGGGGCGCGCACGGCCCACCGCATGGACATCCGGCCACTCAAGCGCGCCTTCGCGGTGCTGCTGTACCTGCTGGCAGCGTATTTCCTGATGCGTTGAGCATCAACCCTGATGGCTGGCGTGGCGCCGGACACGGATAATGCCCTCGCGCGGCCTGCAGGTACAAGACCGCGTCATCCACACGTCTGAGGGGACATCGTTCATGAGAATCGCCATCATCGGCCAACAGGACTTCGGCAAGGCTGTCCTGGAGGCATTCCTGGCGCGCGGCGACGAAGTGGCCGGCGTCTTCTGCAAACCCGAGGGTGCGGGCGAGAAGCCCGATGCCCTGCGCGCTGCTGCCGAAAGCCGCGGCCTGAAAGTGTTCCAGTTCGCCAGCCTCAAGAGCGCCGAAGCCGAAGCGGCCCTGCGTGGACTGGAGGTCGACCTCGGCGTCATGGCCTACGTGCTGCAGTTCGTGCCGCAGTCGCTGACCAGCATCCCGAAACACGGCACCATCCAGTACCACCCCTCGCTGCTGCCCCGTTACCGCGGCCCCTCCTCGATCAACTGGCCTATTGCGCGCGGTGACGCAGAGACCGGCCTGACCATTTTCCGCCCCACCGATGGCCTGGACGAAGGCCCGGTGATCCTGCAGAAGACCTGCCCAATCGGCCCGGACGACACGCTGGGTGACGTCTACTTCAACAAACTCTTCCCGCTCGGCGTTAACGCCATGCTGGAGGCCGCCGACCTGGTGGTGACCGGCCAGCACACGGAGACAGCACAGGACGAGTCTCAGGCCAGCTACGAAGGCTGGTTCAAGGCCGAGGAGGCGCGCATCAACTGGGCCAACCATGTGGACCAGGTCTACAACCTGATCCGTGCCTGCAACCCCGCGCCCGGCGCCTGGACCGAACTGGCGGGCACACGGGTGTCCCTGTTCGACTGCCGCAAGCATCCGGTACGCCGCTTTGCCGACGTACAGGGCAAACCGGGCGACGTCGTGAAGGTCACCGACACCTCGCTCTTCATCAATGCACAGGGCGGGCAGATCGAGGTTCTGAAGCTGCGCCCCGAGGGCGGCAAGAAGATGGGGGCGGCAGAGTTCGCGCGCGCGCAGGGCCTGCTTTCCTGAACCGCATCGGGACCTCAATCCAAGGGCAGCTGTGGCTGCCCTTTTTCTTGCCGCTCCCGAGGCGCAATGCCCGCGCGCCCGGCTACGCGTAAGCCCCATCCGCGAAAACCCTAGGTTGGTGGAAAAAATCTGAAAAGTTGACCACCATCAAGAGAATTTCGTTTAAAAGATTTGACCATGCTTTCGTACAAGACCACGGACATAAAAGAGGGTCGCGAAAGATGGGAACCAGGTAAGACTGATTAATCAAGGAGACACCATGGTCACTGCCATTCGTTCGAAGTTAGGGTCTGGAATGCTGAAAGCCGCTGCCGGGTTGATCGCAGTGGCCGCACTCTCGGTGACGACACAAGCCGTTGCCTGGGAACCCACCAAGCCGGTGGAGTTCGTGGTGCCAGCCGGGACCGGGGGAGGTGCAGATCAGATGGCGCGCCTGATGCAGGGCATCATCGTCAAGCACAAGCTGATGAACCAATCGATGATCGTCGTGAACAAGTCTGGCGGCGCCGGTGCCGAGGGCTTCCTCTCGGTCAAGGAGGCCAAGGGCGACCCGCACAAGATCATCATCACGCTGTCCAACCTGTTCACCACACCGCTGGCGACCGGCGTGCCCTTCAACTGGAAGGACATGACGCCCGTGTCGATGATGGCGCTTGACCAGTTTGTACTGTGGGTCAATGCGGACAAGCCGTACAAGACGGCCAAGGAGTACCTGGACGCCGTGAAGGCCGCCGGTCCCAACAAGATGAAGATGGGGGGTACCGGCTCCAAGCAGGAAGACCAGATCCTGACGGTCGGCATCGAGAAGGCCACCGGCACCAAGTTCATCTACATCCCCTTCAAGGGCGGCGGCGAGGTGGCGGTGCAACTCGTCGGTGGGCACGTCGACTCCAGCGTCAACAACCCGGCCGAGGCCGTGGCCCAGTGGCGCGCCGGCAAGCTGCGCGCCCTGTGCGTGTTCGACGACACCCGCATGCCCTACAAGGCCAAGGTCACCGACACCCAGTCGTGGAACGACATCCCGACCTGCAAGGAAGCCGGGGTGCCCACCGACTACGTGATGCTGCGCGGCATTTTCGCGGCCCCCGGCATCACGCCCGACCAGCTGAAGTACTACGTTGATCTGATGAACAAGATCCGCGCCACGCCGGACTGGAAAGAGTACATGGAAAAGGGTGCCTTCAACCAGACCTTCATGACGGGGGCCGACTTCAGCAAGTGGCTCGCCACCGCGGAAGCCACCCACCGCACCCTGATGCAGGAAGCCGGCTTCCTGGCCAAGTAAGTCCGCCCTCCCCCGACGACCCAGAACAGGGTGACCGTTCGCTGCAACGGTCACTGGGGGGAGGTGCTGCCTCTCGATCAAACAAACTGCGTAAAAGTTCCTGATGGAGCCGGATATGGATACACAAGAAACGGGTGGAACAGGCGTCTCCACCCACATCGCCGATGCCGTCGTGGCCGTGCTCGTCATGCTGCTCGGTGCCGTGGTCGTCTACGGTAGCCAGAAGCTGGGCTCCGACTGGGGCAGCGACGGTCCGGGCGCAGGCTACTTCCCCTTCTACATCGGCCTGATCCTGATCATCTCCGGCGCCGGCGTGCTGTACCAGGCGCTGGCGGGCAAGAGAAAGAATACCGATACCTTCGTGGACCGCGAACAACTCGGCCGCGTCATGTCGGTGTTGCTGCCGGCAGCCGTCTATGTCGGCGGCATCCAGTTGTTCGGCATCTACGTGGCATCCGCCGTCTATATCGCCCTGTTCATGGTGATCCTGGGCAAGTACTCCTGGATCAAAGGCATCATCGCGGCGCTGGTCGTCAACGTGCTGTTCTTCATGATGTTCGAGGTCTGGTTCAAGGTGCCGCTGCACAAGGGCGCCTACGACCTGCTCAGCGGCCTAGGTTATTGAGGCGACACGCCCCGCCCGCCTGTACGGAGATCACAAAAATGGAAGAGATCAATTCGTTGTTCCAGGGTTTCGCGGTGGTCATGACGCCGACGAACTTCCTGCTCATGATGGTCGGCATCATCCTAGGCGTTCTGATCGGTGTGCTGCCCGGACTCGGTGGCGCCAACGGCGTGGCCATCCTGCTGCCGCTGACCTTCAGCATGAACCCCACCTCGGCCATCGTCATGCTGTCGTGCATCTACTGGGGTGCACTGTTCGGCGGCGCCATCACCTCGGTGCTCTTCAACATCCCCGGCGAGCCGTGGTCGGTGGCCACCACCTTCGACGGCTACCCGATGGCACAGCAGGGTCGTGCCGGCGAAGCACTGGCCGGCGCCTTCACCTCGTCCTTCATCGGCGCCTTCGTCGCGGTGGTGATGATCACCTTCCTGGCTCCGCTGGTCGCCAAGTTCGCGCTCAAGTTCGGTCCCCCCGAGTTCTTCTCGGTCTACCTGCTGACCTTCTGCAGCTTCGTCGGCATGGGCAAGGGCTCGCCCTTCAAGATCCTCGCCTCCATGGCCATCGGCTTCGGCCTGGCGGCCGTCGGCATGGACACCGTGACCGGCCAGCTGCGTCTGACCTTCGGCATCCACGAGCTGATGCGCGGTTTCGACTTCCTGATCGCCGTGATCGGCCTGTTCGGCATCGGCGAGATCCTGCTGTCGATGGAAGAGGGCCTGGCCTTCTCCGGCAAGAGCGCAAAGATCGATGCCAAGGTGGTGCTGCAGACCTGGAAGAAGCTGCCGCAATACTGGGCCACCTCGCTGCGCGGTTCGCTGATTGGCATCTGGATGGGCATCACGCCCGGCGGCGCCACGCCAGCCTCCTTCATGAGCTACGGCGTGGCCAAGAAGATGTCGAAGAACGGCGCCAAGTTCGGCACCGGCGAACTCGAGGGCGTGGTGGCGCCCGAGACCGCGGCCCACGCCGCCGGCACCAGCGCCCTGCTGCCCATGCTGGCGCTCGGCATCCCCGGCTCGCCCACCGCGGCCGTGCTGCTGGGTGGCCTGCTGATCTGGGGGCTGCAACCCGGCCCGCTGCTCTTCGTCGAGCAGAAGGACTTCGTCTGGGGCCTGATCGCCTCCATGTACCTGGGCAACCTGGTCGGCCTGCTGGTGGTGCTCACCACGGTGCCACTGTTCGCCTCCATCCTGCGCATCCCGTTCTCGATCATTGCGCCTGTGATCATCGTGATCTGCGCCATCGGCGCCTACACCGTGCATAACGCCATGCTCGACATCTGGTTCATGCTGTTGTTCGGTGTGGTCGGCTACGTCTTCAAGAAGCTCGACTACCCGCTGGCGCCGCTGGTGCTGGCGCTGGTACTGGGCGACAAGGCCGAGGACGCCTTCCGCCAGGCCATGCTGGTGTCACAGGGTGACCTGAGCATCATGTTCTCGAACGGCCTGGTCGGCGGCATTACCGCGCTGGCCCTGCTGATGCTGTTCTGGCCGCTGATCTCCAAGGTGATCGCGCTGGTGAAAGCACCGAAGCAGGATGAGTTTGCTGCCGAGCGGCCCGTGGACTGAAGGAGGAGACGACCATGCCAGTGATCGCAATGACCCAGGAGATGGGTTCACTCGCCAAAGACGTGGCCATGGAGCTGGCCGCCAGCATGAACCTTGCCGTGATGCGCCACGAAGTGGTAGACCACGTGGCCGGCAAGATGCACGTCTCCACCAGTCTGATCAACCGCCTACGCGAAGGCAAGGCCGGCCTGATCGAACGCGTGACCACCGACGTCGACCGCGTCGCGCTCTACACCGCGGAAGAAGTGTTCGCCCTCGCCAACCAGGGCAATGTGGTTCTGCGGGGCTGGGGCGCCACCTGCCTGCTGCGTCCGGTGCCCCACGTGGTGACGGTGCGCATCACGCGCTCGTTCAACAAGCGCGTCGAGTGGTTGATGAACCACCTGGAAACGGACGACCGCGACTTTGCGGAAAGCGAGATCCGCCGAAGTGACCATGCCCATGCCAGCCGCATGCATCAGCAGTTCGGCGTCACCTGGGGCGACCCGGTGCTGTACGACCTCGTGCTCAACACCGACCGCCTGAGCGTGCCCAGTTGCGTCGAGCTGATCCGTCAGCTCACCGCGCGGCCGGAGTTCCAGGAGTCGGAGGAGTCGCGCAAGCTGTTGGCCAACATGACACTGGCCGCCCGCGTGCGTGCCGCGCTCAAGAGCCATGAGCCCACGCAGGAGGTGAACATCACCATCGAGGCACACGGTGGCCGCATCGTGCTCAGTGGCATCGTGCTCAACGCAAGGGAGCAGGCCGAGGTCGAAAAGGTTGCCACGCAGGTGAGCGGCGTGACACAGGTCGAAAGCAAATTGCGCCTGATGTCACCCACCCGCACCTTCACCTACTCCAAGACCACTTGAGCCACCAGCTCCGCAGCGGCAGCCCGGGCTTCGCGGCCCGCGCGCCGGAGTTCATATTTTTCCGCGCTGCTTGAGCCGGCTCAGCGTCTCGGCCGACAGGTTGAGATAGGCCGCCAGTTCCTTCTTGGGAATGCGGTCGAACAGCTCGGCGTGCTTGCGCAGGAAACGGTGTACCCGGCCTGGCGCATCGAGCAGGTGCAGCGTGATGGTGTGCGCCATGATCTCGCTCATCAGGTTCATGACGTTGTACTCGAAGGTCCTCTTCACCTCGGGATACCGCTCCATGAAGGCGATCCACTGCGGCATCGGCAACTTGACCACACGCGCCTTGGTCACCGACACGATGCTGTAGGGGGTGGGCGTCTTCAGGCACCAGGCTGCGTAGCTGGTCTCCATGTCGCGCTCGGCCGCAAAGCGCAGGATCATCTCCTTGGCCTGCTGGTTCGCCACCACCCGCTTGAGGATGCCGTCGAGGATGAAGTACTGCTCCATCTCGTGCACGCCCTGGTGCAGCAGGTAGTCGCCCTTGTGGCAGTCGATGGTCGAGAGCAGCGGCTCCAGCTCGGCATAGGCCTGCTCATCCAGTTCCTTGAGCACGATGTTCTGCTTGAGCTGGACCCGGATGATGTTGCGCTCGGGGTGACTTTCGATGGTAGACATGAAATCTGGGGCGCGGCGCGGATGCTGGCGACCGACTCACGGTCGAGGAAAAGTTTCGAAAATTGACCGTGGTCAATGGTGGAACAGAAGACCCGTTTCTATGATAACTCGACGCTGCAGATGAACCGGCACGCGAGTACCGGAAGTGACAGTTCAGACGCAGCATTTTCGAGGCAGACCTAGGGACTTACACCATGACCCAAACCGCAGAATCCGGCGCACTGACCGATGGCTTCCATCTTGTCATCGATGCGCTGAAGCTCAATGGCATCGACACCATCTTCGGCCTGCCCGGCATACCGATCACCGACCTCACGCGCAAAGCGCAGGCCGAAGGCATGCGGGTCATCTCCTTTCGCCATGAGCAGAACGCCGGCAACGCCGCCGCCATTGCCGGTTTCCTGACGCAAAAGCCCGGCATCTGCCTGACGGTGTCTGCACCAGGTTTCCTCAACGGCCTCACCGCGCTGGCCAACGCCACCACCAACTGCTTTCCCATGATCCTGATCTCCGGCTCCAGCGAGCGCGAGATCGTGGACCTGCAGCAGGGTGACTACGAGGAGATGGACCAGCTCGCCATCGCCAAGCCGTTGTGCAAGGCAGCGTTCCGTGTGCTGCATGCCGAGGACATCGGCGTCGGCATCGCCCGCGCCATCCGCGCAGCCGTCTCCGGTCGGCCGGGCGGCGTCTACCTCGACCTGCCGGCCAAGCTGTTCTCGCAGGCCATGGACGGCGCCGCGGGCCAGGCCTCGCTGATCAAGGTGGTGGACCCGGCCCCGCGCCAGATTCCCGCCCCGGACGCCGTGCAGCGCGCGCTCAGCCTGCTCAAGGGCGCCAAGAAGCCGCTCATCGTGCTGGGCAAGGGCGCCGCCTATGCCCAGGCCGATGCCGACATCCGTGCCCTGGTCGAGAAGACCGGCATCCCATACCTGCCGATGTCCATGGCCAAGGGCCTGCTGCCCGACAACCATGCGCAGTCCGCAGCGGCAGCACGCTCCTATGTATTGCCCGAAGCCGACGTGGTGGTGCTGATCGGTGCGCGCCTGAACTGGCTGCTCTCGCATGGCAAGGGCAAGACCTGGGGCGGCAAGACGTCCAAGGACTGGGGTGGCCAGAAATTCATCCAGATCGACATCTCGCCCACCGAGGCCGACAGCAATGTGGCCATCGAGGCGCCGGTGGTCGGCGACATCGGCTCCTGTGTCACGGCCCTGCTGGCCGGCATCGGTTCGAACTGGCCCCAGCCACCGGCCGAGTGGCTGGATGCCATCAACGACAAGAAGAGCAAGAACATCGCCAAGATGGCCGAGACCCTGGCCAAGGACCCGGTGCCGATGAACTTCCACAGCGCGCTCAACGTGGTGCGCGACATCTTCAAGGCGCACCCGGACACCATCATGGTGAACGAAGGTGCCAATGCACTGGACTTCACGCGCTCCATCGTCGACATGTACCAGCCGCGCAAGCGCCTGGACGTGGGTACCTGGGGCATCATGGGCATCGGCATGGGCTTCGCCGTCGCGGCCGCCGTGACGACAGGCCAGCGCGTCATCGCCATCGAAGGCGACAGTGCCTTCGGCTTTTCCGGCATGGAAGTCGAAACCATCTGCCGCTACAACCTGCCGGTCTGTGTGGTGGTGTTCAACAATAACGGCGTCTACCGTGGCACCGACCAGAACCTCGGTGGCGGCGCCGACGTGGCACCTACCGTGTTCGTCAAGGATGCCCGCTATGAAAAGCTGATGGAGGCCTTCGGCGGCGTGGGTGTCTACGCCGCCACGCCGGCGGCGCTGCGCAAGGGCATCGAGGACGCTCTGAAGTCTGGCAAGCCGACGTTGATCAACGCCATCATCGACGAGACCGCCGGCACCGAAAGCGGCCGCATCACCAGCCTGAACCCGACGGCTGCCGTCAAGAAGTAGCCCCCCCCTCTTCCCGCCTTCACAAGAGCAACCCAAGGAGATAAGCACATGTCTGGAACCAAACCCCTCAAGGGCATCAAGATCATCGACTTCACGCACGTGCAGGCCGGCCCTGCCTGTACCCAGCTGCTGGCCTGGTTTGGCGCCGATGTGATCAAGGTCGAGCGCCCGGGCGCCGGTGACGTCACACGCAGCCAGCTGCGCGACATCCCTGACGCCGACGCGCTGTACTTCACCATGCTCAACAGCAACAAGCGTTCCCTGACGCTGGACACCAAGAACCCGGCTGGCAAGGAAGTGCTGGAAAAGCTGATCAAGGAGTCCGACGTCATGGTCGAGAACTTCGGCCCCGGCGCGCTGGACCGCATGGGCTTTACCTGGGAGTACATCCAGAAGCTCAACCCGGGCATGATCCTGGCATCCGTCAAGGGTTTCAGTGAAGGTCACCACTACGAGGACCTCAAGGTCTATGAGAACGTGGCCCAGTGCGCGGGCGGCGCCGCCTCCACCACCGGCTGGTGGAAAGGCGAGAACTCCGCACCGACCATCTCGGCGGCCGCCCTGGGTGACTCCAACACCGGCATGCACCTGGCCATCGGCATCCTGACGGCCATCATCGGCCGCCAGCAGACCGGCAAGGGCCAGAAGGTGGCCGTGTCCATGCAGGACGCCGTGCTGAATCTGTGCCGCGTGAAGATGCGCGACCAGCAGCGTCTGGAAAAGGTGGGCTACCTCGAGGAATACCCGCAGTACCCGCACGAGATGGAGTACTTCAAGGACAAGGTGACGCCGCGCGGTGGCAACGCCGGTGGTGGCGGCCAGCCGGGCTGGATCCTGAAGTGCAAGGGCTGGGAGACCGACCCCAACGCCTATATCTACTTCACCATCCAGGGCCATGCCTGGGAGCCGATCTGCGACGCGCTGGGCAAGCCCGAGTGGAAGACCGACCCGGCCTACACCACACCCAAGGCCCGCCAGCCGCACATCGACGAGATCTTCGCCACCATCGAGGATTTCATCAAGGACAAGACCAAGTACGAAGCTGTGGACATCTTCCGCAAGTTCGACATTCCGTGCGCCCCGGTGCTGTCCATGAAGGAACTGCTGCGTGACGAATCGCTGCGCAAGAGCGGTTCCATCGTGGAAGTGCCGCACCCGGTGCGTGGCAGTTACTACACGGTGGGCAGCCCGATCAAGTTCTCCGACCTCAAGCCCGAGATCACGGCGTCGCCGCTGCTGGGCCAGCACACCGACGAGGTGCTGGCCGAGTTGGGCTACAGCAAGGAGCAGATCGCCGCCATGCACGCCAGCAAGGCCGTCTGAACGCCACCCGGTCGTTCAAGACCTGCTGCAACGGCGCCCATCCGGGCGCCGTTTTTTCATGAAAAGTTCGCCACGCGCGCCGGATGAACCTACACTAAATAAATGTATGGGCTCTCATGCGGTTGAGCGCAAAGATGCTGCCTCTATACTTGCATAAGCAATGGCCTAGTATTTATCGCCAAATAGATAAACAATTTTTATATATTGAACAGGAGATTGTTGATGGGCAAGGCACTAGACGGCGTACGCATCCTGGACTTCACGCATGTGCAGTCCGGCCCCACCTGCACCCAGCTGCTCGCATGGTTCGGCGCCGATGTGATCAAGGTGGAAAAGGCCGGTGAAGGCGACGCCACGCGCGGCCAGCTGCGCGACATCCCGGATGCGGACAGCCTGTACTTCACCATGCTGAACCACAACAAGCGCTCCATCACGCTCAACACCAAGGACCCCAAGGGCAAGGAAGTGCTGGTCAACCTGATCAAGCAGTGCGACGTGATGGTCGAGAACTTCGCGCCCGGCGCACTCGACCGCATGGGCTTCCCGTGGGAGAAGATCCAGGAGATCAATCCGCGCATCATCCTGGCCTCGGTCAAGGGCTTCGGCCCCGGTCCTTACGTGGACTGCAAGGTGTACGAAAACGTGGCCCAGTGCACGGGCGGTGCCGCCTCCACCACCGGCGACCCGGATGGCGTGCCCATGGTCACCGGCGCGCAGATCGGTGATTCCGGCACCGGCCTGCACCTGGCGCTGGGCATCGTCACTGCCCTGTTCCAGCGCGAGAAAACCGGCCGCGGCCAGAAGGTGCTGGCAGCCATGCAGGACTCGGTGCTGAACCTGTGCCGCGTCAAGCTGCGCGACCAGCAACGGCTGGACCGCACCGGCGTGCTCAAGGAATATCCGCAGTACCCCGAGATCGAGTTCGGCGAAGCCGTGCCGCGTGCCGGCAATGCCTCCGGCGGCGGCCAGCCCGGCGCCGTGCTCAAGTGCAAGGGCTGGCAGAAGGACCCCAACGCTTACATCTACTTCATCACCCAGGCCGCGGTGTGGCCCGCCATCTGCAAGGTGATCGGCGAAGAAGACTGGATCACCAACCCGCACTTCGCCACGCCCGAGGCGCGCCTGCCGCACCAGAAGATGATCTTCGACCGCATCGAGGAATGGACCAAGACCAAGACCAAGTTCGAGGCCATGGACATCCTGAACGAGTTCGACATCCCCTGTGGCCCCATCCTGTCGATGAAGGAGATCGCCGAGGACGAATCGCTGCGCAAGACCGGCACCATCGTGGAAGTGGATCACCCGGTGCGCGGCAAGTACCTCTCGGTGGGCAACCCCATCAAGCTGTCGGACAGCCCCACCGAAGTCACCCGCTCACCGCTACTGGGCGAGCACACCGAAGAGGTGCTGCGGCAGATGGGCTACACCCAAGCCCAGCTCGACGAGTTGCGCGCTGCCAAGGTCATCTGATTCCTGCCCCAGCCTGCCGCCTCAGGAACCCCGCCCCTGGCATCAGGCGCGGGGTTTTCTTTCAGGGCGTCTGCGGCGGCTCGGTTTCCTGATCTGCCGGCTCGTAGAAATAGCCGATGCGCTGGCGCGGCAACAGATAGTCGAACGCTTCGCGCGGCAGTGCCGCCGGCTTCAGGCTGCGCCGGATACCGATCTCCGGCGCCTGCTCCAGGTCGACCACCAGCGCCTCATGACGCATCACGGCCGGATCATGGATCAGCACACGCGGCTTGAGCGGACGCGACGAGTTGACCGACATCACCATCGCATAGCGCCCGTCCACCAGCTGAATGATGGAACCGGGCGGGTACACCCCCATCATGCGGATGAACGCGCTCAGCACCACACTGTCGTAACGGTTCTTGAGCTGCGAGAAGATGAAGGACAGGGCTTCGTGCGGTGTCATGGCCGCGGCGGACCGCGCCGGGTTGCTCAGGTCCTCGTAGCGGTTGACCAGCGCCAGGATCTTGGAAGGCAGAGGCAGACTGTCGCCGCGCAGGCGTGCCGGATAGCCACTGCCGTCAGTCTGTTCATGGTGGTGGGCGATGGCCTGTTGCACGGCTTTCGACAAGCCCATCTGCCGCGCGAGCTGCTCCCCCTGGACCACATGCTCCTGGTAGAGCTTGTACTCCGCAGTCGAAAAGCCTTCGTCGTACGCGCGTACCCGCTCGGGCAGCTGCAGTTTGCCGAGGTCGTGCAGCATGGCGGCCACACCGAGATCACGCATGTCGGTCGCCGAAAGCCCCATCGCCCGTCCCAGTAGCAGCGACAGGATGGTGACGTTCACCGGGTGCACGGCCCCCCGGTCACCCACGTTTTCCGACAGCAGACGGATGGCCGTCTCGCCATCGCAGGTCATCTCGTGGACAAAGCGGTTGATCAGGCTGATGCACTGC
>Ga0114986_1000212_pt1 | contig 16073 bp, 14 predicted proteins | sample Shrwel1BS1Day17_FD_96988 | JGI IMG/M metagenome (GOLD analysis project Ga0114986, IMG submission 96988) | Subsurface microbial communities from deep shales in Ohio, USA - Utica-3 well 1 S-1-Day17 | ecosystem: Environmental > Aquatic > Deep subsurface > Shale gas/oil reservoir > Produced... | reverse complement strand
TGCCTGGATAGCCTTCGGCGTACTTGTTGGTCAGCTGGGAGCCCTGGGCTTCCATGACGGCCGGCGAGGTGTAGTTCTCGGAGGCGATCAGCTCAATGTGGTCTTCCTGACGTTGGTTCTCAGCCTGGATGGCCGCAAACAGCTCAGGATCAACGTTGGCAATGGTGTGTTGGGCACGGTCAAACATGACTCGGCAGTCCTCTTCAAGGTTGAAGTCCCGCAGCACTGACCCATCCAGATCAGGTGTGAGGGCTGCCCAGGCGAACGGCTGACTCAGCCCAGGCATTTAAAGCCCCTAGGGCTGGCTGCGCTCCCCGGTGGTTCACCACCTCAGACACTACCGTCACCGTGTGACAGGAACGCGTCGTGTATCGCCAGTTGCGCAGCGTTGCGGATTGTAGCGGTTGGGGCCCACTCATGCCAGCGAAGGACATCGGACGATGCCACCACCGACAAGGTAAGGCCCAGCGGACCGCAGCTTACAGGGTGAGCATCGCCACCTGCTCGACGGCTGGCGCGGTCACGGGCGGCTTGACGCTGCTGGCGGCCGGCGCGGCTGACACGGGCGCAGCGTTAGCAGGAGCCTGCGATGCCTGGACGGCCGAAGCCGCCACCGGCGCCGGCGCCTGCGCCACCACACGTGGCGCGTTCGACACATTCACCGGCACCTGCTTGCCCATGGCCACTTGGCGCAAAAAGCCTTGCTCCGCGAGCACCTTGGCGCCATAGCCACCATCGTGGGTCATGTTGGCCGCCCCCACGTAATGCTTCAAGCCCCCGGCCACACTGCCTGCACGGCGGATGCAGTCCTTGAGCACCTGTACCCCCACACGCAGATTCGTCACGGGGTCGAAGGCCGCATTGCGCCCACCGAACACCTCATACTTTTCGCGATGGATGCCCGTCATCACCTGCATCAGACCCTGCGCGCCCACATGGCTCTGCGCAAACGGGTTGAAACCCGACTCGATCGCCATGATCGCCAGCACCAGCGTCGGCTCCACCCCGGCGCGCTGACCCACGTCCCACGCCTCCTGCACCAGGCGGCTGATGGGCTCCGGTGCCACGCTGTAGCGGCGCGCGATCCAGTAGGCTACGGCCGCCTGCTGACGGCTCAATTCCGACGGATCGGTCGCCGTGGCACGCTGAATGGCCTCGGGCTCGGCCATCGCCAGCAAGACGTCCTGACTGGAAGCCTCGGCATCGTCACTCGCCATGGCACGCGACGTGGCACGATCGGTCAACCAACCCAAGGTCTGGTGCTCAAGACGGTAACGCACATCCGGGCGACCGGCCAAAAAGACCACGCCCACCACGGCCACGAGGCCCAGCATCGCGAGCGCGTTGTGGCTCACGCGGCGCAGCCCCAGCAACACATCCTGCACAAACTGCGACATGGCCGCACGCCACACCTGAGGGCCGACCGACGACGCCACCGCCGTCTGAGACACTTCCACTTCTTCAACCATCACGGCGGCCTCCAGGCCTGCCGTTGCACGTTCACACGCTGTCATGGTTCTCCTTTCTTCGCCGCCGCACTCACAGAGGGCACGCCATCGACTTCGATCGCGCGCCGCGCAGGTGCGGCATTGATAATGACCCTGGCAAAAAAGTGGCGGGACCGTGCAAGTCACTCACCACCGCGAACGGTCTGTCGCGTACATCAGCGAACAGACCCATGGGAAAACGCCAGGGCTGGCAGCGTTGCGCCGCGGTGTGCGGCGCAAGGGGAAACCCGGTAAAAATCGTGACCGGATCCAACAGGGGCGGATTCTAGGCAAGCCTGTAATAACCAGTCAAGCATAAAGAACACACTCTTTATTACCAAAATCATGAAATATCGCGACTTGCGAGAATTTGTATCCGGCCTGGAACGCCAGGGAGAGCTCACCCGCATCAGCGAGCCCGTGTCCGTCCACCTGGAGATGACATCGGTGAGCGACCGCGTGCTGCGCGCCGGTGGCCCCGCCTTGTGGTTCGAGCACCCAACAGGACGGGGTGATGGCACGACAAGCGCGCCACGCGCCTACGCCATCCCCGTGCTTGCCAACCTGTTCGGCACACCCAAACGCGTGGCCCTCGGCATGGGGGCCGACGACGTCAGCGAGTTGCGAGACATCGGTCGCGTGCTCGCCAGCCTGAAAGAGCCTGAACCACCCCGTGGCCTGAAGGATGCCGGCAAACTCATCCAGATGGCCAAGGCGCTGTGGGACATGAAGCCCAGCAGCGTGCGCAGCGCGCCGTGCCAAGCCGAGGTGCGCGAGGGCAGCGAGATCGATTTGACCGAATTGCCCATCCAGCACTGCTGGCCCGATGACGCCGCGCCGCTGCTCACCTGGGGCCTCGTCGTCACCCGCGGCCCCCAGAACGTGCCGAACCCGCGTCGGCGACAAAACCTGGGCATCTACCGCCAGCAGTTGATCGGCAAGAAGCAATTGATCATGCGCTGGCTGGCCCACCGCGGTGGCGCGCTCGACTTCCGCGAGTTCGCCCTGGCCAATCCTGGCCAGCCCTTCCCGATCGCCGTGGCACTGGGCGCCGACCCCGCCACCATCCTGGGTGCTGTGACCCCTGTGCCCGACTCGCTGAGTGAGTACCAGTTCGCCGGCCTGCTACGCGGCAGCCGCACCGAAGTGGTGAACACGAAAGCGGGCGAAGGCGACCACTACCTGCAGGTGCCCGCCAGCGCCGAGTTCGTGCTCGAAGGCCACATCCCCACGGCCCCGACAGGCTACCAGGGCGTGAGTGAACATGGCGTGCCCCTGATGGAGCGCGGCGGCTACCTGCACGCGCTCGAAGGCCCGTTCGGCGACCACACCGGCTACTACAACGAGCAGGATTGGTTCCCCGTGTTCGAGGTCACGCGCCTGACGAACCGCCAAAATCCGGTCTACCACTCCACCTACACCGGCAAGCCGCCCGACGAGCCCGCGGTGTTGGGCGTCGCACTCAATGAAGTCTTCGTGCCCATCCTGCAAAAGCAGTTTCCCGAGATCGTGGACTTCTACCTGCCGCCCGAAGGCTGCAGTTACCGCATGGCCATCATCAGCATGAAGAAGGCCTACCCTGGCCACAGCAAGCGCCTGATGTTCGGCCTGTGGAGTTTCCTGCGTCAGTTCATGTACACCAAGTTCATCGTCATCGTCGACGACGACGTGAACATCCGCGACTGGCAGGAAGTGATCTGGGCCATCACCACCCGCATGGACCCGGTACGCGACACCACGCTGGTCGACAACACCCCCATCGACTACCTGGACTTCGCCTCACCCATCAGCGGCCTGGGCGGCAAGATGGGGCTGGATGCCACCAACAAATGGCCCGGGGAAACCAACCGCGAATGGGGCCGCACCATCACCATGCCCGACGCGGTGACCCAGCGCACGGAGGACCTGGTCGCGCGCATTCTGAAAGGCGCATGAACCCCTGACGGGGCATAGACAAAACATATTGGCGTCGTCCCCGCATCTGGCTTAACCTGCAAATGTCTGCACGGCAGGCAAACCATCTAGACGCAGTCACTGCGTCTTGGGAAGCGGCAAACCTTCCTCTTTGCCCTTTCCAAGGACGGCCCTCGTGCCGCTCCCACCCCCGGCTTCGCCCGGGGGTTTCTGTTTGTGCGCCATCTTTGTGTGCCATGTCTCCACGGCGCGCTGGCTCATAAAGTACGGCTGACGTCAGGGGTTTCGTGAGGCAGCAGGCAGGCAAACGCGACAACGCATAGCCTTGTGTCACCGTAGATTGCTGCGCTTTGACCCCGACCCCTTTCATGGCCAACACCACCTCCCCTCACCAGGATCACGAAGAAGCCACCCTGGCTGGCGGATGCTTTTGGTGCCTCGAAGCGATCTTCAATCAGCTGCGAGGCGTGATCGAGGCCGAATCCGGCTACAGCAATGGACACCATCCTGCGCCCACCTATGAAGACGTGTGCACAGGCGAGACGGGGCATGCCGAAGTGGTGCGCATCCGCTTCGATCCACGCATCATCAGTTTCAAAGGCTTGCTGGAGGTGTTTTTCGCATGCCACGACCCCACCACACCGAATCGGCAGGGGCATGATGTGGGCACGCAATACCGTTCAGGCATTTACACCCACACGTCACAGCAAGCCATCACAGCCCGGCAGATGATCGATGACTTGACGCAGCGCCAAGTCTTTGGCGCGCCCATCGTCACGGAACTGGCTCCCGTGTCCAATTACCACGCCGCCGAGGCCTACCACCAGCGCTACGCGGAACATCACCCCTACCAGGGCTACTGCGCCTACGTGGTGGCCCCCAAACTGGCGCACTTTCGTCAGCAATTCCAAAGCCAACTCAAGCCCGACTGAACATGCCGCCCGCCTTCGCAAGGCCGCACGCGTCGGGCTGGCATCAAGGTGCCAGACGCTGAATCTGCCAACTGCCGTCAGCTTGCTTCACATACACGATGCGGTCGTGAAGCCGAGACGGACGGCCCTGCCAGAACTCCCAATAAGCGGGGACCAGACGATACCCCCCCCAATGTGCAGGCCGGACAGGGTCCTGACCTTGTTGCGTCTGGATGGTGGCCCAGTTCGCCTCCAGATGTTCGCGCGACGGAATCACTTCGCTCTGTGGCGATGCCCAGGCACCGATGCGTGAACCCAGTGGTCGTGTTCGGTAATAGTCGTCTGACTCCGCCTCGGCAATCTGCTCGACGCGTCCCTCGATGCGCACAACCCGCTCCAGCTCTGGCCAAAAAAACTGCAGCGCCGCCTGAGGGTGCGCGGCCAACTCGCGGCCCTTGCGGCTTTGGTAGTTGGTGTACCAGACCAAACCGCGCTCATCCAGGCCCTTGAGCAACACCACACGCGTTGACGGCCCGCCATCGGCACCCACGGTCGCCAAGGTCATGGCGTTGGCCTCCAACGCCTTGGCATGCACGGCCGCATCGAACCAATGCTGAAACTGCACCAAGGGATCTGGGCGGACATGGGTCTCATCCAACTCAGCCCGTTCGTAGCTCTTGCGCATTTGCGCCAGATCGTGAGATGTCTTGTTCATGTCATTCAGTATCCGTCAAACCTTGCAAGGGGTGACATGACCCGCGTCAATCCGTCTCAGGGGTATGCACTTAAGTAGAGGCTCGGTGGTGCAACGCAACAAAACGGATCAAAGTGACTTGCCGAGACCGTGAGCCGCACCATGTCCGAACCGCCTACCCTCATCATTCTGGCCGAATCAGAAGGCCAACCCAGGATGGCCGTTCCGCACGCCCAGCTCGATGCTTTGGATGCAGCGCCGCTCGACCACCTCAACAGCCTGCACCACACCATCCGCAAGGGACTTGTCAGTGGCCTGCAGGTCCTGTTGGTGGCCCCTCCCATGGTCGCTGCTCAGGCCCATCACCTGCTGCCACCGGATCGCGTGATCTTGCTGCCCGACGCGCCCCCAGATCAGCCACCGGGCCATAGCGATCAAATGACACTGGGTGTGGCCATTGCCGTCATTGCCAGCGCCAGATCGCCCGGTTGGTTGCTGTTGCCAGGCGACATGCCCTTGCTGCAGTCAGACACCTTGAAGGCCATGGGGGAAGCCGTCACCCGCGATCCGCTGGTCTTCCCTGAATACCGTCATCGCCGCGGACACCCCATTGGCTTTTCCGCCGAGTTCTATTCCGAGCTCATCCGACTCCAACGCGAACGCGATTTACAGCGACTGCTGGCCAAGTACCCAGCACGGGGCGTCGAAGTCGATGATGTGGGCATCCTCATGGCACAAGACACCGTCAGCCCCTTGGCCCTCATGCGAACGGTTCTGCAAGGGCACGCGGGGCTGCGGGCCCAGCGCTGAGTCGCAGCGCTGACGCCTTCTCACCCCGGGTTGGTTAACCCTGAGCGGCCAGCCACCGATCGAATCAAGGCTTACCCTTAACTGAGTCAGCTAATGCGCCCCCTCCCCCTCACTCATGGGGACCTCGTGGACAGGCGGTTCAAGAACAATTTGAACCATGGACACAGCGTCAAACGCGGTCCGTAACCCTAAACACCCACAGGAGTTCCACATGACCTTCGCAACCGTCCGCTCCGTCTCCATTGCCGCCGCTGTCGCCCTGTCCGCCTTCTCTGCACAGGCCCTGACCATCCCGACGAACAGCCTGCAAGCCGACTCCTTCCAAGTCTTCTCTGACGCCGCCCTGGAGTCGTACGCTCTGTTTGACGTTGGCATCAAGGCCCTGGGTAACGCTACCCCTGTCGCCGGCACGACCAACACCTTCAGCCTGCCCGTCACCAGCATCTCCATTGCCCTGAGCGGTGGCATCAAGATCGAAAACGGCAAGGCCACCGGTTCCGCCCTGGAAATCTCGCGCCCCGACCCCACGACGGGCAACAAGCGCGGCCTGACCATCGCCAACTTCACCATCGACTTCGCCAAGAACCAAGTGTTGGCCGACACGACCGTGATCGGCGGCGCCACCCAACCGCAAGCTCCCGTCTACAACTTCACCAAGACCCAAGAACTGGCCCTGAAGTACAAGTTCCCCCTGAGCATCAGCCTGAAGGAGCAACTGGGCGACCTGCGTCTGGTGGATGTGAACGGCACGGCTGACGCATTGGGCATCCCCCGCGCTCTGGCCAACATCGTGATCCCCGCAATCGACTTCGGTGTCATCAACATCGACATCGGTGTGGCCTTCCGCTCCAAGCCTGTTTCGACCAAGCCCTACGTGCCCGCTCTGTAATGGCATTTGCGCGGTGGTGGCATTCGATTCGCTGCCACCGACTCGCACAAATATCCTCTCCCAAACGCCCGACTCCTGTCGGGCGTTTTTCATTTGTGATTACAGTATCTCCCAGCCACCTGAAACAGGCCCTGACTGGCGCCCTGCCTGACCTCAGTTGCACGAGATCGGTACGACACCAGCGCACACCCAGCACCCATCGCTAGAAACATCAGGCATCCGAACATACGGCAGCACCATCAACAACCCTCCACCCGTGACCGCCTCAGCTGCACTGAACTTGCGCACAGACTGCCTTGAACATCGCCGCGCCATCAAGCGCCCAGTTCAACCGAGCCATCGCCGAAAAGACAAAAGGGGCCAGAGGCCCCTTTCTGATTTCGAGCAAGCATCCGATGGTCAGAAATTCTTCCCAATCGACAACATGAACAAGGTGTTGTCCAAAGTGCTCTTTTGCTTTCTGACGAACGTTCCCAGACTTCCGTCCCCCTCACCCTGACTTTGCTTGTACGCAGCCAAGTCACGCATCAATTCGGTGGTAAAGCCATTGGGCATGAAGTTCACGACAGCGGACGCATCACCCGTTTTGACACGGTAGGCATTTGTCGCATTGTTGTTGGCAGTGGTGCGCAGGCTTTCACCCTGCTCGATCGCTGCACCCGTTGTCTCCTTGTAGTCAAGCAATGCGGGATCGCCCGTGCGGAACTGGGTGTCGCGCGACACCAAGGTCGCCTCGGTGGAGAACTTGATGCGCCCGACAGAAAGGGACACCTTCCAACCGGACAAGTCTCCGCTTTCCAAGCCAACAAACGGACCCACGCCAAATGCATTCTTGATCGAAACTGACGTCTTCCCCGTCCCGCCGTTGTACTGATCGAAGTATGACGTTGTCTTCGTGTCAAAGAAAATGGTGTACATCGCACCCACACCGACATAGGGTCTGGCCCACCAGGAGCGATCCCCGAAGTAGTAGCCAAACTTCACAATGGGCGGCAGCATTTTGGTTTTGATGATGTCACGGCCAGCCAATTGATTCGGCGCCCCTGCATCATTCGTCCCAGCGCCCTGAATGGTGGCCCGGACCGGCGCACCAAGCACCAACGCCTCAACCGCCCAGTTGTGTGCGTCGTTCAAGTAGTACCCCACACTCATGGCCACGGTACTCGACGGATTACCTGCTTTCGCGCGAATGCCCTGAGGGGTTGTCAAATACCCTGCGCCGGACTCAAAACCATAATCCTCGACCAGCGCAGCGTCCAGCAAACCGATACCCGTCAAACCAGGCGCACCTGGTTCACCGTAGTACTTGATCTTGTAGTAATCGATGAAGTCCTGCTCCGTTTGCAGAGCGTTTCTCACATTGACCGCGGCAGCTCCGCCACCGGTCAGGTTCACGGGATTGGTCGAAAGACGCGCATCCACCCCTGTGCGAGCCAGCAAATCCTCGGCCAACTGATCCTTCATGTCGATCAAATCGGAAATGCGCACGATCTCCGGCGTCAGATCTCGCGGTTGCTCTGATTTGGTTTTGGTTTTGGTGCTGATCACACTCAAATTCCAGAACATGCGATCCCGAACACCCTTGCTCATGCTGAGTGCCAAGCTGTCTTCAACGGAAGGACCGGCCGAAGCGGGCAGCGCTGCCACAGCAAACAGAGCCCCCACAGCCAGGGAAAAGCGACTACGCACGGGATTGAACATGAAAACTCCGGAAGAAGTGCCGACAAGAAACCAATCAAGACAAAAGCCGCCCAGCAAGTGCACTGAGCGGCTTCAGATAGCGCCCCACATGAGCGGGGCGCAGAGATCGCGCAGCGATTACTTGGCAGCGCGACGGCGGGCAGCGAAGCCGATACCGACCAGACCCAGGCCCATCAGAGCGTAGGTGGAGGGCTCAGGAACGGCCACGGTGATGCTGGAAGTCAGGGTACCGAAGTCAGCTGCAGCACCTTGCAGAGCAATCAGACCGATGGAGTACAGGCCCAGACCGTTCTTGAGGTTGTTGAAGCCCTCTGTGGTCAGCGCCAAGCCGGACAGAGTGGTGTCGAACGTGCCAGGACCAGTGATGTTGGTCGGGCCAGCGATGTCGGTAAAGGTCCATGCCAGCACGTTGGTCGCGTTCACGTTGACGGTAGCGCCAGTGCTGTTCTTACCTGCGCCAACGAAGTCGGCGTAGATGTTCTTGTTGACCATGTCGATACGCAGGTTGGTCACGCTGATGGTGCCACCGTAGGACACACCCTTCACAAAACCTGCGATCTGGGTGGCACCACCGACGCTTTGGGCTTGCTCGATGAGGCCGCCAGCGCCAACCGTCAGGGTGCTCACCGGAGCGCTCACGCCCACGGCGGTGTATTCACCAGGGGCACCAACGATGTTCGACAGCGCGCCACCAGCGGCTTGCACTTCCACGCCACCGGTATTCAGAGCATCAATCAGGGTTTGGCTGAAAGTCAGGGTGCCGGAGCCAGTGGCGAAGTACACCTCTTGCGAACCGTTGCCGGTCGGCACGAAGGTGTTCAGGTTGCCAGCTTCCAGCACGGTGCTGGCGTTAGCGGCACCAGCAGCAACGAAAGCAGCAGCAACAACGATGCTCTTGAATGCAAATTTCATGTCTATCTCCACTTGAAACAAAGCGGCCCTTTGAAACTTCTCTGCTTCTGTCAGAAGGCATCCGCGTATTCCTTCGACCGGCCCAGACTTGTGTGTGTCTGTTGGGTCTCAGATTAACGACGTGCCACATCTCCGACAACGGCCGACTCCCCCTGAACGCGTGCTTATCGCCTCAGGAAACCACCAGTGGAGCCCAAAATCCCCCGCATTCAGGCGTCGGGGCAACCCCCTAATGACGCCAAATCACCCTTTTACGACCACTTTGGCAAACTTGCGCTTGCCCACCTGTACGACATAGGTCCCGGACGGCAGTTTCAGCGCCTTGTCTCGCACGGCGCCCCCATCGACCTTCACGCCGCCCTGCTCGATCATGCGCAGGGCCTCGCTGGTAGAAGGCACCAGTCCGGCTTGCTTGAGCAATGCACCGATGCCCAGGCCTGTGCCATCGTCGGGCAGACTGAGCGCCACCTCGGGAATGTCGTCGGGCACCCCTCCCTTGGAACGGTTCACAAAGTCCGCCAGCGCGTCTTCTGCCGCCTGCGCGCCATGGAAGCGGTTGACGATCTCTTGACCCAACAACACCTTGGCATCGCGCGGATTGCGCCCTGCCGCACATTCGGCCTTCATGCGCTCGATCTCCGCCATCGGTCGGAAGCTCAGCAAGGTGAAGTACTTCCACATCAACTCGTCACTGATGCTCATCAGCTTGGCGAACATGGTGTTGGGTGCTTCGCTGATGCCGATGTAGTTGTTCTTGGACTTGGACATCTTCTCAACCCCGTCCAGCCCCTCCAACAAAGGCATCGTCAAAATGCACTGCGCCTCTTGCCCGTACTCCGCCTGCAGGTGACGTCCCATCAGCAAATTGAACTTCTGGTCGGTGCCGCCAATCTCGAGGTCGGATTTCAAGGCCACCGAGTCGTAGCCCTGCATCAGCGGGTAAAGAAACTCATGCACGCTGATCGATGTGCCCGCGTGGAAGCGATCGTGGAAGTCATTGCGCTCCATCATGCGGGCCACCGTGTAGCGACTGGCCAACTGGATCATGCCGCGGGCACCCAAGGCGTCGCACCACTCACTGTTGTAGCGAACCTCGGTTTTGCTGTCGTCCAGCACCAAACTGGCCTGGCGGTAGTAGGTTTCAGCGTTGACCTTGATCTGCTCGGCCGTCAAAGGCGGACGAGTGGTGTTGCGTCCCGATGGATCACCGATCAAGGACGTGAAATCACCGATGAGGAAGATCACCGAGTGCCCCAAGTCTTGCAGTTGACGCAACTTGTTGAGCACCACGGTGTGCCCCAGGTGGATGTCAGGCGCCGTCGGATCCAGCCCGAGCTTGATGCGCAAAGGGATGCCCGTGGCCTCGGATCGGGCCAGCTTGCGCACCCATTCCGCCTCCGGCAACAGCTCGTCGACGCCCCGCTGCGTGACGGCCAAGGCCTCTTGCACACGTTCCGTTACAGGAAATTCAGGCTGATTGGCGGAATTTTTTTCGAGTTGCGACATGATGAACCGATCAGTGGAAATCAGCAGTACAAGCCCCCCTTTGGAGGGCTATACTCAGAAAATTGTGGGTGCCCACGGCATGCATTTGGCGTGCAAAGCGGGCTGATTTTAGAGGACGCCGTCCTCACCACCTGGTCCGAGGAGACATCGAGTTTGAAAACGTCCAAGCAGTATCAGGCCTCGCGGCCTTCTCGCCTCGACTCGATCATCTCCGCTACCACCGCCTTGCAAAGCATGGCGCATCGTCATCCACGCCGTGTGAGCGCGGCGGTCTTGACGTTGCTGGCGGGCTCAGCCATGACCGCATTTGGCGTCGCGCCTTTGGCTGCCTTGCCGCAGGCGCCGACCCCGGTGGTGACCCAGATCAGCGAAAACATCCAACCGCCTGAGTTGCAAGAACAGTTGCAACGACTTGATGCCGCCCCCCTGACTTTGTACCGCAGCGATGTCACGCGGTCAGCCGACACCGTCGACAGCCTATTGCAACGACTGGGCGTGATGGACGCAGACGCCGCGCAGTTCATCCGGCAGGATGCCGTCGCCAGCACCTTGCTGCAAGGGCGCACCGGCAAGTCGGTCAAGGCACTGGTCGAGGACGGCCTGCTCCAGCAACTGGTGGTACGCGGCCCCGCAGCCAGCAACGGCGACTTCGACACCCACTTCGCGCGCCTGACCATTGAGCGCGATGCCGCCAGCAATGCGTTCCGCGTCAAGCAGGAAATCGTCCCGCTGGAAGCCAGCACACAACTGGGCTCGGGGATGATCCGCTCGTCATTGTTTGCGGCAGCCGATGACGCTCGCATCCCGGACGGGGTCACCAACCAGATCGCCGAAATTTTTGGCAACGAGATTGATTTCCGGCGCGAATTGCGCAAGGGTGACGCCTTCAGCGTGCTGTACGAAGCGCATCTGGCCGATGGCGAACCCATCACCTGGGGCAGCAGTCATGGGCGCGTGCTCGCAGCACGCTTCATCAACAAGGGCGAGACCCACGACGCGGTATGGTTTCAGGAAGCGGGCCGCAAAGGGGCGTACTTTGACCTCAATGGACGTTCAACGACCCGCGCCTTCCTTGCCTCACCGCTTGCCTTTTCACGTGTGACCTCCGGATTCGCGATGCGCTTCCACCCGGTTCACAAGACCATGCGCGCCCACTTGGGTGTGGACTTTGGCGCCCCCACGGGCACCCCGGTGCGCAGCGTGGGTGAAGGGGTCGTGACCTTTGCCGGTTGGCAGACAGGCTATGGCAACGTCGTGCATGTGTCCCACAGTGGGGGCCGCAGCACCGTGTATGCACACCTCAGCCGAATCGATGCTCGCCGCGGTCAAACCATCGAACAAGGTCAGACATTGGGTGCTGTAGGCGCCACGGGCTGGGCCACCGGACCGCACCTGCACTTTGAGTTCAAGGTCAATGGCAAGCAAGTCGATCCCATGCAGGTGGCACGCGCATCCGAAAGCCTGCAACTGTCGCCGCAGTCGCTCGCCAAGTTCCGCACCATGGCGGTCTCTGTCGCACAACGACTGGATCGTGCTGACGCCTTGCAGACAGCCGGGCTTCAGCCAGGCTCCCGATTTGAATGACGCACGCCCTCACTCCCTCAGCCCGCGTCAGCGGGCTTTTTTCTGAGCTCTACATTGGCTTGATGTCCGGCACCTCGCTGGATGGCGTTGATGGTGTACTGATGCGCCACCATGCGGGTCAATGGCAGACCCTGGCGCATGCCCACCGCCCCTTCCCTGCTGCGCTGCGCCAAGCCCTGCTGGATCTGAACACCCCGGGCAACGATGAATTGCACCGCAGCGCCCTCGCTGCCCAGGCCTTGGTTGCGGTCTATGCCGAGGTGGTCACCAGCGTGTGCGAACAGGCCGCGGTGAATCCCGCTGACGTTCAAGCGATTGGCGCGCACGGCCAGACCGTCAGACACCGGCCCGATCAAGGCTACACCCTGCAGCTCAATCACCCCGCACTGCTGGCCGAACTGACCGGCATTGATGTGGTGGCCGATTTCCGCAGCCGGGACGTGGCCGCCGGCGGGCAAGGCGCCCCACTGGTGCCCGCCTTTCATCAGGCCATCTTCGGGAGACCTGACGCGACAGTGGCCGTGCTCAACATCGGCGGCATGGCGAATGTGAGCATCCTGAGGCCGGGCGACACGCCCCTGGGTTTTGACACCGGGCCTGGCAATGCCTTGCTGGACATGTGGTGCGATGTCCAGACGGGTCACGCCTTCGACGCCAACGGAGAGTGGGGATCTGGGGGCGAAGTGCGAGAGGATTGGCTGGCCGATGCTTTGGCCGAACCATTTTTCCACCAGTCTCCGCCGAAAAGCACGGGCCGAGACCTGTTCAACGCGGACTGGCTCGCAAGATGGTTGGCCCCGCACGGCTTGACCGATGGCCCTTTGGGCGACGGCGCACAAGCGCGCGACGTTCAAGCCACCTTGTGTGAGTTGACCGCCAGGAGTGCCGCGCAAGCTTTGAGAGAGCACGCCGCCGATGCGAGTGATGTCGTGGTGTGCGGCGGAGGTGCCCTCAACGGCGACCTGATGCGCCGACTCAGCGAGCAGTTGCCTGGCGTTCGCGTGGGACGCTCAGACATTCATGGACTGGATGTGATGCAGGTCGAGGCCGCAGCGTTTGCCTGGCTGGCCTGGACCCACCTGCAGCGCACAGCCGGGAATGTGCCAGCCGTCACCGGGGCCCACGGCCCCCGCGTGCTGGGTGCACTGTACCCAGCGCGCTGATCAGACCGAGAAGCTGGAACCGCAGCCGCAGGTGGTCTGGGCGTTCGGGTTGCGGATCACGAACTGAGCGCCTTCCAGATCATCCTTGTAGTCAATCTCGGCTCCCACCAGATATTGCAGGCTCATGGCGTCGATCAGCAGCGTCACGCCATTCTTTTCCATCTTCGTGTCGTCTTCGTTGACGAGTTCGTCGAAAGTGAAGCCGTACTGGAAGCCAGAGCAACCACCGCCCTGCACAAACACGCGCAGCTTCAGATCGGGGTTGCCTTCTTCGGCCACGAGCTCGGCCACCTTGCCTGCCGCGGCATCGGTGAAGATGATGGGGGCAGGCAGGTCAGACGAGAAGGTGTCGACAGAGGTCTCAGCTACGGCGGTCATGGGGTTTTGCTCCGAAATCAACGATCAGTTCTGGGGGCCGAGGCAGGGTGTCGGCCAGGCCACCATTGTGCCGCACACGCGCAAGACCTGAGTCCTGACGCAATGCGTCACCATGGTTTTCATGATGACATGAAGCCCCCCGACCTTGCCATGAACGCGGACATTGCCCGCGCTCAGGACATCAAGGCAGCACGGGCACGTGGGTCAGGCCCAGATGCTCGTCCAAGCCACACATCAGGTTCATGCACTGCACCGCCTGCCCCGAGGCACCCTTGGTGAGGTTGTCCTCCACCACCAACACCATCACGGTGTCAGGCTGCGGCTTGTGCACCGCAACGCGCACGGTGTTGCTGGCGCGCACGCTGCGGGTCTCGGGCGCACTGCCAGCCGGCAAGACATCGACAAAACGCTCGCCAGCATAGAAGGACTCGAACACTGACTGCAAATCCGCGGCCTGGCCTTCAGCGGTCAGGCGACCATACAGGGTGGAGTGGATGCCACGGATGATGGGCAGCAGGTGAGGCACGAACAGGCAGTTGACGCTGTCGTCCCCCGCGATGGCGCGCAGTTGCTGGTTGATTTCCGGGCCGTGACGGTGCCCCTTCACGCCATAGGCTTTGAAGTTGTCACCCGCCTCGGCCAGCAGGGCGCCGACTTCGGCCTTGCGGCCTGCGCCGGACACACCCGAAGCGCAGTTGGCAATGAGGTGCGTGGGCTCGACCAGCTTGTGCTTGAGCAGCGGCGCCCAGCCCAGCTGCACGGAGGTGGGGTAGCAGCCGGGGTTGCCAATGACGCGCGCCTGCTTGATGGCCTCGCGGTTCAGCTCGGGCAGGCCATAGACGGCTTCGGCCAAAATATCGGGGCAGCTGTGGGGCATGCCGTACCACTGCTCGAACACAGCGGTGTCTTTCAGACGGAAGTCAGCGGCCAGGTCGATGACCTTGACGCCCGCAGCCAACAACTCACGGGCCTGGGCCATGGCCACGCCATGCGGGGTAGCAAAGAAGACCACGTCGCACTCGGTCAGCTTGGCGTCATCGGGCGTGACGAAGGCCAAGTCCACATGGCCGCGCAGGCTGGGATACATGTCCGCCACCGGCAGTCCGGCCTCCTTGCGCGAGGTGATGGCCTGCAGTTGCACCTGGGGGTGCTGAGACAACAAACGCAGCAATTCGACCCCGGTGTAACCCGTGCCACCCACGATACCGACTTTGATCATCTCTTCACCTTTCAGCCTCAAGGGCAGCGGGGCCCAGCCACCGTCACCCGCGGGAAAACCACCATTTTAGAAAACATTCATGACAGGCGGGACGCCAGCATCCGATGACCTGCGCACACCCCATGAAAAAACCCGCCGGAGGCGCAGGCCCCGAGCGGGTTTTTGAGGGAGTTCGCCCGGCCATGCGACCCGGCGAAACACCCAGAAGGATCAGCGCTTGCTGAACTGCTTGCGACGACGAGCGCCGTGCAGACCGACCTTCTTACGTTCGACTTCACGAGCATCGCGGGTCACGAAACCAGCGCGGCTCAGTTCCGACTTCAGAGCTGCGTCGTAGTCGATCAGAGCGCGGGTCACGCCATGGCGCACAGCGCCGGCTTGACCGGATTCGCCACCGCCGTGCACGTTGACCTTGATGTCGAAGGCTTCGACATTGTTGGTCAGTGCCAGAGGCTGCTTGACGATCATGATCGAGGTTTGACGGCCGAAATACTGCTCGACCGGCTTGCCGTTGACGATGATCTGGCCAGTGCCCTTCTTGATGAAGACGCGGGCGACGGACGACTTGCGACGGCCGGTGCCGTAGTTCCAGTTACCAATCATGTGGCCGCTCCTTAGATTTCCAGGGCCTTGGGCTGCTGGGCGGCGTGCGGATGCTCGCTACCGGCGTAGACCTTCAGCTTCTTGATCATGGCGTAGCCCAGCGGACCCTTGGGCAGCATGCCCTTGACCGCCTTCTCGAGGGCGCGGCCGGGGTGCTTGGCCTGCATGTCCTTGAACTTCGTGGCGTAGATGCCGCCAGGGAAGCCCGAGTGACGGTAGTAAACCTTGTCGTTGGCCTTGGTGCCAGTGACGCGGATCTTGTCGGCGTTGACGATGACGATGAAATCGCCGGTGTCCACGTG
>Ga0114986_1000211_pt1 | contig 16089 bp, 17 predicted proteins | sample Shrwel1BS1Day17_FD_96988 | JGI IMG/M metagenome (GOLD analysis project Ga0114986, IMG submission 96988) | Subsurface microbial communities from deep shales in Ohio, USA - Utica-3 well 1 S-1-Day17 | ecosystem: Environmental > Aquatic > Deep subsurface > Shale gas/oil reservoir > Produced... | reverse complement strand
GCGGTCTGGATGTCCTCGATCTGGTCGGGGCTCATCTCGCCCGAGGGCAGGGCCTCGTTCAGCTCGTCATAGGTGACATAGCCGCGCTTCTTCGCCTTGCTGATCAGCTTCTTGATCGAAGCCTCGTTGAGGTCGATCAGCGGGGCATCTTCTTTTTCGGCCATAAAAGCGTTTCAATCCGTCGTCAGGGGTATCCCGCCGCTTGCGCACTGCCTGCGGGTCACCCGTTAATCCCATGTCCGCCGCGTCAGGCGGTATCGTCATTCGCGGCCTGTGCGCCCGCCTTGCGGCGTCCGAAGGCCTTCAATCTTTCTTCCACTGCCATGAGCTGTGTCCGCAAACGGGTCTGCTCGGCAAACGACCCTTCCGGATCGCTGTCGAAACGCGCAATCGTGGCCGCAAGCGCAGCCTCAAGTGCCGGCCTTTCGACCAGCAGCGACACAGCTTCAGCCAGTTCCTCGCTCGCAGCGTCGGGATCGGTGCCTTCATCGAGAAAGGCGTAGCGGATATCTGCCGACGGGGCGGGTTGGCCTTGCGTGGGTGTGCATATGGCGGTTGGGGCGCGCGAATCAAGCGTTTCCGCAAGTTCGAGCAGCGATTCGATCACAGGCGCGGCATCGGGAGTGACCCGCGCAAGGGTGGAGAGCGCCTCGGTATGGCGCGCAATCGCCTGCGGATGGCGCGCAAACCCGGCCAGAACCGCGGCGAGCAGCCCTTGCCGCTGCCCCCCTGCCATGATCGCAGCCAATCGCCCGCGTGCTTCTTCGGACAGGCCGGGCGGAGGCAGATTCGCGCCCTTCCATGCCCCGCGCTGACCCTGCGGCGGCCGCGCCTGCGGGGCAGGGCGAGGGGCCCGCGGCGGGTAGGCAAAGGCGGAGAACCGGTCGGACAGTTCGCGGCGATAAAGGCTCTTGATCTCGGGATCGGCGATGGTTTCGACATGCGCCATCAGCCGCGCCTTCAGCCCCGCCTTGGCCTCGGGCGTGGCAAGGGGCTGGGCATCGCGTTCGAATTCCCACAGCGTGTCGATCAGGCTGGCAGGCTCGGCAAGCAGCCGCTCCATCGCCTTGGCCCCATGCGCCTTGATCAGGTCATCGGGATCGAGCCCGGCGGGCAGGCGCACGATCCCCAGCGAGCGCATCGGGGCGAGCATCGGCAGCGCCCGCGCAATGGCGCGCATCGCAGCCCGTTGCCCCGCCGCATCGCCATCGAAGCACAGCACCGGCACCTCGACCATGCGCCACAGCAGTTCGAGCTGCATCTCGGTGAGCGCGGTGCCCAGCGGCGCGACTGCATCCTTGATGCCTGCATTGGCGAGGGCGATCACATCCATATAGCCCTCGACCACCACGACACGCCCTGACTGGCGCGAGGCGGGCGCGGCGCGGTGGAGGTTGTAGAGCGTGCGGCCCTTGTCGAAGAGATCGGTGTCGGGGGAGTTCAGATACTTCGCCACCCCCTCGCGCTTGTCGAGAATGCGCCCGCCGAACGCGATCACGCGGCCCCGTGCGTCTTGAATGGGCAGCATGACGCGGCCCCGGAAGCGGTCATAACGTTCGCCTTGCTCGTTATGCGCGCGCATGCCTGCGCCCTCGAGCATGTCCTCGCCGAACTGGCCGAGCGCCTTGGGCAGGGCCTGCCGGTCGTCCGGGGCCCAGCCGAAGCCGAATTCGGCCATGACCAGCGGCGAGAAACCTCGCCTTTGGAGATACTCGCGCGCCGCATTGCCGCTGGGCCCCGCAAGGCTGGTCACGAAAAACTTCTGCGCCGCTTCAGTCACATCGATCAGGCTGGCGCGCGCTTCCGCCTTTTTCGCCATCACCGGATCGGGCGCAGGGACCTCCATCCCGGCCATGCCTGCCAGTTCCTTGACCGCATCCATGAACTGGAGACCCTGCTGGTCCACCATCCACGAAATCGCATCGCCATGCGCGCCGCAGCCGAAGCAGTGGTAGAACTGCTTCTGGTCGTTGACGTAGAAACTGGGCGTCTTTTCCTCGTGGAACGGGCAGCACCCCTTCCACTCACGCCCCGCCCGCGTCAGCTTGACGCTGCGCTGGACAAGCGTGGAGAGCGTGATCCGCGCACGCAGCTCGTCCTTCCATTGCGGGGTGATGGCCATGGGGGGTTATTGGTCTTCTAACGGGCGTGTGTCGAGGCGCAGGGCAAGGTGACTGTGCAGCCCGTGTGGATACAACGAAACTCCTCCCCGTGAGCCCCCCCTCCACCCGCCAAAGGACGGGCCGCGAGCGCACGCGCGCGAGCCGCAGGCGATCCGGCGCGAAGCGACGGAGACTCGCCGAGGACGTGCCCGCGGAGGCGGGCACGCAACGACTACGAAAGCGCCGCCTTCACCAGCGTGCTGGCGAGCTTGCCGTCGAGCACCGCGCCGTGGCGGGCTTTCAACTCGGCCATCACCGCGCCCATGTCCTTCATCGAGGACGCGCCCGTTTCCGCCTTGATCGTCTCGATTGCAGCCTTGGTGGCCGCCTCGTCCATCATCTGCGGCAGGAATTCCTCGATCACGGCGAGTTCGGCGCGTTCCACTGCGGCGAGTTCCGTGCGCCCGCCCGCATCATACATCTCGATCGATTCGCGGCGCTGCTTGGCCATCTTCTGGAGCACGCTTGTCACCAGCACATCATCATCCGTGACCGGCGAGGCTGCGGTGCGTTCCTCGATGTCGCGGTCCTTGATCTTGGCGCTGATCTGGCGGAGCGCGGCGGTGCGGTCCTTTTCGCCAGCCTTCATCGCGGCGATGGTGGCGGCCTTGATATCGTCTCGGATCATCGGTGTTTCCTGTGGATTGAACTGTCCGGCGGGCCCCTAACGCAAATAGAGGCACACGCCTAGGTTGACGCGGGGGGACTACGGCCCTAGCGGGCAAAACTTAGCACCATCATTGGAAACCCTGTAACGGAGCGCCCCCATGGCCGACCCCGCATCTTCTCGCGCGCAACCTTCAGGGGCGACCGGCGTTCTGGTTCTGGCCGATGGCACGGTGGTCTGGGGCCGCGGCTTCGGCGCAGTCGGATCGTCGGTGGGCGAGGTGTGCTTCAACACCGCCATGACCGGCTATCAGGAGGTGATGACCGATCCCTCCTACGCGGCGCAGATCGTCACCTTCACCTTCCCGCATATCGGCAATGTCGGCGCTAATGGCGAGGATATCGAGAGCAAGGTGGAAGGCGCAGTCGGCTGCGTGGTGCGCGAGGATGTGACCGAGCCGAGCAACTTCCGGAGCATCGAGCGGTTTGCCGACTGGATGGCGCGCAACGGCAAGATCGGGCTTTCGGGCATCGACACCCGCGCGCTGACCCGTCGCATCCGGCAGAGCGGCGCGCCCAACGCGGTGATCGCGCACGCGCCCGACGGCAAGTTCGATATTCCCGCGCTCATCAAGCGCGCGCAGGAATGGCCGGGGCTGGAGGGCATGGACCTCGCCATCCGCGTCACCCGCGAAAGCCACGAAGGCTGGGAAGGCGGTTACTGGACGCTCGGCAAGGGCTATGGCCGCGCGGCCTTTGATGCCAAACCGCACGTGGTGGCGATCGATTATGGCTCCAAGGACAACATCTTCCGCAATCTGGTGAAGGCCGGCGCGCGGGTGACGGTGGTGCCGGCAAAGACCTCGTTCGACGAGGTGATGGCGCTGGCTCCCGACGGCGTGTTCCTCTCCAACGGCCCGGGCGATCCGGCGGCGACCGGCGAATATGCGGTGCCGGTGATCAAGGCGTTGCTCGATGCCGACGTGCCGCTGTTCGGCATCTGCCTCGGCCACCAGATGCTTGCGCTGGCGGCGGGCGCGAAGACGATCAAGATGCACCAGGGCCACCGCGGCGCGAACCATCCGGTGCAGCGGGTTGGCGAGGGCTGGGGGGAGACCACCGGCCTCGTCGAGATCACCTCGATGAACCACGGTTTTGCCGTCGACGCAGCGACCCTGCCCGAGAATGTCGAGCAGACCCATGTGTCGCTGTTCGACGGCACAAATTGCGGGATTGCGATCAAGGACAAGCGGGCCTTCGCGGTGCAGTACCACCCCGAGGCGAGCCCGGGGCCGCAGGACAGCTTCTACCTGTTCGAGAAGTTCGTGGGGGGGCTGGGGTGAGTCACAAATTCGAAATTTACAAAGACAGAGCAGGCGAGTTTCGCGTTCGGTTCAAGTACAACGAAGAGACCCTTTTTAGCACCGGCGGGTATGCGTCGAAAGCTAGTGCATACAACGCAATCGAGAGCATAAAGCGGAATGGTCCAGAAGCCCTTACCCTTGGGGAGGAGTTCCCCGAACCGTCCATCGAAGATCGTATCCGGGCAGCCGAAGCGCCAGCAGCAGATCGCTTAGTCAAATTCGATCATAACTCCGAAGCTTTCAAGGAGTTCGAAAGCGCATTTGTTGCGCTTAAGAAAGAAATTTCTGAACGAAACAATCTGGAGTTCCTCGGAAGCGATGAATTGGAACTCACGCGTGCTGAAATTGGAACATTCGGCAAGCTGAAAGATCGCGCGCTCGTTCGCATTCGGAATCTTTGGCAATTTGCGGTGAACGCTTTTCTCTGGCTAGCCGAGAAGGCGGGTGAGGCGATCATAAGCACTTTAGCTGTCGCGCTGCTCGTCTCGTTAGCAAAACTCGTGGGCATCGAATTATGATCTTTAATCTTTCTCTTTTCGCCGGACGGGGATTCTAAATGCCCAAAAGAACCGACATCTCCTCGATCCTCGTCATTGGCGCAGGGCCCATCATCATCGGCCAGGCCTGCGAGTTCGACTATTCCGGCACGCAGGCGATCAAGGCGTTGAAGGAGGAGGGCTACCGCGTCATCCTCGTCAATTCCAACCCCGCGACGATCATGACCGATCCGGAGTTCGCGGACGCGACCTATATCGAGCCGATCACGCCCGAAATCGTCGCCAAGATCATCGCCAAGGAGCGGCCCGACGCGCTGCTGCCGACGATGGGCGGGCAGACCGCGCTGAACTGCGCGCTGAAGCTCGACGAGATGGGTGTGCTCGCCGAATACGGCGTCGAGATGATCGGGGCCAAGGCCGACGCCATCGACAAGGCGGAAAACCGCCAGCGGTTCCGCGATGCGATGGACAAGATCGGGCTCGAAAGCGCCCGCAGCGGTGTGGCCAACACGCTGGAACAGGCGCGCGAGATCCTCGAACGCACCGGCCTGCCTTCGATCATCCGCCCCAGCTTCACTCTCGGCGGCACCGGGGGCGGGATCGCCTATAACAAGGCCGAGTTCGACCAGATCGTGCGCGAAGGCCTCGACGCCTCGCCCACCACCGAAGTCCTGATCGAGGAATCGCTCCTCGGATGGAAGGAGTTCGAGATGGAGGTGGTCCGCGACCGCAAGGACAACGCGATCATCGTCTGCTCGATCGAGAACGTCGATCCGATGGGCGTCCACACCGGGGATTCCATCACCGTCGCCCCGGCGCTGACGCTGACCGACAAGGAATACCAGATCATGCGCAACGCGAGCATCGCGTGCCTGCGCGAGATCGGGGTGGAGACGGGCGGCTCCAACGTCCAGTTCGCGGTCAATCCCAAGGATGGCCGCCTGATCGTGATCGAGATGAACCCGCGCGTGTCGCGCTCCTCGGCGCTGGCATCCAAGGCGACCGGCTTCCCGATCGCCCGCGTCGCCGCCAAGCTGGCGGTCGGCTACACGCTCGACGAACTCACCAACGAGATCACCGGCGCGACGCCCGCAAGCTTTGAGCCGACCATCGACTACGTCGTCACCAAGATCCCGCGCTTCGCCTTTGAAAAGTTCAAGGGCGCGGCCACCGATCTTTCCACCGCGATGAAATCGGTCGGCGAGGTCATGGCCATCGGCCGCAACTTCCAGGAATCGATGCAAAAGGCGCTGCGCGGTCTGGAAACCGGGCTCGACGGCTTCAACCGCGTGCCCGAGCTGGAAGGCGCGGCCCGCGATGTCATCACCGCCGCGCTCTCGCGCCGCACGCCGGACCGCCTTCTCAAGGTGGGGCAAGCCTTCCGCGAAGGCATGAGCGTCGAGGAGATCGCCGCGGTCACATTCTACGACCCCTGGTTCCTGCGCCAGATCGAAGCGATCATCGCTGCCGAGAAGGACTTGCAGAAGGACGGTCTGCCGCGCGATGCCGCTGGCCTGCGCCGCCTCAAGGCGATGGGCTTTTCCGACAAGCGCCTCGCCACGCTCGCGGTGCGTTCGGTGGGAGTTGCCGGCGGGTTGGCCGAAACACAGGCTAAGCGTTCCGGGCTGCTGCACGATGCGCTCGTGGCGATGGCCGGGGCGACCAGTGCCGATGAAGTGCGCGCCCTGCGCCACAAGCTCGGCGTGCTGCCCGTCTTCAAGCGCATCGACAGCTGCGCTGCCGAATTCGAGGCGATCACGCCCTACATGTATTCGACCTACGAGGCCCCGACCTTCGGCGAGCCGGAGTGCGAGGCCGCGCCTTCCTCCGCCAAGAAGATCGTCATCCTCGGCGGCGGCCCGAACCGTATCGGGCAGGGCATCGAGTTCGACTATTGCTGCGTCCACGCCTGCTTTGCTCTGGCCGAGCAGGGCTTCGAGACGATCATGGTCAACTGCAATCCGGAAACCGTCTCGACCGATTACGACACCTCCGACCGCCTCTATTTCGAGCCGCTGACCGACGAGGACGTGCTGGAAATCCTGCGCGTCGAGCAGTCGAAGGGCGAGCTGCTGGGCGTGATCGTGCAGTTCGGCGGGCAGACCCCGCTGAAGCTGGCGCAGGCGCTGGAGGATGCGGGTATCCCGATCCTCGGCACATCGCCCGATGCGATTGACCTTGCGGAAGACCGCGAGCGGTTCGCCAAGCTGGTCAGCAAGCTGAAGCTCAAGCAGCCGGAGAACGGCATTGCCCGCAGCCGCGACGAGGCCGCCGCGGTTGCCGCGCGCATCGGTTATCCGGTGCTGCTGCGCCCGTCCTACGTGCTTGGCGGGCGGGCGATGGAGATCGTCGACAGCGAAGCCCAGCTCGACAGCTACATCGCCACGGCGGTGAACGTGTCGGGCGACAGCCCGGTGCTGATCGACCAGTATCTGCGCGATGCCATCGAATGCGATGTCGATGCCCTGTGCGACGGCACCGAGGTGCGGATCGCGGGCGTGATGCAGCACATCGAGGAAGCGGGCGTGCACTCGGGCGATTCCGCCTGCACTCTGCCGCCCTATTCGCTGGGGCCGGACATCATCGCCGAGATGGAGCGTCAGGCCGAGGCGCTGGCCTTTGCGCTGGGCGTGAAGGGTCTGATGAACATCCAGTTCGCGGTGAAGGACGGGGTTGTCTACCTCATCGAGGTCAACCCGCGTGCCAGCCGCACCGTGCCTTTCGTCGCGAAGGCCATCGGCCAGCCGGTCGCCAAAATCGCCGCGCGCGTCATGGCGGGCGAGCCGCTGGCGAACTTCGAGCCGTTCAAGCGCGATCTGCCCTATATGGCGGTCAAGGAAGCGGTGTTCCCCTTCGCGCGCTTCCCCGGAGCCGATCCGGTGCTGTCGCCCGAAATGAAGTCCACCGGCGAAGTGATGGGGATCGACGCGACCTTCGAGGCTGCCTTCCTCAAATCGCAGCTGGGCGCAGGCATGGTGCCTCCGCAGTCGGGGACGGTGTTCGTGAGCGTCAAGAACACCGACAAGGCGGTGATCGTCGCAGGGGTCCGGCGTCTGATCGAACACGGCTTCCGCGTGATCGCCACGGGTGGCACGCAGGCCTATCTTGCCGAACAGGGCCTTGCCGTGGAACGCGTGAACAAGGTGGCGGAAGGCCAGCCGCATATCGTCGACAAGATCATCGACGGGGATATCGCGCTGATCTTCAACACCACCGAAGGCTGGCAATCGCTGATGGACAGCAAATCGATCCGGCAGGCGGCGCTGGCAGGCAAGGTGCCCTACTACACCACGGCGGCAGGATCCGTGGCGGCGGCGGCGGCGATTTCGGCGATCCGGCCGGACCAGCTTGAAGTCCGCTCCCTGCAGGACTATTATGGGGTTTGACCGCTAACCCCCCGAAATCGAGAGTGCTTGACGTCGCGTTGAATGGACGGCGATAAGCTTTCTCTTTCCGGTTTCGGGGCAAGTGCCGGATAGGCCTAGAGAAAGACAAGAAAGATGGCGACGATGGAAAAGGTGCCGATGCTGGCCGAGGGTTACGAGCGGCTCACCGCCGACCTCAAGGCGCTGCGTGAGGAACGCCCGAAGATCGTCGATGCCATCGAGGAAGCGCGCGCGCACGGCGACCTTTCGGAAAACGCCGAATATCACGCGGCCAAGGAGCGTCAGGGCCAGGTCGAAGCCATGATCGGCGAGATCGAGAACATGGTCAGCCGCGCGCAGATCATCGATCCGACCACGCTGTCGGGCGACAAGATCATCTTCGGCGCGACCGTCACCCTGCTTGACGAGAACGACAAGCCGATCCGCTACCAGATCGTCGGCCAGACCGAGGCGGACGCCAACAAGGGCCGCATCAGCTACAACTCGCCGCTGGCCCGCGCGCTGATCGGCAAGCAGGTGGGTGACGAGATCGAGGTGACGGTGCCTTCGGGCGAGAAGTTCTACCTCGTCGACAAGATCGAGTTCATCTGATCCCGGCACTGGGGGGCGCATCATGGCGTTGGTTCCGGAAAGGCCGCTTGCCGAGCGCAAGCTGGCCGCGCACTTCATCGAAGCTGGCGCGGTCAGCATGGCCGATGCCATCCCCTATGCGCCCGCCCGCCCAAGCCGCCAGCGCGCCTTCGAGCGATTGAAGGGCGCGGATGTGCTGCGGACCGACGGGCAGGGCAGGTGGTGGCTGGATGAGGGGCGGTGGGAAGGCCGCCGCTCGGACCGGCGCACCAAGGCGGTGTTCGCGCTGCTGGCGGTTGGCGTGGCAGCCGCAGTGGCGGCACTGCGCTGAAAGTGCGCTCGGCGTGCCACGCAGGTGCGGGTCAAGCACGCTTCAACCCGCTCCAGACCCGGGTTAGACCCCCTCGAGACCCCTGTTAGCCCCTGCCCAAAACAATGTTTCGCGTGAAACATTGAGGCGCAGGGGCACGGGCGCCTCAATCCTCGGGCGTCAGCAGCTTGTGGATGTGGACGACGACATACTTCATCTCCGCATCATCAACCGTGCGCTGCGCCTGTGCGCGCCATGCATCGACCGCTGCGTCATAGGAGCTGAATACGCCGACCACGTGAATGCTCTCGGGGTCCTGGAACTCGAGCCCGCGCGGGTCCTTGACGCGGCCGCCCATGACGAGGTGGAGCCGCTGGGTGGGGGTGGTTTCTGCCATGATACAAGCCCTTGGGGAGGAACGATGCGCGCCCCATTAGCGGCTCTTGCGCCGAGGGCAAGCCTCCTCCCGCAGGCTCCGGATCAGCCCCTGGTCTGACGGCGGATATCGCGAACCACGCCAAGCGCGGCATCGGCAGTCTTGCGGGCGAGGGCGCGGGTGCTGTCCGCCGCCGAACCGGCCGCCTCCGATGCCTCCGCGCCCAGCTTGCGCGCCTGTGTGCCCGCTGCCTCGCCAAGATCCTCGGCCCGCGCCTTGCCCTCGCGCGCAGTGCCGAGCACTTCGTCGATGACGTTCATCGCATAGGCCACCGCCGCCTCGCCGATCAGCGTGCCGAGCCGCGATCCCCCGCGCGAGGCGACGCTCTTCACCCCGCTCGATGCGCTGGAAGCCGCGCCGGAAATCGCATCGCTCGCCGAATGCAGCGCCTTGCCGGCCACGCGCCGGCCGGGGCGGGTGAGGAGGCCCAGCACAAGCCCGAACGCGAGCGCTCCGCCGATCACCGTCAGGGGATTGGCGCGGGTGTAATCGATGGCGGCATCGGCTGCGGCGCGGGCCTGATCGGCCAGTCCGCGATCGGCATTGCGCCGCTCGGCCGCTTCGATGCGGGCACGCAGGGCATCGCGCGGGTCGTTGGCTGGAACGGGGATAAGGTCGGTCATGCGGGGTCTCCCTCTGGCGCCGCTTCGGGGGGCGCCGGTTCGTCAGGAATGGTCTCTTCGTCGGGGTAATCGCTTTCGAGCAGTTCCTCGATCGCATCGAACAGGGCCGAGCGCGAGAACCACAGGATTACAGCCGCCACCAGCAGCGCGAGCAGGCCCTTGCGCTCACCGGCCTGCGCCTTGACCTCGGAAAAGACATCATGCGCCCCGGCGCGCAGCCGGTCCGAGATGGTCGATGTCACGCCCGATGACACACGGCTCGCGATACCCTGTTCGGCAAGGCTGGCGCGCAGCAGATCAATGTCCTCGGCAAGGACGCTGCGGGCAGCATCGCGGACGGCACGGTCTTCGATGAAGCGGTCAGGCAGTCGGGTCACGGCGTTTCTCCCGAACCGAACATCGCCGAAAGCATCCGGCCGTCCTTCAGGGCGCTCGTCACCAGCAGAACCACGCCGAGCAGCATCACCCCGACGACAATCGCGATGGCTCCCCAGATCGTCACCAGCGGGGCCAGCGCAATCACCGCGCCCACCGCCAGCGCGATCAGCGCGATGTGGAGCAGCACCAGCGCCAGCACCAGCATGACCAGCGCCCGCGCCCCGTGCCGTCCGGCAAGGGCTGCGCGGGTCTTCTGGAAGGCAACTTCCGCCTCGGCGTAATTGCGCGCGTCCTCGACCAGCGCGGTCACGTCGTCGCGCAGAGCCGTGAAGCTGGTGTCGGCGGGCGCCGCCGCCGGATCGGCAGGCCCGGTGTCCGGCGGCATCGGCGCGAGGCCGGGATCGGTGTCAGCCATGGGCAAAGTCCCAGGAGAGCGGGATCAGCCGCGCTTCCCGCCTCTCAAGATCCGGGCGAGGAAAAAGCCGACCACCGCCGCGATGCCTACCGCCATACCCGGGCTTTTGCGCACGGCTTCACGTGCATCCTCACCCAGTTCCTCGACGCTCTTGGATTCGAGCTTGGCCGAAGTCTCCTGAAGCGTGCGCGAGGCCTTACGCGCAAAATCGCCATATTGCGCGCCCAGCTTCTCGTCGATCTGCGGCGCAGTGTCGCCCACGACCTTGCCGAGCGACGCGATCGCATCCGATGCGACCTGCTTCCCCTCGACCGCCAGCTCGCCGGCCTTTCCGCGGGCTTCGGATACAAAATCGGTGCTCTTGCCTTTGGCCTGCCCACCGACGGCGGTGAGGCGATTTTCCGCTTCGGCCCGCAGCGCGGCTGCGCCCGCCTTGGCTTCTTCCAGAGCGGCATTGAAGCGGCTCTTGGCCTCGATCACCTGCGTCGAGGCCGGAGCGGCTGCGGGCGCGGCTTCGGGGGCCTTGGCGGTCGCGGCGGTCTTGCGCGAGGCTGCCTTCGCCGGTGCGCTGCTCCCCTCGGCCGCCCCCTTGGCGGGCTTGGCCGGGGTCTTCTTCGCAGGGGTCTTTTGCGGGGTGGTGCTGTCAGCCATCGAAGGTCTCCTTTTCTTTTTGGGCGATGCCGAAGCCGCCTGCTCATCCGCTTGCGCGCGGGAGTTCCCGCGCATAGGGACGTCGCACGAGCGGCGTTCGGCGGAAGGGTCAGTCCAGAATCATGCCGTTCCCAAGTACCATAGGGCGCAAGTGTCTTAACACTCTAAACCACATTACAGCTGGAGCCAAACATGACTGCGATCATCGACATCCACGGGCGCGAAATTCTCGACAGCCGAGGCAATCCGACCGTCGAAGTCGACGTTTTGCTCGACGATGGCAGCTTTGGCCGCGCCGCCGTTCCTTCGGGCGCGTCGACCGGTGCGCATGAAGCGGTGGAACTGCGCGATGGCGATGCGGGGCGTTACCTCGGCAAGGGTGTGCTGAAGGCGGTCGAGGCGGTCAACGGCGAGATCCGCGAGCTGCTGGTCGACCATTTCGATGCCGAGGACCAGCGCGACATCGATCTCGCCCTCATCGCGCTGGACGATACGCCCAACAAGGCGCGACTCGGCGCGAACGCGATCCTCGGAACCTCGCTCGCTGTTGCCAAGGCGGCAGCCAATGCGCGGGGCCTGCCGCTCTATTCCTACCTCGGCGGGGTTTCCGCACATATGCTGCCGGTGCCGATGATGAACATCATCAACGGCGGCGAGCATGCGGACAATCCGATCGACATCCAGGAATTCATGATCATGCCGGTGGGCGCAGACAGCCTGGCCGAAGCGGTGCGCTGGGGCGCGGAGGTGTTTCACACCCTCAAGAAGGGCCTGCACCAGAAGGGCCTTGCCACCAGCGTTGGTGATGAAGGCGGCTTTGCGCCCGATCTTGCCAGCACCCGCGCGGCGCTAGATTTCATCATGGAAAGCGTCGCCAAGGCCGGGTTCAAGCCGGGTGAGGATATCGTGCTGGCGCTGGACTGTGCGGCGACCGAGTTCTTCAAGGGCGGCAAGTACGAAATCAGCGGCGAGGGCCTGAGTCTCACCCCGCACGAAATGGCCGATTATCTTGGCAAGCTGTGCGCCGACTATCCGATCCGCTCGATCGAGGACGGCATGAGCGAGGACGATTTCGAAGGCTGGGCGGCGCTCACGAACCTGCTGGGCGGCAAGGTGCAGCTGGTGGGGGATGACCTCTTCGTGACCAACCCCGCGCGCCTCAAGGATGGGATCGGCCGCGGGCTGGCCAATTCGCTGCTGGTCAAGGTCAACCAGATCGGCACGCTGACCGAAACCCTCGCCGCTGTCGATATGGCACACCGCGCGCGCTACACCTGCGTGATGAGCCACCGTTCGGGCGAGACCGAGGATGCGACCATCGCCGATCTCGCGGTTGCGACCAACTGCGGCCAGATCAAGACCGGCTCGCTGGCGCGGTCGGACCGGCTTGCGAAGTACAATCAGCTGATCCGCATCGAGGAAGAGCTGGGCGACAGCGCACTTTATGCCGGACGCGACTGCTTCGGCGCGCGGCGTTAATCCGCCTCGTCGAAGAAGCGTTCCATCGCCGCGGTGCCGGCGGGCGTCAGCCTGACCAGCACGCGGCGGTGATCGGCGGGATCGTTTTCGCGCACGATCAGGCCTTCATCCGCCAACACACCCAGCCAGCGGAGCCCGGTGGTCGGCGGTGAAGCCGATCCGATGCATGCGCTCGACACAGACACAGTCTTGTCTTCACCCTGCGCGATGAAAAGATCGAGCAGGATGTCCCAGGCCGGTTCTCCGAAAAGGTCGGGATTGCCGAACAGGCTCGCCCGCTTCCGCCTGAGCGCATAGGCCTTGCGCGCCAGTGCGACGTGGTTCCGTGGCGAACGGGCAGAGCGTGCGCTTGGGGCGGCAGGAGATGGTGCGCTATGCCCGTTATCTGCTGCATCGCGCAGCCGCACGGCAATCGCCATCAATTCGTCGGCGAGCGGGCGATAGACCAAAGCTGCGTCCTGCGGACTTTCGTCCCCGGCATGATGCCCCGCTGCGCGTGTCATGTCGCCTATCCGTTCGCCCTCAGGAAGATCCTCGATCGTGAAAGATCGGGTGTGCCCTGAGATGCCTACTACAAGGAAGTTTCCCTTATGGCTCTACGGGGTAATACGCAGGGGCTTGTTTAGGCTGCTAAATTCATGGAAAGGGTCACCCGAGGCGATGGACCTGATCTAGCCGCAGTTGCTGGATCGCAGCATCAAGATGCGCCGCAGCAATGCGCGCCCCGAGCATGTCGAGCTTGGCCAGCTCCAGCTCGAGAGCGGCCAGCACGCGCGGGGCATCCGGCGCAGTCGAGTCTAGGTTTTCCACGATCAGTTTCCAAGCATTCGCACATCCGCCTGCTATCTCGCGGCAGGACCGGGGGACAGCAGAAGCTGGTCGGATATCGCGTTAATCGCTTACTGAAAGCTACAGAGGGAAACTACGTAACGGCGGGCGCGCACCAGATCGGCACAACCCGCCGCCCAATCGTCACCCGAAGCGGTTTTGCAGCTCGAGCAGGGCCAACGCAGCCTTGGCTGCCTCGCCGCCCTTGTCCTTCTGCGCGGGATCGGCACGAACCAGCGCCTGGGCCTCGTTCTCGACAGTGAGGATACCGTTGCCGATGGCAATTCCGTCCATGGTCAAGGCCATGATCGCACGCGCGCTTTCGCCTGCGACGATTTCGAAATGGTAAGTCTCGCCGCGGATCACCACGCCGATGGCGACAAAGGCGTCGTAGCGATCAGCCTCGGCGGCAAGCGCGATAGCGCCGGGGATTTCGAGCGCGCCGGGCACGGTCAGCACTTCGACTTTGTGGCCCTTCGCCTCGAGCGCGGCACGGGCACCGGCGATCAGCATATCATTCAGATGGGCGTAGAAGCGCGCCTCGACGATCAGGATGTCGGCCATGGGTGATTACTCCGGAATGGGGTGGAAGTCGGTGATGGTGAGGCCATAGCCTTCAAGAGCGACAAGATCGGGCCGGCTGTTCGACAGCAGCACCATGTCAGACACGCCCAGATCGACAAGGATCTGCGAGCCGATGCCGATGTTGCGCTGCTCCTCGCCTGCGGACCATGTGCCGGTCCCGACACGGCCGGTGAGGATCACGATCACGCCTGACCCGTGCGCGCCGATTGCCTCCATCGCGCGCTGGAGCGTACGCTTGCGCGGGCCGGGCGCGCCCAGCACATCGTCGAACACCGAAATCGGGTGAACGCGGGCGAGGGTAGGTTCGCCGGGGATGACATGGCCCTTTTGCAGGACATAGGCCTCCGCTCCCGCCACGCGGTCGCGATAGGTGATCATCCGCCACTGCCCGCCGTAATCGGACGTGAAGCTGCTCTCCGACAGGCGCTCGACCAGATGGTCATTGCGCATCCGGTAGGCGATCAGGTCACGGATCGTGCCAATCTTCAGGTCGTGCTTGCGCGCGAATGTGATCAGGTCATCGAGCCGCGCCATGGTCCCGTCCTCGTTCATGATCTCGCAGATCACGCCCGAAGGGTTGAGGCCTGCAAGGCGCGAGATATCGACGGCTGCCTCGGTGTGCCCGGCGCGCACCAGCGTGCCGCCGTCCCGCGCGGTCAGCGGGAAGACGTGGCCGGGGGTGACGAGATCGTCAGCGCCCTTGGCCGCGTCGATAGCGACCGAGATGGTGCGCGCCCGGTCTGCGGCGGAAATGCCCGTGGTCACGCCTTCCTTCGCCTCGATCGAAATGGTGAAGGCGGTCTGCATCGATTCCTTGTTGTTGCGGCTCATCGGGGTGAGGCCGAGGTGGTCGACGCGGTCCTTGGTCAGCGCGAGGCAGATCAGACCGCGGCCGTGCATCGCCATGAAGTTGATCGCCTGCGGGGTCGCCATCTGCGCGGGGATGATCAGGTCGCCTTCGTTCTCGCGGTCCTCGTCATCGACGAGGATATACATTCGGCCATTGCGCGCCTCGTCGATAATCTCCTCGATGGTGGCGAGCACCGGACGGTCGGCATTGGCCTCAAGGAATGCTTCCAGCTTGGCGAGCGTTTCGGCGGTCGGGTTCCAGCTATCCTCGCCGCAATCGCGCAGGGTGTTGGCGTGAAGCCCCGCCGCGCGGGCGAGGCCAGCGCGGGTCATGGTGCCCGATGTGACGAGATCGCGAACGCGTGTGATAGTCGATGTGCTCATGGCTGCGCATTATCACATCGCGATGTGAAGGCAAGCGCAAGGCTGCTGTTCAATTGGCTTGCAGGCGCAGGCGAAGGGCGTGCGCGCCTACAAAGCGCCGCGCCGTGCGATGACCTAGTGCGAATAAGTAGGGGTGGTGGACGCACTAGGGCTCGAACCTAGGACCCGCTGATTAAGAGTTTGATCAGGGGGCCATTTTTGGGATGTTCAGAGCTGTTCAAGTTTGTCTAGAAACGTTCGGAGATATGACACCTAATATAATGATATAACGTCGATATTAGTCATCGCGTCCTGTCGAAAATTGTTCGCCAAGGTGCGATCTTGACGAGCGTTGTCCTTCCGCAAAGTGGAGCCTATATGGAGCCTATAGCGAAAAGGCATTGGCGCGAATTATGGTGAAACCGCTCAACAGGCAGGCAATCGAGACACTGATCACACGGGCTCTGTAGTTGCCCCTTAATTTCCGGACAGTTCCTCGGTGGTTGAACGGTTGATGTACTCGCGCGGCGAGAGGTAGCCAAGCGCGCGATGCGGATGGACTGTATTGTAGTGGCGGAACCAGTGGG
>Ga0114986_1000210_pt1 | contig 16191 bp, 25 predicted proteins | sample Shrwel1BS1Day17_FD_96988 | JGI IMG/M metagenome (GOLD analysis project Ga0114986, IMG submission 96988) | Subsurface microbial communities from deep shales in Ohio, USA - Utica-3 well 1 S-1-Day17 | ecosystem: Environmental > Aquatic > Deep subsurface > Shale gas/oil reservoir > Produced... | reverse complement strand
TGATTTCTCATGCACTCGCACCAACTTCAATGGTGGGCTGATGCCAGTTCCAATTACCACCCTTAGAACTACCTTAGCCACAGCTTTAGTAGATAATACAAAGTATCAAGTTTTTGCTTTTCCACCAAGCACTATCCTTGCCAATTCCGTAATAGTCAGTCCTTCTGATGAATACATTGTTCCATCAAATAACCAGCACATAGGCATTAGCCCTATGGCTAACTTTCGTTTGATTATCACAACCGCTTTATTCGATAACGAAGGCAACTTGAATGGCATAGAAGATTTTGTTTGTGCCGTGTTTAAGAAGCTATCTATATCAGGATTAACCTATAATGTAAGCGCGGTAAGCGCACCAAGTATTCTCAATGTTGCCAGTGGGGAACTGCTCAGCTGCGAGATGTCCGTATCTATTTTAACAAGTTGGGAATAATCATGTCCGATTGGGATAAAGAGAACGAGGCCTTTCTGATCAAGATCGGACAGGTTGCACCATCAACACCTAAGCCAGCAACTACTAAGAAAGACGAGGAATAATCTCATGGCTATATTTCTAAATAACAATGTGGGCGTGAAGATCAATTCTGTTGATCTCTCTGACCATGTAACAAGCGTAGTTATCAACCGTGTATTTGAGGAGCTAGATGTCACAGCAATGGGTGATTCTAGCCGTCGTGCGGTCAAAGGCCTAGAAGCCTCAACCGTAACTATCGACTTTTTGAATGACACAGCAACAGGAAGCGTATTGCAGACACTACAGGCTGCTTGGGGAACAACAGTCACAGCTGTATTCCTACAGACAAAGGGAACAGCAGTTTCTGCTACCAACCCTCTTTACACCGTTTCTCTGTTAATCAACAACACTACCGACATCAACGGATCTGTTGCTGACATCGGTGTACAATCGATTACATTTACTGCTAACTCAACAGTGGCAGTAGCAACTACAGGTACTTTCTAAACAACTAACAAAGGGGCAAAACATGGCAAGACTGAAGATAGTTCGACAAGATGGAAGCGTATTAGAAGGCGAGATTACTCCAGCAGTGGAGTATGCGTTTGAACAATATGCTAAGAAAGGCTTTCACCAAGCGTTTCGTTTGGATGAGAAGCAGTCGGATGTCTATTGGTTGTCGTGGGAAATTACACGCAGGTCAGGTGAGACTGTTAAGCCGTTTGGGATGGAATTTATCGAGACACTCAAAAGTGTCGAGGTGCTTGATTCCGACCCTTTAGCTTAAAGCGCGATCTCCCGTTCACCTACCTTATTGCTAGGCTAAGCATAAGGTTAGGGGTCGCGCCACAACATTTATTAGAGTTAGACAGAACAATGCTAAATGCATTGCTACAGGGTTTAACTGATGAAGCGAAGGAGATTAGAGATGCCAACAGAAGTAGTAGGCGCGGTCGCACTTCGTAAGGCTTTAGCTACTTATGCTCCAGACCTAGCCAAAGAATTAACCAAAGAACTTGGCAAAGTTCTCAAGCCAGTAGTTGCAGAAGCTCGCTCATTTGTGCCGCCTTCATCTCCGATGAGTGGATGGCAACCTCGAGCATTTTCTGAGGCAAGATTTCCTATGTATGACTCAAGCGTAATTCGCAGAGGCATCATCTATAAAACTACACCTTCTCAACCTAATCGCAATGGCTTTGTTAATACAGTCAGAATCCAGAACAAAAGCATGATTGGTGCTATCTATGAGACTGCTGGCCGCAAGAACGGTCAGGGTCAAAATTGGGTAGGCCCTAAAGCTGGCGGCGCAAGCAAAGGCGTGTCTAGGTCAGTCAATCGTTATGCTGGCAATCAATTTATTTCTAATCTTGGTCAGCTCTATGGCCCTAACAAAAAGGGAGACCATCGAATGATGGGTCGCTTAATCTTTAGAGCGTGGGCTAAGACTCAAGGTAAAGCTAACGCTTCTGTGTTTAAGGCTATTGAAAATACAACTGCTCAATTCAATAAGAGAACAGAAATAGTAGATTTGAGGAGAGCCGCATGAGCAATGTAGCCATTAACATTGCCGCGGAGTTCACTGGCAAAAAGGCTTTTAAGCAAGCCGAAACAGCAACACAAAAATTAACTGGCAATGTAAAGAAGCTAGCAGGTGCAGTTGGTATTGCTTTTGGAGCTAACGCAATCCTTGCTTACAGTAAGGCATCAGTAAAGGCTTTTGCTGAAGATGAAGCAGCGGCTTTAAGACTTACCAGAGCAGTAGAAAATCTAGGCATTGGCTTTGCTAATCCTCAGATTGCTGAGTACATAGCCAATCTTGAGAAGTCTGCTGCCATTGCAGATGATGTTCTTCGTCCAGCGTTTCAGCGCCTATTGACCACCACAGGCTCATTGACTCAGTCTCAGAAACTTCTCAATGATGCAATTACTATTAGCCGAGCTTCTGGCATTGATCTTGCTACAGTCACAGAAGATTTAGGTAAAGGCTATGTTGGAATTACTCGCGGTCTAGTAAAGTACAACACAGGCTTGACTCAGGCAGAATTAAAAACTAAAACATTCTCAGACATTTTAGGCATCATACTTAATAGATCAGCAGGCGCGGCAGAAGATTACCTAAGCACTACTTCATACAAAATGGAAGTTCTAAGCATAGCCACAGGCAACGCTTCGGAAATCATAGGAGAAGGCTTAGTTGATGCCCTTGCTCGACTTGGTGGGGGTACAGAGGCTAGCGATGCAGCAAAGGCTATTGAGACCTTAGCAAAGGCTTTCAACTTTGTAACACTATCTATAGGCACAGCAGGTGGCGGATTAACTAGCCTACTTAGAAACCTAAAGAACCTACCTAAGAATATCTTTGAAGGATTTGCTGGCAAGCAAGCTGGCATTAATTTTACAGCTCCGATAAAGCCTAAAGCTACAGAAAGCCTAAGTGAAAAGAAACAACAACAGGCTTTAGCTGCATTAGAGAAGGCAGCAATTAAACGCCAAAGAGAATTGAACGCGCTAAAGAATAAAGAATTAGAAACACAAAGAAAACTAGCGGCTGAAAAAAAGAAGCAAGAAGCCTTAGATAAGGCCGCAGAGCTTCTAGCTCAAGGCAAGAAGGTCTTTGATGAAGAAGCTATCCAGTTAGCTGCTGCTGCTCAAGGCAAGCTCTCAGAAGAAGATCGAGTCAGAATTGCGTTAAAGAAAGACATCTATGAATTAGAAGCAGCTATCAGTGCAGAGAATCTAGGTGCTGCTACTCGCCTCGCGGATAGCATGGTTTCCAATGCTCAAAAACTGGCAACTATTCGTAGTGAGATGGTTGGTCTAAATAACATTGAAAACCCTTTCACTGCATGGGCGGCTACTCTAGGTCAAATGTCAGCAGAGTTATCTAAGTTAGCAAAAGTAATAGAAGATGAACTTCGCACAATTATTAGAAATATGCTTGATAACATTTCCGAGCAACTCAAGAAGCTGCAAGCATTGAATGGCCGTAATACACCAATCGAGCAACAAAGAGAAATTATCCAACAGAAATTGGATAGAGCCATGCCAGACATTCAAGCCCTTCAGGATCGTCTAGCACAATCTGGTGTTGCTGGATATTCTCAGACTTCTATGAATAATGCATCGATAACTGTCAATGTGGCTGGTTCGGTTTCTACAGAGCGCGACTTAGTAGCGGCCATTACTCAAGGGCTCTATTCACAGCAGGCATCAGGCACTCCAGTTAATTACAGTACGGTGTACTAATGGCTTTACCAGCAACCCCTATTGTCAAAATCAATTTAACTGGTGGCGCTTCTTTTGGAACTCCATTTGTCTTAGATACCTCAGAGCTTGATTTTGCAGTCCTAGCCGAGCCTGACACAGTTATTATTGATGTATCAAACCAAGTCTCTAAGATTGATACTCGCAAAGAACGCAACCTATTTCAGGACAAGTATTTGTCAGGTACAGCAACAGTCCGTATTCTTGACGAAACAGGCGCGTGGAATCCTCAGAATGTTTCAAGCCCTTACTATCCAAACCTAGTTCCTTTACGCTCAATCATTATTGAGACAAACTATTCAGGAACAATTTATCCAATCTTCAAGGGATATATTCAAGAATATCTTTACACCTATCCTAAAGACCAAGAAATTGGTTATGTTGATCTTATTTGTTCTGATGCCTTTAGATTGGTGTTTAACTCAAATGTGAGCACCGTCACAGGCGCAACAGCAGGACAAGACACTGGCACTCGCGTAGGCAAAATCCTAGATGCTATTGGCTGGCCTGATAGTGCTAGGTCAATTATGACAGGTGACACCTTATGTCAGGCAGATCCAGCAACTACACGCACTGCTCTAGCAGCTATTGAGACTGCAACATTTACAGAGCAGGGAGCGTTCTACTTTGACAAGGCTGGCAATGCAGTCTTTAAGAACCGCAGCTTTGTCTATGAGTCTGGCGCTGAAACACCTATTGCCTTTTCCAATGCCACAGGATCTTCAGACATTCCTTACGCTGGCATCACCTTTGCCCTAGACGATAAGACAATCGTTAATCAGGCTACAGTGACACCCATAGGTGGCACTGCCCAAACAGCATCAGATCAAACATCTATTGACAAGTTCTTTCTTCACAGTATTACAGCTAATGACATGCTCATGCAGACAGATGCCGAGGCCTTAGAACTTGCCCAAAATTTCGTAGCCAGTCGCAAAGACACCACTTTGAGAATTGAATCCATTACCCTCGATTTAGTTACTTTAGGCTACGGGGCAGGCGTTACGGCTGCACTGGACTTGGATTACTTTGATCCTATGCAGATCACTAATGTCAATGTGGCTGGAACTACCATTGTCAAGACACTTCAATGTCAAGGCATAGCCCATAGCATTACGCCTAACACATGGAAAACAGTTTTAACAACACAGGAAAATGTCCTCGATGGCTTCATCTTGGACTCGACATTATACGGTATCCTTGACACATCCGTATTGGCATACTAGGAGAACAAATGGCAGCAGGACAAGGCTTTAAGACATTCACTACAGGCGAGGTTCTTACAGCGGCAGATGTAAATGGATACCTTATGCAGGGCGTTGGTGTCTTTACCGATGCTGCAAACCGTGATGCCGAAATTACTTCACCACAAGAAGGTCAATTTGCTTATCTAAAAGATACAAATGTTACTACCTATTACACAGGTTCTGCTTGGGCTAACTTAGACACAACTGGCATGACAAACCCAATGACCACAACAGGTGACACAATTTATTCATCTAGTGGATCAACACCTGCTCGTCTCGGAATTGGAAGCACAGGACAAGTGCTTACAGTCTCTGGCGGATTGCCAAGTTGGGCTACGCCAGCAACACCATCAGCAGGTGCTAACTGGTCATTACTTAACTCAGGCGGTACTTCATTAACTGGCACAGACTTAGTAACAATTTCAGGAATTAGCGGCCAAGATAAAATTATGGTGGTCATTAGAGGAGCATCATCTCTAAGCAGCGCTAGCACAATCGGCATTAGATTAAATACCGAAATTGTAGATTACTGGGGTGTGGGTTTCCGCGATACTAATTTTTCAAGTTATTCAGCAACCAATAGTGTTGCTTACAATTTAGATGAATATCAAATTCCCGTTGGAAAAACAAGTAATAGCGCAGGCTCGGCAGTTAGCGGATATTTTCTTTTAACAGGCGGTGCATCATCTGGAGTCAAAGTCTGGCAAGCCGCAGGCGGAGTTGATGATACTGGTACAAATGGTCAATTTTATACTATCGGGGGAACATGGAGCAATAGCGCGACAGTTTCATCCGTAAGCATTAGGTCTACATCTAACAATTTTGATGCTGGAACAGTATTTGTCTACGGAAGCGCATAAGGAGCAATTATGAAACTAACAGAAAAAATCTACGATATTACAACTGGCGAAGAAACAATCATCGAACGCGAAGCAACACCAGAAGAAGCACAACAGCGATTGGATGAATTGGCACAAACACAAGCAGAGCAAGCAGAAGCAAAGGCTAAGGCAGATGCTAAAGCCGCTATTGCTGATCGCTTAGGACTATCAGCCGATGAATTGGCAACACTTCTCGGATAATGAAGCCAATACTGTGCAAGGCTGGTCAGCAACTTCGTGAACAAATCGATGATGCGTTTCCAGATAGAGACCGTAAATCTGATGGTTGGATAGGCGATGCTCGTCACGCCAAAGCAGGTACAAGTGATCATCTGCCCGATCCGATTAACAGTCAAGTCAGGGGTCTTGATGTGGATTCGAATCTCGACTCACGATCCAATTCAAGTATTTATCTTGCCGACCAAATACGCTTATGCGCAAAGAAAGACAAGCGCATCAAATATGTCATCCACTTTGGAAAGATTGCATCCAGAAAATCATTATGGCGTTGGGTCAAATATAAGGGAATCAACCCTCATCATTCTCATATCCATATTAGTTTTAATAAAGAAGGCGACCAAAACGGTAGCTGGTTTGATATCCCGATGCTAGGAGTAAATAGATGAATATGAAGAACCCACTTGTCCTTACTGCTGGAGCGTTCCTCTCAGCTTGGGCTGCAAGTAATTTCGATGTTGATTATCGCGCAATCCTTTGGGCGATTTTAGCTGGTGTCTTTGGTTACGCCACACCTAAAAAGTAATGTCAGCGCAAGACTGGGCGGCTGTTGTAGCTGTTGCTCTGACCGTTATTGGTTCATTTATTGGTGCTGTGAAATGGTTGGTAAAGCATTACCTAAACGAGTTAAAGCCAAATTCAGGCAGCTCGATGCGTGACCAAATTACTGCACTTGAAGCGCGTGTTGAAACGATAATCCGTATCTTAGAGAGGTAACAATTATCTCATGGCAAGAAAAGCAACTAAGGCGTTAGAAGAGCAAGGTTATTCACAACTCGATGCTTTTTGCATTGGGCTTCATGAATACTACAAATCACTAAAACGAGCAGGCTTTCCTGAGTCTGTTGTTTTATTTATGATCACTGAGCCTCAAGCCTATCCTGCTTGGATATTGCCTACACCAATCGATCCCGAAAAATTCGGCGATTATGAGGATGATGAAGAGGATGAATGACAAAAACAAAATCTCGAATTTTGGTTATCAGCGACCTTCAAATTCCGTATCATCACGAAGCAGCAGTCAAGAATTTAATTAAGTTAGTTAATCGAGAGAAGTTTGATTTAGTACTAAATACGGGCGATGAGCTAGATATGCAGGCTCAATCAAAATGGGCGAAGGGGACAGGATTAGAGTGGGAAGGGCAGCTAGATGCTGATAGAAAGCTTGCTCAGAACATTCTCTGGGACTTACAGACAAGCGACATTACGCGTTCTAACCATACTGATCGGTTGTACCACACACTCTTACGAGGAGCGCCAAGTCTCATAGGACTACCAGAGCTTGAGTATCCAGCCTTTATGGACTTTAAGTCTCTAGGTATTCGATTCCATAAAAAGCCATTTGAGTTTCATCCAAATTGGGTTCTAGTGCACGGGGACGAAGGATCAATGAATTCCAATGCAGGGCTCACAGCTCTAGGTCTAGCCAAGAAGTTCGGCAAATCCGTAGTTTGTGGCCATACCCATAGGGCAGGCATCAGTGCCTATTCTGAGGGCATAGGGGGCTCATACAGGACTTTGTGGGGCGTAGAAGCAGGGAATGTCATGGATAAGAAAAAAGCTTCTTATCTCAAGGCTGGGGCCGCTAATTGGCAGATGAGCGTGGCTATCCTAGAGACCTATGGAAAGAATCTAACGCCTATGCTTATTCCTATCAATAAGGATGGCTCATTTACTGTGTACGGTAAGACTTACGGATAAGCATGGATACCCTCATAACGGACATTTTTCCTGTCCATCGCACCATTGATGATTCTATGGACGATACAGAATTGTTACCATTTCGTTATCAAAATGTGCTTGATTTAGCATAACCCTATGCAACACTAATCCTGTAACCGATCGAGGGCATCAGTTACGGAAAGGCAAGACAATGGGCGCAATGAAGGCAGTTTATATGGACATGGCTGAGGACTTTGAGAACCTCAACGAAACATCAATGCAGTTCAAAGGCAATAACTGGGAAGCTCAGGATGGCCGTTTTGAAGGCAATGTAAATTACAATCTTGACTACATCTATTGGTTTGACAACTATGCCAATCTGATGGCAGCTCGCACTATCTTGCAAGACTTCGGCAACAGTTATGAAGTTCTATTTGACGATGCTTTAGGTCAATGGACATTAATCACTGATTATCAATCAATGTCTTGGAGCAACTAATGTCACCACTACTCTGCTTTGTTTTTGGCATGACATTTCTAACAATCGGCTACCTAATGGGAGTCAATATCGGTAGAGAACAAGGCCACAGAGATGGCTACCTGAGAGGTCGTGCAGTTTCACGACAAGAATTCTGGAGAGAATAGATGAAAGCGACTGAGGCACTTATCAATGCAATCGACATTATGCAAGATCGTGGTCGTATCTACGGTCACCCAAGAATCAATCAAGGTCGGATCGCTTCGCGGCTTACCAATCTATTCGATTACCCAGTCACGGATGCTCAAGCTGCACTTGCAATGGTCGAGGTCAAACTTAGCCGAATCCAAGAAACACCAAGCCATGTTGATTCCTACCAAGATGCAATCTGCTACCTCGCAATAGCGTTGGAGCTCGCTACAGAACAGGATGAACTATATGTTTAATTTGCAAGATTATGAGACATGTGAAGTCAGATTAGATAAGTGGTGGAAGGACAACCCAGATGGCCGCGTTGCAACCGAACTCATTTCATTCCAAAATGGACAATATATTGTTCAAGCATATCTATATCGGACTTTTGCAGATAGCGTTGCGTACTCCACAGGACTCGCTGAGGAGAAGATTACTGATAGAGGTGTCAATGCTACTAGCGCGTTGGAAAACTGTGAGACTTCAGCAATCGCTAGAGCGCTTGCAAACGCAAATTACGCAGCTAAAGGCAAGAGGGCTTCAAGAGAAGAAATGACGAAGGTTGCCAAGCAACAGATGGCAACTACAAAAGAGTATGTGCCAGTAGAAAAAGAAGATGATCCGTGGACTATCAAACATGTGCCAGCACCTACAACATCAGCTGAAGCAGTTGCAGTGGTAAAAGACATTATAGGGGGAACGACTGACAAAGATGTGCCGCGCTGTGCTCACGGGGCGATGCACTGGGCTCACGGAATGACGAAGGCAAATAAGCCGTGGGGTCATTTCAAGTGCATGGCAGCAGCAACAGGTGAAATCAATCGTTGCCCTAAGGGTGAAGATGTTATTTGGTATGAGATAAGTCCAGAAGGCAACTGGAGACCACAGAAGGCTAGATCCTGATGGATAACAAAGTCATTGTTAAGCATGATGCGAGAGAGACATCGAGGATTGCAGCTGAGCGGATTTATCCTAAGTCGGGATCTATTCGATTAAAAGTCTATGAGTATCTCATTAGACAAGGGCTTCGAGGAGCTACTGATCAGGAAATGCAACTGAACCTGAACTTATCTGGAGACACAATTCGACCAACTCGAATGACATTGCTTAAAGATAATTACATAATTGATTCGGGAGAAACTCGAAACAACTCAAACGGCAATCCATGCGTAGTGTGGCGTGCGGTTGATGAAGGGATGATGTTCTGATGGGCGAAATGATGATATTCCATGAGGATGGAGCTGCTGAAATAATTAGCACAGAAGGCGATCGTGAAAACATTGTTATCTATTGCGATTTGTGCAATGAGCCTGTGGCTATCATTCCAGAGTTTAACGATAAAGTGTTTTTGACTTGCATTAAATGTCATGCAGTATCACATATATCATTGACAGTAACTAAAGAAGCTGATGAGTCAGCAGAGTCGTAAGCATCGAGGGTACGCGACCGAAAGGCTGGTGGCATCGTTCTTGCAGCAATGGTGGCCACACGCTAGCGTAGGTCGAGGTCAAGGGAAGGATGTTCTCGGAGTTCCGTTCGACATCGAGATCAAGGCTAGAAATTCCCTAGACATAAGTGGAACGCTCCGCCAGATCAAAGCACGCACTTCTAAATCGGGGGAATTAGGATTTGCATGCTTTCGCTTAAACGGAATGGGATCTGCATCAGTCGAGCAATTCGTCTGCATGCTGCCGTTAGGTGATCTGGTGGAGCTTCTACGAAAAGCGGACTATGACCGAATACCGCCAGATATTGATTGGGAAGCGGCAGTTGAACGATGCGATAAATGTGGAAGTCAGAAAATCAAACATTGGAGATGTAAGACTTGTGAGAAAGAAGCGCCTAATGCCAATGTATGAATATAGATGCCCTATTTGTAATACACAGATGGAGCTTGAACTATCTATGGATCACGATTTAGTTAGATGCACAGATTGTGGTGCTCAAGCTAATCGAATCTATTCAGCACCTAATGTTGTGTTCAAAGGAAAGGGATTCTACTCAACCGATAAATAGAAACGCCGTCCTGACCAGCACTTATAGAAATGGATTTGACATGACCAGTACACTCAGAGCGCTAGAGCCCTTCAGGGGCTCAGAGCGAACCGTGAAGCGGTTAGTTCGCTCGATAGCAATCGTTATCGGGGGAGCTCTATGCTTTTCCGTAGGATCAGCATCATGGGCGACAAACGATGCAACTAAAAGAATCACATCAAAACAATATGCAGCAGGACAATTAACAGTTAAGAATTACAAATGTGTTGCAACACTTTGGGGAAAAGAAAGCGCTTGGAATTGGAAAGCGGTTGGTAACTTAAACGGTACTCATCGAGTCTATGGAATACCTCAAGGTAAGTCAGAGTTCCTAAGAACTGCTAGCCCACTACAACAGGTAGATTGGGGATTGCGTTATATAGGCCATAAGTTTGGTTATGTGCGTACAATAGAGGGCATGCAGCCTAATACATGCGCTGCTTTGAATCACTGGCGTAAAAGGAATTGGTATTGAACCCTAGTCATAGAGAGCTTGGCACTCAGCGTTGGAAAGACCAACGACTGCGTGTACTCAAGCGTGACTCGTATATCTGTCAATACTGTGGCGAAGATGCAACACAAGTTGATCATGTAATTCCACGAAGTAAAGGCGGCGGACATGAGCTTGATAATCTATTGGCTTGTTGTGCCAGATGTAACACGCTCAAGGGCGCTAAAGAAGGGCTTTTTTTAGGCAGAGGTTCTACCCCCCCTGTCTTTTCGGGCATCCTCTCTCCAAAACAGTCCGAAACGATGCAAGACAGTCCGTTTAAGCTCAGACCTGATCCGAATCAATGACAGATAAACCCAAAAAGAAACTGGCGCTACGAGGGGCAACTAAACCGAGGCTTCAGAGTGTGCCTCTTAAGGGCAAAAATAAACTTGATGATGTTAAACAGCTCTGTGAGATTATTAAGATGCCTTTGCTACCGTGGCAGGAGCATGTGCTCAAAGATATGCTCACGGTGGACTCAAAAGGTAAATGGATTCGCAAGACGAACCTATTATTGATTGCTCGCCAGAATGGCAAGACACATTTAGCGCGCATGCTCATTTTGGCTCATTTAATCAAGTGGGAAACCAATGTCTTGATTATGTCATCTAATAGAAGCATGGCTTTAGACACCTTCAGACAAGTCACAGACATCCTAGAAAATAACGACCACCTCAAGGGCTTTGTTAAACAGATTCGCTATGCAAATGGCACTGAGTCAATCGAAATGCTTAATGGCACACGATTAGATGTTGTAGCAGCTACCAGAGACGGCTCTCGCGGTAGATCAGTCAATGGATTGTTATTTATTGATGAAGTTCGAGAGATTAGCGAAGAAGGATTTAGAGCTGCGACCCCAGTAACCAGAGCCCACCCAAATTCTCATACTCTGCTGTGTAGTAATGCTGGAGATGCCTTTAGCACAGTGCTCAATGATCTACGAGAGCGCGCTATCTCTTATCCACCTAAGTCTTTTGGTTTCTATGAATACTCAGCTCCCCAATACTGCAAGATAGAAGATCGCAATGCATGGGCGATGGCTAATCCGTCTTTAGGTTACACAATTACAGAAGAAGCTATTGAAGAAGCGATAGCCACATCGCCGATTGAAAATACGCGCACAGAAACGCTTTGCCAGTGGATTGATAGCTTGTCAAGTCCGTGGCCGCATGGAGTTTTAGAAGAAACATCGGATAGCACCTTAGAAATGACTGCTGGGGCTTATACTGTGTTTGGTTTCGATGTCAGTCCGTCACGGCGCAATGGATCATTGGTCGCAGGACAAATTTTGCCAGATGGGCGGATTGGCATTGGGATCTTGGAGACTTACAGCTCTCAAGTAGCCATTGACGAATTAAAGATGGCTGCAAGCATTAAAGGATGGGCTGACATCTATAAGCCTCGCCTAGTTTGCTTTGACAAATACGCTACACAGACTATTGCAGACAGACTTGCTCAAAGTGGGGTAATGGTCGAGGATGTATCGGGTCAGCAGTTCTATAAGGCCTGTGGTGACTTATTAGAAGGCTTGGTCAATCATCGAGTCGTTCACAATGGCCAGTCTGAGTTGATTCAACAGATGAATAACTGTGCAGCTAAAGTCAATGACTCTGCATGGCGCATTATCAAACGCAAGTCTGCTGGAGACATCTCAGCACCTATCGGTTTGGCGATGGTTGTATCGAAGTTAATGTTGCCTCAACCTAAGCCGCAAATTTATACTTAGACACACCCATATTGTTTGTCTAATTACTTGACAAATGGTATCCTTTATGTCTATGGGTATCTTTAGCAGATCAGAAGCTCCTAAGAAGGCTAACTCGCTTCTTGCGCAATACGCACCAACAATTATGGGAGAGAATCTAAACTCTCTCTATAACTACATTTTGCCACGCGTTAATCGCAATGAGGCAATGTCAGTACCTTCAGTTGCTCGATGCAGAAATCTTTTAGCATCTGTTGTAGCTGATCTGCCAATGAATCTTTATCGCAATTCAACTGGTGAAGAACTAGGTAATCCTCTCTGGGTAGATCAACCAGCAATCAATCAACCTCGTTCTGTAACAATGGCATGGACTGTAGATTCTTTGCTTATGTATGGCGTGGCTTATTGGCAAGTTACAGAAGTCTATGCAGAAGATGGCAGACCATCTCGATTCCAGTGGATTCCAAATGTTAAAGTAACATTTGAAACTGATTTATACGGTACGACTGTCACTCAGTATTACATTGATGCAGTTGCAGTGCCTATGTCAGGTCTTGGCAGCATTGTCACATTTCAAGCATTTGATGAGGGCATCCTCGAAAGAGGAAGTGAAACTATCCGCGCCGCGATTGATTTGCGCAAAGCGGCTGTAATAGCAGCATCTACTCCAATGCCTTCAGGCGTTATTAAAAACAACGGTGCAGATTTAGATCCTAAAGAAATTCAAGGATTGTTAGCAGCTTGGAAGAACGCTAGACAAAATCGCGCTACTGCTTATTTAACTTCTACTTTGGAATATACTCCATCATCATTTTCACCTAAAGACATGATGTACGATTCGGCACAACAATTCCTTGCTACGGAAATCGGAAGATTGTGCAACATCCCTGCATACCTATTGTCAGCAGAGATGAACAACTCAATGACTTATGCAAATGTATTAGATGAGCGCAAACAATTTTTCTCATTCAGCGTTGCGCCTTATGTAAATGCGATTTCTCACAGACTCAGCATGGATGACATCACCGCCAGAGGAAATTCTGTGCGCTTCGATGTCGATTCATCTTTCCTAAAGACTGATCCAATGGAAAGACTGCTAGTGCTTGAGAAGATGCTATCTCTAGGCCTAATCACAGTTGAGCAGGCTATGGAAATGGAAGATTTAACACCAAACGGAAGTGAAGGAATCTAATGACAAACATCCTTACATTCTCTGCTGAACTAACTGCCAATGTAGAAGAACGCACAATCTCAGGCAAAATAGTTCCAGCAGGTACAGGCGAAATCGGTAACACATCGGCTGGCCGAGTGGTCTTTGAAAAGGGCGCTATTGCACTTCCAGAAGATCCTAAAACAATCAAGCTACTTAATCAGCATGACATGAGACAACCTTTAGGAAAAGCAACAAGTTTTTCAGAGGATTCTCAAGGAAACATTTTTGGTAGCTTCAAAATCTCTCGTTCCAATCGTGGAACAGAAGCACTTATCCTTGCAGAAGAAGGCTTACAGTCTGGACTATCTGTAGGAGTAGAAGTTATCAAGTCAAAGAATAAGGGCGGCGTAATGCATGTTAGTTCAGCCCGTTTATTCGAGGTCAGTTTGGTGACAGAGCCCGCTTTTAAAAGCGCGATGGTCATCGATGTAGCAGCTGAATCAGATGTAGAAGCTGCAACAAGCACAAAAGAAAAAACCACAACAATCAATACGACAATCGTTGAGATTGAAACCGAAACAGAAACCGAAAGCGAGACAGCTGTGGAAAATACTCCAGAGACAGTTGCAGCACCAGCAGTAGAAGCAGCAGCGGTTGAAGCTGCTCGCCCTGTGGTAACAGCAACTACATTCGTGCGTGAGCGCGTAGCACCAATTACATCAGCACAATATCTAGAAGCAAACATCAAGGCAGCACTTGGTGATGACGAAGCACGCCGCACAGTACGCGCAGCAGATGATTCAACATCAACAAACACTGGTCTTACACTTGCACCACACCTAAACACATTTATTACTGACACATTTACTGGCCGTCCAGCATTTGAAGCAGTAACACGATCTGCACTTATGGCAGAGGGCATGTCTTTCACTGTACCTCGCCTTTATACCAATGCGTCATCAGCGGATGTTGCACCAACAGTTGCAGACACTAACGAAGGTTCAGCACCATCTGAAACAGGCATGACTTCAGCTTACGACACAGTAACAGTCGAGAAGTTCTCAGGTTTGCAACGAGTTAGTTTTGAGCTCATCGACCGCAGCCAACCACAGTTCATGGAATTGATGATGACAGAACTCCGTAAAGCGTACGAGAAAGCAACAGATGCAGCTCTTATTGCTAAGTTCATCTCAGCTGGAACAGCAGCAACAAATGTTGCAACAACAGCAGCTGGATTACAGTCATTCATTGCAGTAGAAGGCGCAGCAGCATATAAGGGTACAGGCGGAGACTTTGCTAACAAGCTAGTTGCATCGACTGACCAATGGGCTGCAATCGCAGGATACGCAGATACCACAGGTCGCGCATTGTACTCAGCACAAGGCCCAACATACAACGCATCAGGTAATGCAGTAGCAACATCTGTTCGTGGTGGAGTTCTTGGAACTGACCTCATCGTAGATCACAACATTTCAGCTTCAGGCATTTCAGATGATTCAGCCTTCTTGGTTGCACCAACATCTGTATATGCATGGGAGTCACCAACAACTCAACTTCGCGTAAATGTTCTAACATCAGGCGAAATTGAAATCAACCTTTACGGATACCTAGCACTCTATGTTGCTAAGTCAGGTAAGGGTGTACGCCGCTTCGCAGTAGCGTAATTACTCGCAACTAAGTCGCTCTCAGGGGTAGTAGCCCTCTACCCCTGAGAGTCTTTAGAAAGGATCATCATGGCATTAACGACTGTCGCGGAACTTCGCAGCACACTTGGGGTGGGAACGCTCTATCAAGATTCTGTATTGGAATCCGTGTGCGATGCCGCCGATGCAGTCCTTTTGCCTATGCTCTGGACTAATACAACATACAACATTGCACATAGCAACACAGCAACTACAGGCACACTTTACTTTCAAGACAAAGTAGAAAAAGTTTTTTATGTAGGTCAAACAGTAGTTATTAGTGGCAACGGATCTAAGCACAACGGATCAAAGACTCTCACTGGTGTAGGCGATTACAACATTACTTATGCAATTACAGGTAACAACAACACTCCAGCAGTAGAGCATCCAGTACAACCTTTTGGCGTAGTCACAGCAGATACTTATGTGGACTGGACTTTAGATCAAGCAGTACAAAACGCAGCTTTGATGATCGCTGTTGAAATCTGGCAAGCAAGAACCGCTACTCTCTCAGGTTCTAATGCCGTTGATTTCCAGCTATCCCCGTACAGGATGTCAGCGCAATTATTGGCGAAAGTACGGGGATTGATTTCTCATGCACTCGCACCAACTTCAATGGTGGGCTGATGCCAGTTCCAATTACCACCCTTAGAACTACCTTAGCCACAGCTTTAGTAGATAATACAAAGTATCAAGTTTTTGCTTTTCC
>Ga0114986_1000209_pt1 | contig 16206 bp, 18 predicted proteins | sample Shrwel1BS1Day17_FD_96988 | JGI IMG/M metagenome (GOLD analysis project Ga0114986, IMG submission 96988) | Subsurface microbial communities from deep shales in Ohio, USA - Utica-3 well 1 S-1-Day17 | ecosystem: Environmental > Aquatic > Deep subsurface > Shale gas/oil reservoir > Produced... | reverse complement strand
GGCCGGCATGCCGGCCTCGCTCAACAGTCCGACGTCGTGGCCAGCCAGCGCGGCGGCCAGCAGCGGGCGAGCGTCGAAGGCTGTGCTGCCATGGTCACCCTTCTTGTGCACTGCGCGCGGCAGCTCCTGAATCTGCAGGGCCTGCAGTGGCTGCGCCAGCGGCAGTACGTCGCCGACGCGCTTGAGGTAGGCGCGCGCCGTCTTGGCGTTTTCGCATACCCAGTGCTGCAGGCGGGCCGCCACCGCCAGCGTGCCCTGCGGCAGCACCTCGGTCAATGGCGTCTGCGCCGTGCAACCGAAGTCCAGCGGGGCCGGCACTAGGTACAGCCGACCTTTGGCGGTGCTCAAGGCCGTGCTCCTGCTGCGAGCAAAGGCAGGCCGGCGGCACGCAGCAACCGCACAGTGCGGATCAGCGGCAGGCCGACCAGAGCGGTCGGGTCGTCGTTCTCGATCGATTCCAGCAGCGCAATGCCGAGTCCCTCGCTTTTGGCGCTGCCGGCGCAGTCGTAGGGTGTTTCGGCGCGCAGGTAGGTCTCGATCTCGTCGTCCGTCAGGTCGCGGAACTTGACGCGTACCGGTGCCAGGTCGGCTTCGGCGAAGCCGGTGGCCTGGCAGACCACGGCCACCGCGGTCTGGAACACAACGGTGCGGCCGCGCATCTGGCGCAACTGGGCCACCGCGCGCTCGTGCGTGCCGGGCTTGCCCAAGGGGCGGCCGCCGAGATCGGCCACTTGGTCGGAGCCGATCACCACGGCCGCCGGGTGGCGCGCAGCCACGGCGCGGGCCTTGGCCAGCGCCAGCCGGCAGGCCAGGTCGCGCGGGGCTTCGCCGGCCTGCGGCGTTTCATCGACGTCGGGTGCGGCAACCTCGAAGGGCAGGCGCAGGCGCGCCAGCAGTTCACGCCGGTAGGGCGAGGTCGAGCCCAGGATCAGCGGACGGGGGGTGGTGTCGGTCATGGCGCCGATTCTCTTACACTGCCGACATGTCGCATGAGTTTGTTGCCCACCGGCTGGACGTCAAGGCCTTGGCCAAGGCCGGTGCCGTCCTGTCCGGACAGGATTCCCTGACCCGATTCGAGCGCCTGCTGGCGGAAACCGGGGCTGCCGGTGCGTCCCGGCTGGTGCACTGGGAAGCGCGTGGCGAAGCGCGCACCGATGCCAGCGGCCATGCCCAGATCTGGCTGCACCTGCAGGCCGAGGTGAGCCTGCCGCTGACCTGCCAACGCTGCCTGATGCCGGTCGATGTGGCGCTGGCGGTCGACCGTTCCTTCCGGTTTGTCGCCACCGAAGCGCAGGCCGAAGCCGAAGACGAAGAGGCCGAGGAGGACGTGCTGGCCCTGAGCCGCGATTTCAACCTGCACGAGCTGATCGAGGACGAGCTGCTGATGGAGCTGCCCCTGGTGCCGCGCCACGAGGTCTGCCCGGCGCCGGTGAAGCTCGCGGTGCAGGATGCGGATTTCGAGGCGGCCGAGGCCGAGAAGCCCAACCCCTTCGCCGCCCTGGCCAGCCTCAAACACGGCAAGCCCAATTGAGGGGCCTTGGGAAACTGGCGCAAAATCAACCAGTTAGGCTATAATTTGCGGTTTCGTGCAGACCCAACCTGCGCAGACCCACCCACCGATTGAATAACCCCGGTCCGGCGGACGCCGCCTGACCTGATTACCAGGAGCCGATCATGGCCGTTCAGCAAAACAAAAAGTCTCCGTCCAAGCGCGGTATGCACCGTTCGCACAACGCCCTGACCGTGCCCGGCATCGCCGTTGAGCCGACCACGGGTGAAACCCACCTGCGCCACCACATCAGCCCCAACGGCTTCTACCGTGGCCGCAAGGTGCTCAAGACCAAGTCTGAAGCGTAAAGCTCGTCCGACTGCCCGGGCCCGACGCTACATCGCAAGTAGCTCGGGCCTTTGTTTTGATGCTGACGTCCGTCGGTTTTCATCTGCCTGATTGCGCAGCCCGCCCATGATCACAATCGCTGTTGACTGCATGGGGGGCGATCACGGCCCCCGCGTCACGCTGGCCGCGTGCCGGAATTTCCTTGAACACCACCCCGATGCCGAGTTGCTGCTGGTCGGCCTGCCCGACAGTCTGGCCGGCTTCCAGCACCCGCGTGCCCGCACCGTACCGGCCTCCGAAGTCGTGGGCATGGACGATCCGATCGAGTTGGCCCTGCGCCGCAAGAAGGACTCCTCCATGCGCGTGGCCATCGAGCAGGTCAAGGACGGCGCCGCCCAAGCGGCGGTTTCAGCCGGCAACACCGGCGCCTTGATGGCCATTGCCCGCTATGTGCTCAAGACGGTGGAAGGCATCGACCGCCCGGCCATCGCCACCCAGCTGCCCAACGCCACCGGCGGCGCCACCACGGTGCTGGATCTGGGGGCCAATGTGGATTGCACGGCCGAGCACCTGCTGCAGTTCGCCGTCATGGGTTCGGCTCTGGTGTCGGTGCTGCGTGATGATCCCAACCCCTCCGTCGGCCTGCTCAACATCGGCGAGGAAGTCATCAAGGGCAACGAAGTCATCAAAAAAGCAGGCGAACTTCTCCGATCTGCGGCCAACTCCGGTGATCTGAATTTCTTCGGCAATGTCGAGGGTAACGATATCTTCAAGGGCACAACCGACATCGTGGTCTGCGACGGCTTCGTTGGCAATGTGGCGTTGAAGGCCAGCGAGGGCCTGGCCTCGATGATCGGCGGCTTCCTTAAGCAGGAGTTTTCTCGCAGCATCTTCACGAAAATTGCTGCCATTTGTGCTTATCCTGTACTTTCTGCGTTCAAGAAGCGCGTGGATCATCGGCGTTACAATGGTGCCGCCCTGCTGGGTCTGCGTGGCCTGGTGTTCAAGAGTCATGGCTCGGCTGACGAGCTGGCTTTTGAGCAGGCACTGAACCGGGCGTATGATGCAGCCCGGAACAAGCTGCTGGACCGGGTACAGGCCCGGATCGCCCATGCAGCCCCGCTGCTGGCCGGGGCCTCCGGCGCAGCGTAAGCGCAGCCGGGCCGACTGGCCTTCTGCGGGTTCAACACTAGAACATACATGAGACCTTATTCCCGCATCATCGGCACCGGCAGCTACCTGCCGCCGCGGCGCCTGAGCAATGCCGATCTGGTGGCCCAGCTGGCGGCCGACGGCGTCGAGACCTCGGATGAGTGGATCGTTGAGCGCACCGGCATCCGGGCGCGCCACTTCGCCGCCGCCGACGTCTGCAGCAGCGACCTGGGGCTGGAAGCCGCCCGCCGCGCGCTGGAGGCAGCCAAGCTGCAGCCGCAGGACATCGACCTCATCATCGTCGCCACGTCCACGCCGGACATGGTGTTCCCGTCCACCGCCTGCATCCTGCAGAACAAGCTGGGCGCCAACGGCTGCCCGGCCTTCGATGTGCAGGCGGTCTGCAGCGGCTTTGTCTACGCCCTGACCGTGGCTGACGCCATGATCAAGGCCGGCACGGCGCATCGTGCGCTGGTCATCGGCGCCGAGGTGTTCTCGCGCATCCTCGATTTCAAGGACCGCACCACCTGCGTGCTGTTCGGCGACGGTGCCGGCGCCGTGGTGCTGGAGGGCTCGGACGAGCCGGGCATCCTGGCCAGCGACCTGCATGCCGATGGCAAGCACGTCGGCATTCTGTGCGTACCCGGCCATGTGTCGGGCGGCAGCGTGCTGGGCGATCCGGTACTCAAGATGGACGGCCAGGCGGTGTTCAAGCTCGCTGTGGGTGTGCTGGAAGACGCCGCGCGTGCGGCGCTGACCAAGGCTGGCAAGCAGGACGGCGACATCGACTGGCTGATCCCGCACCAAGCCAACATCCGGATCATGCAGAGCACGGCCAAGAAGCTCAAGGTGCCGCTGGACAAGGTCATCGTGACCGTGGACCAGCACGGCAACACCTCGGCGGCCTCGATCCCGCTGGCGCTGGACGAAGGCGTGCGCAGCGGCCGCGTCAAACCGGGCCAGCTGGTGCTGCTCGAAGGCGTGGGCGGTGGCTTCACCTGGGGTGCTGTGCTACTTAAAATGTAGCATTCGGCGCTCTTTGGATAAGGCTTGAAGCCTGATTTGATACACATTTTTTGACGAAGACGATGAAATCATTTGCCTTTGTTTTTCCCGGTCAGGGCTCGCAATCGGTCGGCATGCTGGACGCCTGGGGCGACCACCCGGTGGTGGCCGAAACCCTGAAGGAAGCGTCCGACGCCCTGGGCGAGGACGTGGCCAAACTGATCAAGGAAGGCCCCAAGGAAGCCCTGGCGCTTACCACCAACACCCAGCCGGTGATGCTGGTGGCTGGCGTGGCGGCCTACCGGGTGTGGATGAGCGAAGTGGGTGTGGCGCCGAACGCGGTGGCCGGCCATTCGCTCGGTGAGTACTCGGCCCTGGTGGCCGCCGGCGTGCTGACGCTGGCGCAGGCCACGCCGCTGGTGCGCCTGCGTGCGCAGGCCATGCAGGAAGCGGTGCCGGTCGGCACCGGTGCCATGGCCGCCATTTTGGGCATGGAAGCGGCCAAGGTCATTGCGGGTTGCCAGGAAGTGACCGCGTCGCTGGGCAATGGCGAAGTGGTGGAGGCCGTCAACTTCAACGATGCGGCGCAGACCGTGATCGCGGGCACCAAGGCTGCGGTGGATAAGGCTTGCGAGGTGCTGAAGGCCAACGGCGCCAAGCGTGCGCTGCCGCTGCCGGTGTCGGCCCCGTTCCATTCCAGTCTCATGAAGCCGGCCGCCGAGAAATTGCGCGAGAAACTGGAGTCGGTGGAACTGGCTGCACCCCAGATCGCGCTGATCAACAATATCGATGTGGCGGTCGAGACCGACGCTGACCGCATCCGCGACGCCTTGTACCGCCAGGCCTTCGGCCCGGTACGCTGGGTTGAGTGCGTGCAGGCCATCAAGGCGCGTGGCATCGGCCAGCTCGTCGAGTGCGGCCCGGGCAAGGTGCTGGCCGGCATGGTCAAGCGCATCGACGCCGAACTGACCGGCTTGGCCCTGTACGACCCGGCCACGCTGACAGAAGTGAAAGGAGCTCTGCAATGAGCGAAATGAAATTCGAGGGCCAGGTGGCCCTGGTCACCGGCGCCTCGCGCGGCATCGGTGCGGCCATTGCTCACGAGCTGGCCCACCGCGGCCTCAAGGTCATCGGCACTGCCACCAGCGACGACGGGGCGGCCAAGATCAGCGCGGCGCTGGCCGAGTTCAACGGCTGCAAGGGCATCAAGCTCAACGTCAATGATGCCGCCGGTTGCGACGCCGCCATCGACGCCATCGTCAAGGAACACGGCGCGCTGCACGTGCTGGTCAACAATGCCGGCATCACGCGCGACAACTTGGCCATGCGCATGAAGGACGGCGAGTGGGACGAGGTGCTCGACACCAACCTGAAGGCGGTGTTCCGCCTCAGCCGTGCCGTCATCCGCCCGATGATGAAGCAGCGCTACGGCCGCATCATCAGCATCACGTCGGTGGTGGGCGCATCCGGCAACCCGGGCCAAGCCAACTACGCGGCGGCCAAGGCCGGCGTGGCCGGCATGACGCGCGCGCTGGCGCGTGAGCTCGGCACGCGCAACATCACGGTCAACTGCGTGGCACCGGGTTTCATCGAAACCGACATGACGGCCCACCTGCCCGAGGAGCAGCAAAAGACCCTGCTGGGCCAGATTCCGCTGGGCCATCTGGGCAAGCCGGCCGACATCGCGCATGCCGTGGCCTATCTGGCCTCGCCGCACGCCGGCTATGTAACGGGGCAGGAGCTGCACGTCAACGGCGGCATGCACATGTAGTCAAAGTTCAGGCCGGGTTATCCGTACGGCCACCCGGGGTGGGGACACGTTCCCTGAGCCGGCTAAAATCACGGATTCATTTACAACCCTCTGAGGGAAACATGAGCGATATCGAAGCACGCGTCAAGAAAATCATTGCCGAACAACTCGGTGTGGAAGAGTCCCAGGTCACCAATGAGAAAGCCTTCGTGGCCGATCTGGGTGCCGACTCCCTCGACACCGTCGAACTGGTGATGGCACTGGAAGACGAGTTCGGCATCGAGATTCCGGACGAAGACGCCGAGAAGATCACCACGGTGCAAAACGCCATCGACTACGCCAAGGCGCACCAGAAGGCCTGATGGCATCCCTGCGGTACGCCCGTTGCGGTGTGCCGCCAGCCCTGTGAGCGGCCGGCCGCCTCGATGGCGCGCCGCTCGCAGCGGCCCCCGCTTGCTAGCAATCACAGAAATCTATGTCCCGTCGTCGCGTTGTCGTCACAGGTCTGGGCTGTATCAGCCCGGTGGGTAATACCGTGGCTGAAGCCTGGTCGAATCTGCTGGCCGGCAAGTCCGGTATCGACCTGATCACCAAGTTCGATGCGTCCAACTTCGCCTGCAAGATCGCTGGCGAGGTCAAGGGCTTCGAGTTGGAACAGTACATCGGTGCCAAAGAGGCGCGCACGATGGACACCTTCATCCATTACGGCATTGCCGCTGCCGTGCAGGCCGTGGCCGATGCCGGCCTGCCGACCGGCGAGGCCCTGAGCGACGAGCAGGCCTGCCGCATCGGCTGCATGATCGGTTCCGGCATCGGCGGCCTGCCGCTGATCGAAGAGACGCACGGCGAGCTGACCAACCGCGGCCCCCGCCGTATCTCGCCCTTCTTCGTGCCGGCCTCGATCATCAACATGATTTCCGGCCACGTCTCGATGCGCTTCGGCTTCAAGGGCCCGAACCTGGCCATCGTGACGGCCTGCACCACCGGCCTGCACAACATCGGCGATGCCGGGCGCATGATCGAATACGGCGATGCCGACGTCATGATCGCCGGCGGCTCCGAGGCCACCGTCTCGCCGCTGGGCGTGGGTGGCTTCGCCGCCATGCGTGCGCTCTCCACCCGCAACGACGATCCCAAGACCGCTTCGCGTCCCTGGGACAAGGACCGCGACGGCTTCGTGCTGGGCGAGGGTGCCGGCGTCATGGTGCTGGAAGAGTACGAACACGCCAAGGCGCGCGGCGCCAAGATCTATGCCGAGCTGAGCGGCTTCGGCATGAGTGCCGACGCCGGCCACATGACGGCCCCCAACATGGACGGCCCGCGCCGCGCCATGATCAGCGCGCTGCGCAATGCCGGCGTCAATGCCGACCAAGTGGACTACCTGAACGCGCACGGTACTTCCACGCCGCTGGGGGACATCAACGAGACCAACGCCATCAAGGCGGCGCTGGGTGACCACGCCAAGAAGGTGGTGGTCAACTCCACCAAGTCCATGACCGGCCATCTGCTGGGCGGCGCCGGCGGCATTGAATCGGTGTTCACGGTGCTGGCCGTGCACCAGCAGAAGAGCCCGCCGACCATCAACATCTTCAACCAGGACCCCGAGTGCGATCTGGACTACTGCGCCAACACGGCGCGTGACATGAAGATCGACGTGGCGGTGAAGAACAACTTCGGCTTCGGCGGTACCAACGGCACCCTGGTCTTCAAGCGCGTCTGACGCGCCCCGCCGGCTTACGCCCATGCACAGCGCCCCAGCGGTTTCCTATCCGGTGGGGCGTTGTCACATCCAGGCCTGGCTGACCGGCGCGCTGTGGGGCCTCGGTGCCCTGGTGTGTGCGCTCTGGATCCTGGCCGCCGGCCAGGTGGCGTGGCCGCAGGCCTTGGCCCTGCTGGTCTGGGCCGCGGGCGGCATGCTGGCCTGGCGTGACTGGCAAAGGGCGCCGGCGGGCACCTTGCGTTGGGACGGCCAGCAGTGGGCTTGGCTGAGCCCGGCGGACAGCCAGGCCGGCTTGGTGCAACAGGCGCTGGACGCGCAACGCTGGCTGCTGCTGACGTTTCACCCCCAGGGCGGGCGCCCGCGGTGGCTGTGGCTGACGCAGGAGGCCGACCCCACGCGCTGGCAGGCCTTGCGTCGTGCCCTGGTGGCGCGGCCGGGCCAGCCGGAGACGCTGCACTTGGCCGCGCAGGAGGCCGCATGACCACGCCGCCATCGCCGCAAAGCGACGGCAGCGATGCGCTGCTGGTCGAGCGCACGCTGGCCGGCGATACGCAAGCCTACGAACTGCTGGTGCTCAAGTACCAGCGTCGCATCCAGCGCCTGATCGGTCGCATGGTGCGCGATGGCGACCTGGTGGAGGACATCGCGCAGGAAACCTTCATCCGGGCCTACCGGGCGCTGCACCAGTTCCGCGGCGAGGCGCAGTTCTACACCTGGCTGTACCGGATTGCGGTCAACACGGCCAAGAAGTTTCTGCTGGAACTCAAGCGCGATCCGCTGGTGACGGAGGCGGCGCGGCAGACCGACGGCGACGAGGATGAAACTTCCCGCCCCGGAAACGAACCAACGACAGACGAGACGCCGGAATCGGTGCTGGCGGCGAACGAAATCGCCCAGGCCGTGAATGCCGCCATGGAAGCCTTGCCGGAGGACTTGCGCCAGGCGGTCACGCTGCGCGAGATCGAGGGGTTGAGCTATGAGGAGATCGCCACCGTGATGGACTGCCCCATCGGCACCGTGCGTTCGCGCATCTTCCGGGCGCGCGAGGCGATCTCGGCACGGGTGCGGCCGCTGCTGGCGCACCAGTCCGGCAAGCGCTGGTAGGGTGAGACGAGGTTGAGCACGATGACGACACACGACATGAACGAACGCGAACTGGTGTCGGCCCTGGCCGATGGCCAGCTTCAAGGCGACGACATCGCGCGCGCCTTGGCGCTGATCGAGCGCAGCGAGGAGGCGCGCGCCTACTGGCACGCCTGCCATCTGGTGGGTGACGTGCTGCGTGCGCAGGAACTGGCGGCCGATGCCGCACGGGACACCGTCTTCGTGGCTCGTCTTCGGCAACGCCTGCAGGCAGAAGCGCCGCAGCCGAGTCCGGTGGATGCTATTGAGTTGGTAGCTGCTGGCGCTGATGCGGCGGGCGTCGTTGGGCAAAATCATGCCCAGGATCCGGCGGCCAATGATGCCAGCCTGCGCTGGAAGCTGGTGGCCGGTTTTGCTTCGCTGGCGGCCGTGGCAGCGGTGGGTTGGCAACTGGTGACGCAGGACGGCACGGCCCAGGGCGGTGCTCAGCTGGCGCAGGCCGGCGGCGAGCCGGCGCAGGTCATGCTGCGTGACCCGCGGCTGGACCAGTTGCTGGCCGCGCACCAGCAGTTCGGCGGCACCTCGGCACTGCAGATGCCGGCCGGTTTCCTGCGCAACGCCACCTTCGAGCGGCCGGCGCGTTGATGTATCCACCTGACGCATGAGCCTTACCTTGACACGTTTCCTTGGTCAGCGCCTGATGGTGGGCGGCGCGCTGCTGCTGGCCGCCGCCGCCACGCTGGCGCAGGGTGCTGCCGCCAGCGGCCAGTCGCCGGCGCCAGCCAGTCAGGCCACCCCGGCAGAGCGTAGTGCCGCCGACTGGCTGATGCGCCTGCATGAAGCCTCGCGCCGGCGCACCTACATCGGCACGCTGGTGGTGACGTCGGGTGGCAGCATGGCGAGTTCCCGCATCTGGCATGTGTGCGACGGCCAGCAGCAGATGGAACGGGTGGAGTCGCTCTCGGGTGCACCGCGTTCCACCTTCCGCCGCAACGACGAGGTCATCACCTTCTCGCCGCAGACCAAGGTCGCGGTGGCGGAGAAGCGCGAGTCGCTAGGCCTGTTCCCGAACCTGCTGAAGGCGCCCGACAGTGCCATCGACCAGTTCTACAGCGCGCGCGCCCATGGCAGCGAGCGGGTCGCCGGCCTGGAAGCCGATCTGGTTCAGTTGAACCCGAAGGACGCGCTGCGCTTTGGCTACCGCATCTGGAGCGAGAAGAAGACCGGGCTGGTGGTCAAGCTGCAGACGCTGGATGCGGAGGGGCGTGTGCTGGAGCAGGTGGCCTTTTCCGAACTGCAGCTGGACGCCCCGGTCAGCATGGACAAGCTGACGCAGATGATGCGCAACACCGAAGGATACAAGCTGGAAAAGACCGAGCTGGTCAAGACCAGCGCGGCGGCCGAAGGCTGGCAGCTGAAGAACCCGGTGCCCGGCTTCAAGCCCATGAGCTGCCATCGCCGGCCGGCCGGTGCGGCGCCCGCATCTGACACGCTGGTGCAGTGGGTCTTCTCGGACGGGCTGGCCTCGGTGTCCCTGTTCATCGAGCCCTTCGATCGCCGTCGCCATGGCACCGAGGGCACGATGGCGATGGGCGCCACCCATACGCTGGTGCGGCGCATTGCCGAGCGGCCGGGCCAGGATGGTGGCTGGTGGCTGACGGCGGTGGGCGAGGTGCCGGCGGGCACGCTGCAGGCCTTTGCCCAGGCCCTTGAGCGCAGGAAATGACGCCCCATCTGCGGGCTGCATGAAGATGGTTTTTACTGAGAGGTCGATGATGCGAGAGATCGATAGCCTGAAACGACGTTCCGGCTGCTGGCTGCTGGCGGTGCTGACGGTGACCGCGGCCACGGCCCTGCCGCTGCAGGCCGCCACGGCGCAGACGCGCACCCTGCCGGACTTCACCGATCTGGTGGAGCAGGTGGGCCCGTCCGTGGTCAACATTCGCACCATCGAGCGCGTCACGGTGCGGCCGAGCAACGGCGGCGGTGTGGACGAGGACATGCTGGAGTTCTTCCGCCGCTTCGGCCTGCCCATGCCCAACGTGCCGCGCCAGCAGGGGCCACGGGGCAATGCACCGCAGCAGGAAGAGCAGCCGCGTGGTGTCGGCTCCGGCTTCATCCTGTCGGCGGACGGCTTCATCATGACCAACGCCCATGTGGTGGACGGCGCCGACGAGGTGCTGGTCACGCTGACCGACAAGCGCGAGTTCAAGGCGCGTCTGGTGGGCGCGGACAAGCGCACCGATGTGGCGGTGGTGAAGATCGAGGCCAGCGGCCTGCCGGCGGTGAAGATCGGTGACGTCAATCGCCTGAAGGTCGGCGAGTGGGTGATGGCCATCGGCTCCCCGTTCGGGCTGGAGAACTCGGTGACGGCCGGCATTGTCAGCGCCAAGCAGCGTGACACCGGCGACTACCTGCCCTTCATCCAGACCGACGTGGCCATCAACCCGGGCAACTCCGGCGGCCCGCTGATCAACATGCGCGGCGAGGTGGTGGGCATCAACAGCCAGATCTACTCGCGTTCCGGCGGCTACATGGGCATTGCCTTTGCCATTCCGATCGACGAAGCCATGCGCGTGAGCGAGCAACTGCGCGCCACTGGCCGGGTGACGCGCGGACGCATTGGCGTGCAGATCGACCAGGTCAGCAAGGACGTGGCCGAGGCCATCGGCCTGGGCAAGCCGCAGGGCGCGCTGGTGCGTGGCGTGGAGCCGGGCTCGCCGGCCGAGAAGGCGGGCGTGGAGGCGGGCGACATCATCATCCGCTTCGACGGCAAGGCCATCGAGAAGTCGACCGACCTGCCGCGCCTGGTGGGCAACACCAAGCCGGGCACGCGCAGCACGCTCACAGTGTTCCGCCGCGGCAGCGCCAAGGAGTTGAGCATCACCATTGGTGAGGTGGAGGCCGAGAAGCCGGCGCGCGCCCAGCGTGAGGACAAACCGCGCCCCAGCGGCGCGGCACAGGGTCTGGGCTTGATGGTGAGCGACCTGACCGACGCGCAGAAGAAGGAACTCAAGCTCAAGGGCGGTGTGCTGGTGAACGCCGCGACCGAGGCGGCGGCCCGCGCCGGCCTGCGCGAGGGCGACGTCATTCTGGCGCTGGCCAACGTCGAGGTGGCCAATGTGCGCGACTTCGAAGCGGTGCTGGGGCGGCTGGAGAAGAACAAGCCGGTGCAGGTGCTGTTCCGTCGTGGTGACTGGGCGCAGTACGCGGTGATCCGCCCGGCCCGCTGAGCGTTGCTGCCGGACCTCAAAACCCCCAACCCCAAGTCAGGTTTGGGGGTTTTGTTCGGTTGGAGACCAGCGAAAAAAAATTTTGAAAATTTTTTCTTGACGATCTCTGATCTGAAAATTGTTGGTGAATGCTAACTTTTTAAAACTTAACTAACTAAAATGGTTAGAATGGAGTCTTCTGATCGTTGAATACTGGCATATAAAAAAGCCTGAAGTCCACGATACGAGATGGCGTCACGACGGCTTGGGACGATCCACAGATCACCCACAAGTTGTCCAGAAGATGCTCATTCAAATATGTTGATAAGTTGTGTATAAATGGCTTGTTGCCGCGCTGCAACGACCCTTGGCGACTGGTTTTTCGACTGTACGGAGCAGGCTTTTTGCCTACAATGAAGCTCCAACTATCGCAGTTGCCATAGATTGTTGGTTCAGGGCGCGTCTCAATCCGACGCGCCCTTTTTTCTTTTCTGCGCCGTTTTAATTCAATCACTTAAGCGTTTCCGTTGATGAAGCACATCAGAAATTTTTCGATCATTGCGCACATTGATCATGGCAAATCGACGCTGGCCGATCGTCTGATCCAGCGTTGCGGCGGACTCGAGGAACGCGAGATGGAAGCGCAGGTGCTCGACTCGATGGACATCGAGAAAGAGCGTGGGATAACCATCAAGGCGCAGACCGCTGCGCTGCAATACAAGGCCCGCGACGGCCAGGTCTATAACCTCAATCTGATCGACACACCCGGCCACGTGGACTTCTCATACGAAGTGAGCCGTTCGCTCTCCGCCTGCGAAGGTGCACTGCTGGTGGTCGATGCCTCCCAGGGTGTTGAAGCGCAGACGGTGGCCAACTGTTACACCGCGCTCGACCTCGGCGTGGAAGTGGTGCCGGTGCTCAACAAGATGGACCTGCCGCAGGCCGACCCGGACCGTGCCAAGGAAGAGATCGAGGACGTGATCGGCATCGATGCGACCGACGCGATTCCCTGCTCGGCCAAGACCGGCCTGGGCGTGGATGACATCCTGGAAGCGATCGTGGCCAAGATCCCGGCGCCCAAGGGCAATCCGGATGCACCGCTGCGCGCCATGATCATCGACAGCTGGTTCGACAGCTACGTCGGCGTGGTGATGCTGGTGCGCGTGGTCGATGGCCGGCTGCAGAAGAACGAGCGCATCAAGCTGATGGCCACCAACGCTGCCTACGAGGCCGGCAGCCTGGGCGTGTTCACGCCGGCCAATCAGCCGCGCGACAGCCTGGAAGCGGGCGAGGTGGGCTACATCATCGCCGGCATCAAGGAGCTGACCGCCGCCAAGGTGGGCGACACCGTGACGCTGGAGAAGAAGCTGCCGAACAACCTGGGGCCTGCTACCGAGGCGCTGCCGGGCTTCAAGGAAATCCAGCCGCAGGTGTTCGCCGGCCTGTACCCGACCGAGGCCAACCAGTACGACGCGCTGCGCGACAGCCTGGAAAAGCTCAAGCTCAACGACGCCTCGCTGCACTTCGAGCCCGAGGTATCGCAGGCGCTGGGCTTCGGCTTCCGCTGCGGCTTTCTCGGCCTGCTGCACATGGAGATCGTGCAGGAGCGACTGGAGCGCGAATTCGACCAGGACCTGATCACCACCGCGCCCAGCGTGGTCTACCAGGTGCTCAGGGGCGACGGCGAGGTGGTGATGGTGGAAAACCCCTCCAAGATGCCGGACCAGGCCAAGATCCAGGAGATCCGCGAGCCCATCGTCACGGTGCACCTGTACATGCCGCAGGAGTACGTGGGGGCGGTCATGACGCTGGCCAACCAGAAGCGCGGCGTGCAGCTCAACATGGCCTACCACGGCCGCCAGGTCATGCTGACCTACGAGCTGCCGCTGGGTGAGATCGTGCTCGACTTCTTCGACAAGCTGAAGTCGGTCAGCCGGGGCTATGCTTCCATGGACTACGAGTTCAAGGAATACCGGCCGTCCGACGTGGTGAAGGTCGACATCCTGCTCAACGGCGAGAAGGTCGATGCCCTGTCCATCATCGTGCACCGCACCCAGGCGGCCTACCGCGGCCGCGCGGTGGCGGCCAAGATGCGCGAGATCATCAGCCGCCAGCAGTTCGACGTGGCGATCCAGGCCGCCATCGGCGCCAACATCATCGCGCGCGAGAACATCAAGGCGTTGCGCAAGAACGTGCTGGCAAAATGCTACGGCGGTGACATCACCCGCAAGCGCAAGCTCCTCGAGAAACAGAAAGCAGGCAAGAAACGCATGAAGCAGATCGGTTCGGTCGAGGTGCCGCAGGAAGCCTTCCTCGCCATCCTGCAGGTGGAGGAATGATGCAAGTTCTCACCGCCCTGATCCTGGCTGCCTTTGTCGGCTACGCCGGTTCCTGGTACTTCGGCGTCATCGAAGGCAACTTTGCGCTGCTGCTGTTCATGGCCACCGTGGTCACCGGCGTCTATTGGCTGGCCGAGCGCTTCTATTTCCTGCCGCAGCGCCAGGCGGCCGCGGCCAAGCTGGCCGCCGAGGCGCTGCAACGCCAGGCTGACCTCGCCAAGATGGGCATCACCCAGGTCGACACCGATCTGGCGCCGGCACGCGAGAAGCTGCTGATGCAGCCCTGGTGGCTGGACTGGACCGCCGGCCTGTTCCCGGTGATCGCCATCGTCTTCCTGCTGCGCTCCTTCCTGTTCGAGCCGTTCAAGATTCCGTCCGGCTCCATGATCCCGACGCTGCTGGTGGGCGACCTGATCCTGGTCAACAAGTTCCACTACGGCATTCGGCTGCCGGTCATCAACACCAAGATCACCGAAGGCCAGCCGGTGCAGCGGGGCGAGGTGCTGGTGTTCCGCTATCCGCCCAAGCCCAGCCTGGACTACATCAAGCGTGTGGTTGGCGTGCCGGGTGACGAGGTGGCCTACCTCAACAAGCGCCTGACCATCAACGGCCAGCCGGTGGCCACCTCCGCCGTGCCCGAATTCTTCGACGAGAGCGCCATGCGCTATTTCAAGCAGTACGAGGAATCGCTGGGCACCGCCCGGCACCGCATCCTGACCGACGATGACCGCCCCGCCTTCATTCCGGGTGTGGAGGAGTTCCCGTACCGCGAGAACTGCCGCTACAGCATCGAAGGCGTGGTGTGCAAGGTGCCCGAGGGGCACTACTTCATGATGGGCGACAATCGCGATAATTCGCTCGATTCGCGCTTCTGGGGCTTCGTGCCGGACCAGAACATCGTCGGCAAAGCCTTCTTTGTCTGGATGAACTTCGGCAACCTCAAGCGCATCGGCTCGTTCAACTGAAGTGGCTTCAATGGGGGAAGCGATGGCAGGACAACTCAAATCGCGGCAGCGTGGCATCACCTTTCTGGGTCTGATCTTTGTGGCGGCCGTGCTGGCCGCAATCGGTGTCCTGGCCGCCCAGGTGGTGCCGACGCTGGTCGAATACCAGGCCGTGCAGAAGGCCGCCAACAAGGCGCGTGACGGCGGCTCGGTGGCCGAGGTGCGCGCCTTGTTCGACAAGGCGGCGCAGATCGACGACATCAAGTCCATCAGCGGCCGCGACATCGAGGTCACCAAGGAAGGCGACAAGGTGGTGGTGAGCTTCGCCTACCAGCGCGAGATCCACCTGGCCGGCCCGGCCTGGTTGACGCTCAAGTACAGTGGCCGCAGCAAGTAAGCCCCACCCGTGACAGATGGCCTGACTGCGCTGCAGACCCGCTTGCAGCATGACTTTTCCGATCCAAAGCTGCTGACGCGCGCCCTCACGCACCGCAGCTTCTCGGCCGACCACAACGAACGACTCGAATTCCTCGGCGACTCGGTGCTCAACCTCGCCGTGGCGCACCTGCTGTACGAGCGCCTGAGTGCCTTGCCCGAGGGCGATCTCTCGCGCATCCGTGCCAATCTGGTCAAGCAGGACACCCTGCACCAGCTGGCGGTCGATCTCGGCCTGCCAGGCGAGATCCGTCTCGGGGAGGGCGAGGTGCGCTCCGGCGGCCACAAGCGGCCGTCCATCCTGGCTGATGCGCTGGAAGCGGTGATCGGCGCGGTCTACCTCGACGCAGGTTACCCGGCGGCGCAGGCGCTGGTGCAGCGCCTGTTCCGGGCGGTGGAGATCAACCCGCAGATGCAGGCCAGCGCCAAGGACGCCAAGACCGAGTTGCAGGAGTGGCTGCAGGGGCGCAAGATGAAGCTGCCGGTCTACCGCGTGGTCGCCACCTTGGGTGTGGCACACAAGCAGACTTTTGATGTCGAATGTGAAGTCGCCGAACTGCAGCGTGTCGAGCGTGGCATCGGCGGCTCGCGCCGCGCCGGCGAGCAGGCGGCGGCCGCCGCCATGCTGCAGGTGCTCAAGGCCCAGGGCCAAGGATGAATGCTATGAATACAGGAGCGAGTGACGCTGATCTGACGGACGCTGAGGGCCAGAACGAGTCAGAGGCTGGG
>Ga0114986_1000208_pt1 | contig 16226 bp, 15 predicted proteins | sample Shrwel1BS1Day17_FD_96988 | JGI IMG/M metagenome (GOLD analysis project Ga0114986, IMG submission 96988) | Subsurface microbial communities from deep shales in Ohio, USA - Utica-3 well 1 S-1-Day17 | ecosystem: Environmental > Aquatic > Deep subsurface > Shale gas/oil reservoir > Produced... | reverse complement strand
GGGCTAACCGGGGTCTGGACAGGGTCTGGGCGGGGTCTGGAACGGCCTGAAACCGCTTTGGCCCTGTTGGAAAACGGCACGGTTTTTCCCGGAATTGCGCCACTTCCCGCCCATCCGGCAATGTTTCACGCCGTGCTGGCGGCTGAAACCGCCTTTGCACCACCCGCGCAGCCTATCGCGGCCCCCCGTTTGTAGGAAAGCCCTCCCGCGCGCGGCCCGCAAAAGAAGAGCTCCCGGACAGCGGGATGCTGTCCGGGAGCAAGGCTTGCTCATTTCCCGCACCGGGTGGTGCAGGCGAATCAGGTATCGGTCAGCGCGCGCGCGAGGCGACCTGCACGTCGCGCTTCACGGCGCCCGCAGGCGGCGTGCTGGCGGCATAGGCAAAGCAGCCGCGACCGGCCGACTTGACCGTGCCGCACAGCGACTTCGCGCTCTGCGAGGTGAAGCCGTTGGCGGCGACGCGCCAGAAGGTGCGGCCGTTCACGACCGCCTCGGTAATCACCGGCTGGCGATCCTTGAGCTGCGGGAACTTCGCCTGAAGCGCGGCCCAGCCACGGCTGGCCTCGATCTTGGAATTGTACGAACCCAGCTGCACGAGGTGCGTGGCCGGACCCTTGTCTGCCGGAGCGGCGGCGGTGGCGGCGGCAGCGGTCGCGGCCATACGGCGCTGCGGGGCTGCCTGGGCAACACGCGGCGCAGCCGGAGCGGCGGGCGCAGCGGCGGTGCGGCGGGCCGAGGCGCTGGCGGGCAGCTGCTGCACGACCGGATTCGACACGTAACGGACACCCTGAGCCGCCGGCTGGACGGTGGCAACCGCAGGCTCGGGGGTGGCAAAGGCGGCGCTGAAGGTGGCCGAGGGGGCCGGATCGGCAACCCGCACCGGCTCTGCGGCAGCGAGCGCGACATCGTCATCGCCCTGCGCCGCGGCTTCGGCGACCATCACCGACTGTTCGGGGAAATTGGCGAGCGCGAGGTGCTGCGGCTGGCCGCCATCGGCGCGCGGGGTCACATCGAGCAGGCTGGCGATGCGGGTCTGCGCCATTTCCGGCGCGCTCATCGCGGCCCACTGGGCAAGGCGCGCGTCGAGCTGGTCGGCGGGCACATCTTCGGCGGCCATCACCTGCGCGGCGGGCCAGTTGCCGGCGAGCGCATAGGTATAGGCGAGGTTCTGGCGCAGCTTGGGGGTCGCTTCGTCGGAGCTGCGCACCGCGTTGACGAGCACGTGCACGCCGCGTTCCGGCTGGCCGGCGAGCGCGAGGGCAAGGCCGAGATCGGCCGGATCGAGGCTGCCCGCATATTCATCGAGCACCGCAACCGCCGCGCGCTGTTCGCCGCTGGCGATCTTGGCCAGTGCGAAGCTGAGCACGGTGCGCGGGTTGGTGTCGCCCAGATCAAGCGCATCGCCGAAGCTGGTCGCGGCGGACTGGAAGCGTCCGTCTTCCAGATAGGCGGCACCCAGCAGGGCGCGGAAGGCAGGGTTGCGGGGATCGGCCAGCACGGCGGCTTCGGCATGCTGGATCGCCTTTTCGACCTGACCCTTGGCAAGCGCGGTCTGCGCGCTGCCGAACGAGGTTTCGGCACGCGGCGCGGCCGAGGTCATGCAGCCGCCCAGCGCCAGCCCGGCGATGGCGGTGGTCACGGCGAGCGCGATGCGCCCATTGGTCTTGATGCTGCGGTCCATGATCAAAGTCCCCCGTAGATCCTGTTGGTTCACGTGTGTGGTGTCAGTATGTGGCACGGCGCTCAGTGGCGCTTCAGGTGATTGGCGATGACATCCAGCTCGTCATATTCGGCGAGCAGGCGGTCCAGCGCCTCGGTGACGAGCGCCTGGGCGCTGACGCCCTGCATCGTCGCGGCGAGACGCAGTTTGAGATGGCGGTCGGCATCGAGCCGCAGGGTGAAGGCGGCGCGGCGACCGGCCTGCACGGCGGGCACGCGCGGCTTGGCGGGCGTTTTCGGCGCGCGGACCTTTGCTGCGGGCTTGGCCAGAAGGGCGGGCGCGGGGAGCGGCGAGACGATCAGGTCGTCCCCCTCTTCCTCGTAATCCTCGTCGCCGTAATCTTCCTCGGCGTAGTCTTCGCCATAGAGCGAGGCGGCGTCGTAGCCTTCCTCGTCCTCGTATTCGGGTTCGCCATCGTCGGGGCCGGTCATCGCGGCATCGGCGAGCACGCGCTCTTCAAGGCGGCGCTGCTGGCGGCGCACGATCGGGCTTTCGTCCGCGGCAAAGCCGTCAGCGGCGATATCGGCGTTGATCGGCACGATCCGGGCACCGGCGGGCAGATCCGAATCGTGGCCCATATCGTTCCAGCCGAGATCTTCGAGCTGGTCCTCGGGCACGGCCGTTTCTTCGGTCACCAGCGGCGCGACCTGCGGGCGCATCGCGGGCTTCGCGCCGCCCTTGCGGGCAAGCAGCGAAGGACCGAGCGAGGCGAAACCGGAATCCGACATGAGCCGAGCCTTTCCCTATCGCCTTACTGCGCGACCCGGCGGCCGAAGCCGCCTGCGGGACGGGGCACGCCGCCCATCTGCTGGCCCGCGCCATTCGGGGCGGCAGCAAACACGGTACGGCGGAAGTTCTTTTCCAGACGGTCGGCGATGTAGCGCCACAGGGCGGTGATCTCGGCTGCCGAGCGGCTTTCGGGATCGACTTCCATCACCGTGCGGCCATCGATCATCGAGGCGGCGAAATCGGTGCGGTGGTGAAGCGTGATCGGGGCCACGGTGCCGTGCTGCGACAGGGCGACTGCGGCTTCCGAGGTGATCTTGGCCTTGGGCGTGGCGGCGTTGACGACGAACACCAGCGGCTTGCCGGCGCGCTCGCACAGATCGACCGTGGCACCCACGGCGCGCAGATCGTGCGGGCTGGGGCGGGTCGGCACGACGATCAGCTCGGCGACCGAAATCACCGACTGGATCGCCATGGTGATGGCCGGCGGCGTATCGATCACCGCGAGCTTGAAGCCCTGCTGGCGCAGGACGGCAAGGTCATTGGCCAGCCGCGCGACCGTGGTCTGGGCGAAGGCGGGATATTCCGCCTCGCGCTCGTTCCACCAGTCCGCGAGCGACCCTTGCGGGTCGATGTCGATCAGCACGACCGGGCCTGCGCCTGCGCGCTGGGCCTGGACGGCGAGATGTCCGGACAGGGTGGTCTTGCCCGATCCACCTTTCTGCGATGCCAAAGCGAGTACACGCAACGCCTGGGTCCCCCATGGATTGAACCGCTGCGGGTTGCCCTATTGCAACGCCTGACACCGGCTGGATGGACACGGGATCGCAGGATACCCCTAATTTTGGGTTAAGATGGCGCGTGCGGCGCAAACCTTTGGCGATTATGCTGATGCCGCCCGGCCCGCCGCAGTGCCCCCGAGGGTAAGGCAACGATTTGCTAACTATGTTCCGCTAGGGCGAGGCATCTCTCCACCGGCGTTTTTTTCGAGGCTTTGGCAATGGCACGGATCATGACAGCGATGATGATGGCAGGCTCCGGAGCGGCGCTGGCGCTGCTGGCGGCAGCGGCGACACCGGCTGCGGCCGACGTCAATGCCGGGGTCGATGCGTGGACGGCGGGCGATTTCACCCGCGCGGTTGTCGAATGGCAGGGGCCGGCTGCGCAGGGCGATCCCGATGCGCTGTTCAACCTCGCGCAGGCCTACCGGCTGGGGCGCGGGGTCGAGGTGGACAATGTCCGCGCGCGCCAGCTGTATGAACAGGCGGCGAGGCTCGGCCATGTGAAGGCCGCGGACAATTACGGGCTGATGCTGTTCCAGGAAGGCGAGCAGGCCAAGGCGATGCCATTCGTCAAGGCCGCCGCCGACCGCGGCGATCCGCGCGCGCAATATGTGCTGGGCCTGTCGCACTTCAACGCCGACTACGCGCCCAAGGACTGGACGCGCGCCTATGCTTTGATGACGCTGGCGAACGGCGCAGGCCTGCCGCAGGCGCGCGAGGCGCTGGGCCAGATGGACAAGTATATTCCGCAGGCGCAGCGCGCCGCCGCGCAATCGCTGGCACGCGAGCTTGAGGCAGGGGCCAAGGCCAACCGCTCCGCCGATGTCGCCGCTGCCGAGCTTGGCGCGCGTCCGGCCCCGGCGGTGGTTCCGGCTGTCGCCACGCCTGCGGCCAAGCCTGCCGCCAAGCCGCCCGTCGTCACCGCCGCGCCCAAGCCGACGGGCCTGCCGCCTGCACCCAAGCCGGTCATGCCCATCCCCGCGCCGGTCACGGTTGCCGCCGCGCCCAAGCCTTCCACCGTCACGCCCGTTCCCGCCGCTGTCACCCCGCGCAAGCAGGGCAGTTGGCGCGTGCAGCTGGGCGCGTTCGGGGTGGCGGGCAATGCCGACAAGCTGTGGAGCCAGATCGGCAGTCACGCCGCGCTGGCAGGCACGAAGAAGACGCTGGTGCCCAGCGGCAAGGTCACCCGCCTGCTCGCCACCGGCTTTTCCTCCGAGGCCGAGGCCAGCCGCGCCTGCGCGAGCCTGAAGCGCGAAGGCAAGGCCTGCGTCGTCGCCGGGCAGGGCTGAGGCCCGACCGGCGCCGCAGGCGGCTCGACCGGCGGCACTTCCCAAAGCCATAACAATCGCTAATCTCGCTGCCACATCAATGGCCGGGGGATCAGCCATGCAAGACACGCTTTCGCCGCAAGCCGCACATGACACCTTCGGCGACGCGCCGGAAACCATCGCGCCCGTTGCCGCCGCCGCGCGCATCGACACGCTCGATTTCATCCGCGGGATCGCGGTGATGGGCATCCTTGCCGCCAATATCGTCGCCTTCGGGCAGCCGATGATGGCCTATCTGGTCCCCAGCGAGTTCCTCGTCCCCGATGGCGATCCGGGCGGATGGATGTGGATTGCGCAGTTCGTGCTGGTCGATGGCAAGATGCGCGGGCTGTTCACCCTGCTGTTCGGGGCCGGGATGTACCTGTTCATGGAGAAAGCCTGGGCACGCGGCGCGACCCGCTGGTTGCAGGCGTGGCGGCTGGTGATTTTGCTCGGCTTCGGCCTCGCCCACTTCTACTTCATCTGGTTCGGCGACATTCTGTCCGCCTACGCCATGATCGGGCTGGTTGCGCTGCTGTGCATGAAATGGCGGGCGAAGACCCAGCTGTGGGTGGGGCTGGCGGGCTATATGCTGGGCGTGGTGTTCTATGCCTTCACGATCTTCCCGTGGCTGGTGACCGGCACGGAGTTCGGCAACAGCTCGCCCGAATTTGCCGAGATGCGCACCGGAATGATCGCCGAGATGCAGGCGGAGATCGACGCGGAGGAGCCGGTCAATCAGGCGATCGCTTCGGGCGATTATGCCGCGCTGGTCGCGCACCGGACCGGCGAACAGGCGTTCGACCCGCTCAACAACGCGCTGCTCTTCTGCCTCGAAACGTTGCCGCTGATGCTGATCGGCATGGCGCTGTACCGGCTCGGCTTCTTCTCGGGCGGGTTCGAACGCGCAAAGCTGCTGCGCTGGGGCTGGATCGGGATGATCGCCGGGGGGCTGGGGCACCTGCTGATCGGGCTGGTGATGCGGGCCGACGGGTTCAGCGCCTTCGGCACGCAGGCCGCGTTCTTCGGCATGAGCCCCCTGCCGCGGCTGTGGATGGTGGTGGGTCTTGCCGCGCTGCTGGTCGCCTACGCGCCATCGGCAACCGGCTGGCTGGGCGAGCGGGTGCGGGCGGCGGGCCGCGCTGCCTTCACCAATTACCTCGGCACCTCGATCGTGATGCTGTTCGTCTTTCACGGCTGGGCGCTGGGCCTGTTCGGCGAGTTGAACCGCCCGCAGCTTTATGTGGTGGTGGTGCTGGCATGGGCGCTGATGCTGGCGTGGAGCAAGCCGTGGCTCGACCGCTATCGTTATGGCCCGCTGGAGTGGCTGTGGCGGTGCCTGACGTACCGGACTCTCTTCCCCCTCAAGAAGTAGGGGGAAGAGAGTTTTTTTGTTTTCCGCAGCGCCTGCGCGCTGCGAAATCCTCGCTCATGCCGGCTGCGCCAGCGTCGCTGCGGGCGGCCATTCGGCCTTGCGGCGAGGCTTCGCCCGCCGAACCAGCGCCACACGCAAACGAAGCTTCTGATCGCTGATCCGGCCCGCCAACGGACGGGCCGCAAGCGCGAACGCGCGCCGCGCCTTATGGCGCGGAAGCCAAGCGGGCCGGACGGCCCGCGCCGGCGCCTGAGGCGCAAACAAAGAATCCCCTTGTTATTAAGAACCGTTCTCATATATTCCGTCCTGCAAACGCTTCGCAGGAAAGATTCGCACGCTCATGTACATCTGCATCTGCAATGCCATCCGTGAGACTGATTTGCGCAAAGCCGCGCTCTCCTGCGAAGGGGACGCAGAAGCGACCTATGCCTGCCTCGGCAAGCGCCCCAATTGCGGCCAGTGCCTTGATGAAGCGCAGGAAATCATCGACGCCGAACGCGCCGCCGCGCGTTGCGATTTCCTCGCAGTAGAGGCCGCCTGACCCGCGATTGCGAACGCCTCGCAAGCGACTGATTCGCAAAGAAAAACCTGCGCCCGCCCTTGCGTCGGACCCCCGGCAGCGTCTAGAATGGCGCCAACGCCGGACCCCGGCTTTGACATTACGCAAGGGACATATTGCCATGAAGGGCGACCAGAAGGTCATCGACTATCTCAACCAGGCGCTCACCAACGAGCTGACCGCGATCAACCAGTACTGGCTGCACTACCGCGTGCTCGACAACTGGGGCCTGAAGAAGCTCGCGGCCTACGAACGCCACGAATCGATCGAGGAAATGGAGCATGCCGACAAGCTGGCCGAACGCATCCTGTTCCTCGAAGCGCTCCCCAACTTCCAGGCGATCCACAAGCTGAAGGTCGGCGAGAACGTCGAGGAAATCCTGCGCGCCGATCTGGCACTTGAAGGCGAGGCGATCCCGCTGCTCAAGGACGCGATCGAATATTGCGAGAGCGTGCGCGACTATGTCAGCCGCGATCTGTTCGCCTACATCCTCAAGAACGAGGAAGAGCATGTCGATTTCCTCGAACAGCAGTTCGAGATGATCGAGCGCATGGGCCTGCACAACTACTGCCAGCTGCAAAGCGCGCCCGCGGGCGACAAGTAAGCGGCAGCCCGCAGGGGCTGAAACACCGGGGGGCAGGGGCCAAGGCGGCGCCTGCCCCTTTTGCTTTGCGTTCAGACGATCGCTATTCCTTAGCCTGCGCCCCGATCGCCGCCAGCCGCGTCTCGAACAGGAAGAAGCCGAGGCCCGTCACCAGCAGCAGCATCGTCAGCACCCACATCGCCGCAATCAGCGTGCCGATCTGCGCGAGGATATAGGCCGACACGAACAGCAGCATGATCACCGCGCTGATCATCACCGCCGCTGCGGTCGAGAACATGATCGCGCCCTGCATCAGCTTCCTGCGCCGCATCAGCCACGCGACCTCGCGCGATTGCTTGGCGGTGCGCTGATCCTCCATCTTCTCCTCGATGTTCTCGATCCGCTGCGAGATCCAGATCATCCGGCTCATGATGACATTCATCACCGCCCCGATGCCGGACAGCAGGAACGCCGGGGCAAGGCTCAGCTGCACCACCTGCTGCACCCGCGGGGTGGAGGCGGTGCGTTCGAGAATCTCGACGGCGAAGGGCGTGTGCGCGGCGGCGGCGGCGAGGGTATCGAGCAGCGTCACCGCTTACTCCTTGGCGTAGGGGTTCTTGTTGGCCTTCAGCGTCACGCGCACCGGCACGGCATCGAAGCCCAGCTTGGCGCGGATGCCGTTGACGAGGTAGCGCTCGTAGCTCTTGGGCAGTTCGTCGAGCCTTGTGCCGAAGATCACAAAGCGCGGCGGGCGGGTGCCGGCCTGTGTGATGTAGCGCAGCTTGATGCGCTTGCCGCCGGGCGCGGGCGGGGGATTGGCTTCCAGCGCGTCATCGAACCAGCGGTTCAATGCCGAGGTGCTGACGCGCTTCGACCATGCCTCGCGCAGTTCGATGGCACCGGCGAGCATCTGGTCGAGGCCCTTGCCGGTCTTGGCGCTGACCGCGAACAGGGGCAGCCCGCGCACCTGTGCAAGGCCATCGTCGAGCGCGGCGCGGATGCCGTTGAACAGCTTGCTCGCGTCCTCGGCCACGTCCCACTTGTTGATCGCGATCATCAGCGCGCGGCCCTCTTCGAGGACGAGGCTGGCGATCTTGAGGTCCTGATGTTCCAGCCCCTGCGTCGCATCGAGCAGCAGCACCACGACCTCGGCAAAGTCCACCGCCCGGCGCGCATCGGCGACCGAGAGCTTTTCGAGCTTTTCGGTGACGTTCTTCTTCTTGCGCATGCCCGCGGTGTCGATGAGGCGGATCTCGCGGGTCTCTCCGCTTTTGGGGTCGGTCCATTCCCAGTCGATCGCGATCGAATCGCGGGTGATGCCGGCTTCGGGGCCGGTCAGCAGCCGGTCTTCGCCGAGCAGGCGGTTGATGAGCGTGGATTTGCCCGCATTGGGACGGCCGACGATTGCAAGCTTGAGCGGGCCGGAGGGACGGTCTTCCTCGTCCATTTCGCGGTGGGCCGCGCGTTCGGCCTCGTTGGCCTCTTCCCACTCTTCCGCCTTGGCGCCGATGATCGGCCACAGCCCGCCGAACAGGTCGGCAATGCCTTCGCCATGTTCCGCCGACATGGCGAGCGGTTCGCCGAGGCCGAGCGCATAGGCCTCCATCGCGCCTGCCTCGCCGCCCTTGCCCTCGGCCTTGTTGGCGACGACGACCACGGGCACTTCCTGTTCGCGCAGGTAGCGGGCGATTTCCTCGTCCAGCGGGGTGAGCCCGGCGCGCGCGTCGATCACGAACAGCGCCGCGTCCGCGCCGGCAAGGCTGGCCTCGGTCTGCTTGCGCATCCGGCCCGGCAGGCTGAGTTCGTCCTCGTCCTCCCACCCGGCGGTGTCGACGATGGTGAAGTGCAGCCCGGCGATCACCGCATCGCCCATCCGGCGGTCGCGGGTCACGCCCGGCTGGTCGTCGACGAGCGCGAGTTTCTTTCCCACCAGCCGGTTGAACAGCGTGGACTTGCCCACATTGGGGCGACCGATGATGACGACTTCAGGCTTCTTGGGGAGGGACATGATCCCGCCCAAGTGGGCGCAAACGCCTCAAATGGCAAGTTTGGCCGGATTCGGCCCGGATACTCAGCCCTTTTTGGCGACCGGCGGGTTTTCGCCGAGGTCTTCGTACCAGGCTTCGACCGGGCCGGTGAGCTTGATGGTCAGCGGCTGGCCCTTGCGGTCCACCGCCTTGCCGGCCTGCACGCGGACCCAGCCTTCCGAGATCGAATACTCCTCGATATCGGTGCGCACGCGGTCCTTGAACCGGATGCCGACCCCGCGCTGGAGCTTTTCGCCATCGAAGAACGGGCTGCGCGGATTGACCGACAGGTGATCGGGCGGCACGTCCGCGCCAGAGGTTGTGGCGGGGGTGATTTCGGGGGTTTCTTCGGTCATGGCGCGCCCTTATCCGCCAATCCGCAAGGCTTCAAGCGTGTTGCGCTTGCCCTTTTGGGCGAGCGGGGATAAGGGCACCCGCTAATACGCGCGGGGGGCCATGCTTCCCGCGCGGCTTCGTTCGGGCATGCGGGCGTGGCGAAATTGGTAGACGCACCAGATTTAGGTTCTGGCATCGCAAGATGTGGGGGTTCGAGTCCCTTCGCCCGCACCAACTTCGCTTAGATCCTGCCCGTACCCTCGGATTTTTTGCAAGAAGGCTTCAGACCAGTCACCATGCAGACCAAGCAGACCGTCAACGAAGGGCTCAAGCGCGCCTATCTGATCACGATCCCGGCCGCCGAGCTTGCGGCGAAGATCGATTCGGAGATCAAGAAGGTTGCGCCGCAGGTGCGGATGCCCGGCTTCCGTCCCGGCAAGGTGCCCGCCAATCTCGTCAGGAAGATGCATGGCGAGGCGCTGCATGCGCAGGTCGTCAACGACACGATCCGCGAATCGGTCGACACCCTGCTCCGCAATGAAGCCCTGCGTCCGGCGATGCAGCCGGAAGTCGGCCTCAATGACGATTATGCCGAGGGCAAGGACGCCGCGATCACCGTCAGCCTCGAAGTGCTGCCCGCGATCGAAGCGCCGAGCGTCGATGGCCTGAAGCTTGAACGGCTCGTGGTGCCCGTCACCGATGCGCAGATCGACGAGGCGCTGGGCAACATCGCCAGCCAGAACAAGAGCTACAAGGACGCCGCCAAGACCAAGAAGGCGGCCGAGGGCGACCAGCTCATCATCGACTTCGTCGGCAAGCTGGACGGCGTCGAATTCGAAGGCGGCAAGGCGGAAGACGCCGCGCTGGTGCTCGGTTCGAACACCTTCATCCCCGGCTTCGAAGACCAGCTGGTCGGCGTGAAGACCGGTCAGGAAAAGACGATCACCGTCACCTTCCCGGAAAACTACCAGGCCGATCACCTCGCCGGCAAGGAAGCGACTTTCGACATCACCGTGAAGGCGGTGAAGACCGAAACCGAAACCACGCTGGACGAAGATTTCGCCAAGAGCCTCGGCCTCGACAGCCTCGAAAAGCTGCGCGAGATCATGAAGGCGCAGCTGGAACAGCAGACCGCCGGCCTGACCCGCACCCAGATGAAGCGTGCGCTGCTCGACCAGCTGGCCGCGGGCCACAGCTTCGAAGTGCCGGGCACCATGGTGGAAGCCGAATTCCAGCAGATCTGGGCCCAGCTCCAGCAGGAAGCCGCGCGTGACGAGAACCCGGCTGATGCCCTGAAGCAGATCGAGGACGAGAAGGACGAATACCGTTCGATCGCCGAACGCCGCGTGCGTCTGGGCCTGCTCCTTTCGGAAATCGGCCAGGCCAACGGCGTGGAAGTGACCAGCCAAGAAATGTCCATGCTGATCCAGCAGGCCGCGATGCAGTACCGCGCCGAGGACCGCGAGCGGTTCGTGCAGTACATCCAGAGCGAGCCGATGGCTGCCGCCCAGCTGCGTGCCCCGCTTTACGAAGACAAGGTCGTCGACTTCCTGTTCGACAAGGCCGAAGTCACCGAGCGTGAAGTGACCGTGGAAGAGCTCCAAGCCGCAATCGAAGCGGACGACACCGCCGAGGCGGCTCCGGCGCCGAAGAAGGCTGCGGCGAAGAAGAAGGCTCCGGCCAAGAAGGACGCTGCGGCTGAAGAAGCTCCGGTGGCGGAAGAAAAGCCCGCCAAGAAGGCCGCCGCCAAGAAGCCGGCTGCCAAGAAGGAAGCGGCTCCGGCTGAAGAAGCGGAAGCCAAGCCTGCCAAGAAGGCTCCGGCCAAGAAGGCGGCTGCCAAGAAGTAAGGCTTCGGCCTGCTGACAGCGACAGGTGCAAGGCCTGCCCAATGACCCCCGGCCGCTGCAACGGCCGGGGGTTGTTCGTTTGGGGGGGCGTGAATTGCGTGGGCCACTCTGACTCCCTTCCCGCAAGGGGAGGGGCGGGGGAGGGCTAAGCTGTCCCTACTCCCCCGCCGGTCGCCACGTCCGGAAAGTCGGCGCGGGTAGCCTTGCGGTCCGCGCCTTCTCGTAAGCCGCGCCCGCTTTCAGCACGGCGTGGTCCTGCCACTGGCCGCCCATGATGCTGAGGCCGACCGGCAGGCCCTCCACCCCGCCCATCGGCACGGTGATATGCGGATAGCCCGCAATCGCCGCGAGATAGCCCGCGCCGATGCCGTTGGTGAAATTGTCGCCATTGACGAGATCGGTGGTCCACGCCGGCCCTTCGGTGGGTGCGACGAGGAAGGCGACCTTGTTTTCGGCCAGCAGCTTGTCGATCCCCTCGGCCCGGGTCAGGCGGCGCAGGGTGGCGAGGTTCTTGGTGTAGGCCTCCGCATCGGTCGTCTCCAGCGCCTGTTCGAACAGGTCCTGCCCGAACCAGCGCAGTTCCTCGCGCGGGTGGGCGGTGTTGAAGGCGACCACATCGGCCAGGCTGCGCGGACCGCCCGGCACCGGACGGCCGGAGAGATACTTGTCCATTTCCACCCGCAATTCGAAGAGCAGCACCGGGAGCGAGGCCTGCCACATCTCGGACGGGGGCGAATATTCGACATCGACCAGCTCAGCGCCCGCGCGGGTGAGGTCGGCCAGCGCCGCTTCGAACAGCGCCGTCACGTCCGCCCGCTCGCCCACGGCGCCGCGCAGCACGCCGATGCGCACCCCTTGCAGCGAGGCTGTGTCGAGCCCGGCGGTGTAATCGACGACGCGCTTCGCCTCCAAGGTCACCGGATCGGCCTTGTCCGGCCCGGCGATGGCGGTGAGCAGCAGGGCGGCATCATGGACCGTCTTCGCCATCGGCCCGGCGGTGTCCTGCGTCGAGGAGATCGGCACCACGTGCGTGCGGCTGACGATCCCGACGCTTGGCTTGAAGCCGACAAGGCCGTTGACGCTGGCCGGACAGGTGATCGAGCCATTGGTCTCCGTCCCGATCGCGGCCCATGCGAAACCCGCCGCAATCGCCGCGCCGCTGCCGCTTGAGGAGCCGCAGGAATTGCGGTCGATGCCATAGGGGTTGCGGGTCAGGCTGCCGACCGCGCTCCACCCGCTCGATGAATTGCTGGCGCGGATGTTGGCCCATTCCGAAAGGTTGGTCTTGCCCAGCACCACGCCGCCCGCCGCGCGCAGGTTGGCGATCAGCGGCGCATCGCGGCCCGTGGCATTGTCCTTCAGCGCAAGCGAGCCTGCGGTGGTCGGCCATTCGGCGGTCTCGACGTTGTCCTTCACCAGCACCGTGCGCCCGCGCAGGATGCCCGTGCCGATGTTCTGCCGCGCCTTGACCGAGGCGGCCGGATCATAATCGATCACTGCATTGAGCCGCGGTCCGGCATCGTCGAGCGCCTGAATGCGCAGGACATATTCGTCAGCCGCAAGCAATTCGGCCATCGCCGCGCGCTCCGGGTTTCTAGCGGGAGCGGGGGGCTCCGATTGCGCGAGAGCCGGCATGGCGGCGGTGGTGACGAGCAGCAGGGCGAGGGCCGGACGGGCCAGAGCGGTGGCGTTCATTCGCATGGTTTGCCACGCCCTCGCGCAGGCTCAAGGGGCAAAATGCCCCCGCCGCCCCGCCAGCCCTGTCAGGCAATTCACATGAACAAGGTAAACGCCCTTGAAATTGCCCCTCACACTCCGACATAGCCAGTTCGCAACACATAAAGGACCAGGGCATCCATGATCGATCTGTTCGGCAACGCTGGCGAAACTTACGGCACTCAGGGGCAATTCACCCGCGATCCGCTGACCGGCGCGCTGGTGCCCGTGGTGGTCGAACAGACGAGCCGGGGTGAACGCAGCTTCGACATCTTCAGCCGCCTGCTGCGCGAACGCATCGTCTTCGTCACCGGTCAGGTGGAAGACGGCATGGCCTCGCTGATCGTGGCCCAGCTGCTGTTCCTCGAAAGCGAGAATCCCTCGAAGCCGATCAGCATGTACATCAACTCGCCCGGCGGCGTGGTGACGGCGGGTCTCGCGATCTTCGACACCATGCAATACATCAAGCCGCGCGTGTCGACCGTGTGCATCGGACAGGCCGCATCGATGGGCAGCTTCCTGCTGGCCGCGGGCGAGCCGGGCATGCGCATCGCGCTCCCCAATGCGCGCATCATGATCCACCAGCCTTCGGGCGGGGCGCGCGGGATGGCTTCCGATATCGAGATTCAGGCGCGCGAGATCCTGCGCATCCGCAGCCGCATGAACGATCTCTACGTGAAGTTCACCGGCCGCAGCCTTGAGGAAATCGAAAAGGCGATGGATCGCGACACTTTCCTCGAAGCCGAGGAAGCCAAGGAATTCGGTCTGGTCGACAAGGTATTCGAGACCCGGCCCGAGAACGAGGAAACCGGCCTTGAGGACGGTTCGGGCGGGGCGCCTGAATAAGTCGCGCCCTCCGATCTGCCCCCAGCCGGGACAGGCCGCCATCGGGCGTGGCTTTTCCACGCCGGATGGAGTGCAGCGGTCATGGTAACACCACGAAATCACGCGCCATGTGTTGATTCATGGGTGCCAAGCGATACACTTGACGAATCCGCCCGGGGTTTTCCGGCATTGCCTCACGCGGATTCGAGGACACAGGAATGACCAAATTGAGCGGATCCGACAGCAAGAGCACCCTCTACTGCAGCTTCTGCGGGAAGTCGCAGCACGAAGTGCGCAAGCTTATCGCCGGCCCCACGGTATTCATCTGCGATGAATGCGTCGAGCTGTGCAACGACATCATCCGCGAAGAAACCAAGGCAGGGATCGCCGGCAAAAAGGACGGCGAGATCCCCACGCCGCTCGATATCTTCACGCAGCTGAACGACTACGTGATCGGGCAGGACCGGGCCAAGCGCGTGCTCTCGGTCGCGGTGCACAACCACTACAAGCGGCTGAAGCACTCGGGCAAGGCGGGTGATGTCGAGCTGGCGAAGTCGAACATCCTGCTCGTCGGCCCCACGGGTTCGGGCAAGACGCTGCTGGCGCAGACGCTGGCGCGCACCTTCGATGTGCCCTTCACGATGGCCGATGCGACCACGCTGACCGAAGCGGGCTATGTGGGCGAGGATGTGGAGAACATCATCCTCAAGCTGCTCCAGGCCTCCGACTACAACGTCGAGAAGGCCCAGCACGGGATCGTCTATATCGACGAGATCGACAAGATCACCCGCAAGGCCGAAAACCCGTCGATCACCCGCGACGTTTCGGGTGAAGGCGTGCAGCAGGCGCTGCTCAAGCTGATGGAAGGCACCACCGCGAGCGTTCCGCCGCAGGGTGGCCGCAAGCATCCGCAGCAGGAATTCCTGCAAGTCGACACCACGAACATCCTGTTCATCTGCGGCGGGGCATTCGCGGGCCTCGACAAGATCATCGCCGACCGCCTGCAGAAGCGCTCGATCGGCTTCGGTGCCAATGTCGCCGATCCCGACAAGCGCCGCGTGGGCGAGCTGCTCGAAAAGTCCGAGCCCGAGGATCTCCTCAAGTTCGGCCTGATCCCCGAATTCGTCGGCCGCCTGCCGGTGATCGCCACGCTGCACGATCTCGATGTGCCGGCGCTGGTGACGATCCTCAAGGAGCCGAAGAACGCGCTGGTGAAGCAGTATCGCAAGCTGTTCGAGCTTGAGGATGTCGAGCTGACCTTCACCGACGACGCGCTTCAGGCGATTGCCGAGCGTGCGATCAAGCGCAAGACCGGCGCGCGCGGGCTGCGTTCGATCGTCGAGGGCCTGCTGCTCGACACGATGTTCGACCTGCCCGACATGGAAGGCGTCACCGAAATCGTGATCGACGCGGACGTGGTCGCGGGCAAGAAGGAACCGATCCGCGTCCATGGCGGCGAGGCGAAGAAGGAAGAAGCGGCGTAGTTTGTTACGCCCTCAGGCGCTGGGCGCGGGCCGTCCGGCCCGCTTCGCTATCCTCGCATAAGCTCGGGCGGCCGTTCGGCCTTGCGGTTGCTTTGCGACCGGTCAGCGCCTCCCAGTGCGCCTGAGTAGTTCCGTTATCGTAACAACCTCGTAGCCTTGCGCCTGCAAGCCATCGAGGATGAGTGGCAGCGCATCCCTCGCAGCCTGAGTGTGGCGGTACATCGGGTGGATCAGGATGATCGATCCGGGGCGCGCGCGGGCCAGAATGTCCTGCGCGAAGGCGCGGGGGGCGGTGAACCTTTCGGGCTGGTCCTCGACGTCCCACATTATTGTCCGGTAACCGGCGCGTTCGACTTCCAGCGGTAACCCCACCAGCCGTTTGCCGAATGGCGGGCGGAACAGCTTCGTGTCACTGCCCGCGCGTTGCAACAGCGCGTCGGTCTTCGCAATTTCGGCGGCATAGAACTCCTGCGAGCGGCCAAGGTTGCGCTGGTGCGAATAGGTGTGATTGCCAAGCTCATGCCCCGCCGCAATCAGCCGCTCGGCTTGCCCCGGAAACTTCTCCATCCGGTTGCCGATCAGGAAGAAGGTGGCGTGGATGCCGCGTGGGCCCAGTTCGGCCAGTACGGCGTCGACTCCTTCCGGGGTTGGCCCGTCATCGAAGGTCAGAGCGACGAGCTTAGCCTCGGTTTCGACGCGGCAGGTCACATCGCCGACCAGCTGGATACAGCGCGCCTTGGACAGCTGCCAGGTCAGCGCTGCTGTCACGATCAGGACTATGATCGCTACCACGATGCCCCCGCGCACCCGGACACGTTGGATGATATTCATTGCCCGAGTATAAGCTTTTGCGTTGATTGCGCAAAACCAAAACCCCGCCCGGCCCTGATGAAGGGCCGGGCGGGGTCGGGAGATGCGCTGTCCCTGCCGGGGTGGGGG
>Ga0114986_1000206_pt1 | contig 16409 bp, 13 predicted proteins | sample Shrwel1BS1Day17_FD_96988 | JGI IMG/M metagenome (GOLD analysis project Ga0114986, IMG submission 96988) | Subsurface microbial communities from deep shales in Ohio, USA - Utica-3 well 1 S-1-Day17 | ecosystem: Environmental > Aquatic > Deep subsurface > Shale gas/oil reservoir > Produced... | reverse complement strand
GGCGGCGGCCGCCGCCATGCTGCAGGTGCTCAAGGCCCAGGGCCAAGGATGAATGCTATGAATACAGGAGCGAGTGACGCTGATCTGACGGACGCTGAGGGCCAGAACGAGTCAGAGGCTGGGCCGCATCGCTGCGGCCTGGTGGCCATCGTCGGCAAGCCCAACGTCGGCAAGTCCACCTTGCTCAATGCGCTGGTGGGGCAGAAGATCAGCATCACCTCGCGCAAGGCGCAGACCACGCGCCACCGCATCACCGGCATCCGGACTGTGGGGGCGACGCAGTTCGTCTTCGTCGACACGCCGGGCTTCCAGACCCGCCATGCCAATGCGCTGAACCGCTCGCTCAACAAGACCGTGCTCGGCGCCGTGGGCGATGTCGATCTGGTGTTGTTCGTGGTCGAGGCTGGCCAGTTCAACCAGGCCGACGAGAAGGTGTCGCAGCTGCTGGGGCAGGGTGTGCCGGTGCTGCTGATCGCCAACAAGCTCGACACCGTGCACCGCCGGGCCGACATCGCCCCCTGGTTGCAGACCCTGCAGCAGCGCTTGCCGGCGGCCGAGATCGTGCCGATGTCGGCCAAGAACCCGAAGGACATCGAGCGCCTGTTCGCCATTTGCGCCAAGTACCTGCCCGAGCAGGACTGGTGGTACGACCCGGACGAACTGACCGACCGCAGCGAGAAATTCCTGGCCAGCGAGATCGTGCGCGAGAAGCTGTTCCGCCTGACCGGCGACGAGCTGCCCTACACCTCGACCGTGGTGATCGAGAAGTTCGAGGAAGAGGCACCGCAGAAGAAGGGCCAGAAGCGCCTGGTGCGCCTGGCCGCCACCATCGTCGTCGAGCGCGACGGCCACAAGGCCATGGTGATCGGTGACAAGGGCGAGCGCATCAAGCGCATCGGCACCGAGGCCCGCGTCGAGCTGGAGAAGCTGATGGATGCCAAGGTCTTCCTGGAACTCTGGGTCAAGGTGCGTTCGGGCTGGGCGGATGATGAGGCGCGCGTCCGAAGCTTCGGGTATGAGTAGGCACACCCCCAGGCTGCGCGCACTGCGTGTCGCTCCGCCCCCCCCCTTGCAGGGGGCAACGCCAGCGGCCTGGCCAAGCCAGTTCCGCGGCGTTCGCTGGTAAATACCGCTGGCGTTCGGACCACGGAGCCATGGCGACCAAGCGCATTTCAGACGAACCGGCCTTTGTGCTGCACCGCTACGACTGGAGTGAGTCGAGCCTGATCCTGGACGTGTTCACGCGCCACCACGGGCGCATTGCGCTGGTGGCCAAGGGGGCCAAGCGGCCGAGCTCCAGTTTCCGGCCGGTGCTGCTGCCGCTGCAGCCGCTGCAGCTGAGCTACGGCGGCGAGTCGGAAGTGCGCACGCTCAAGAGCGCGGAATGGCTGGGCGGGCATGTCATGCCGACCGGCGAGGCGCTGTTGTCCGGCTACTACCTCAACGAACTGCTGATGCAGCTGCTGGCACGCGACGACCCGCATCCGGCCCTGTTCGACGTCTATGCCAATGTGGTGCGGGTGCTGGCCTCCGAGCACGGCGAGGTGTTGCAGGCGGCGCTGCGCACCTTCGAATTGCTGTTGCTGCGCGAGATCGGCCTGCTGCCGCAGCTCGACCGCCAGACGCTGACGTTGGCGCCGCTGGACGAGACGGCCGCCTACACCCTGGTGCCCGAGGGTGGCCTGCGCGCCAGCAGCGACAAGGACCGCACCACTCTGACGGGTGCGCAGTGGCAGATGCTGCAACAGGCCCTGCAGCCTGGTGCGCCCTTTACCGACACGCTGCGCGCGTGCGCCGACATGATGAGCGAGCTCAAGCCCCAGTTGCGTACCCTGCTCAATTACCATTGCGGCGTGACCACGCTGCGCACCCGCCAGCTGATGGTCGACCTGCAATCGCTATGAACAAGAAGACTGCTCTTTCCGTCAACGTCAACAAGGTGGCGCTGGTGCGCAACACGCGCCACCTCGGCATCCCCAGTGTCACGCGCGCCGCCACCCTGTGCCTGCAGGCCGGCGCGCATGGCATCACGGTGCATCCGCGACCGGACGAGCGCCACATCCGCGCCCAGGACGTGTTCGACCTGGCGGCGCTGATGCAGGACTGGCCCGACCGCGAGTACAACATCGAGGGTAACCCCTTCCACAACCTGATGGACTTCATCCGCCAGGTGCGGCCGCACCAAGCCACCTTCGTGCCTGACAGCGAAGGCCAGTTCACCAGCGACCACGGTTGGACTTTCCCGCAGGATGCCGAGCGGCTGCGGCCGCTGATCGACGAGTGCCGCGCCCTGGGTGTGCGCGTCAGCCTGTTCATGGACCCGCTGCCGGAGCAGATGGCGTTGGCCAAGGCGGTGGGGGCCGACCGCGTCGAGCTCTACACCGAGCCCTATGCCGCGGCCTGGGGCCACGCCAGCCAAGACGCTCAGCTGCAGCGTTATGCCGCTGCGGCGCAGGCGGCACTCGACGCCGGCCTGGGCGTGAACGCCGGGCATGACCTGAATCGTGACAACTTGACCGAATTCCTGCGCCGCGTGCCCGGCGTGGCCGAGGTGTCGATCGGCCATGCACTGATGGCCGACGCGCTGGAGCTGGGCTACTCGGAAACCGTCAGGGCTTACCTGCGTTGCATCGAGGATGCCGGCACGTGATTTACGGCATCGGCACCGACATCTGTGACGTGCGCCGCATCCGCGCCAGCCTGACGCGGCATGGCGAGCGCTTTGCGCGCAAGGTGCTGAGCGAGGCCGAGTACGCCACCTGGCAGGCGCGCAGCGCGCGCTGGCCCGAGCGCGGCGTGCGCTACCTGGCCACCCGTTTTTCCGCCAAGGAGGCGTTTTCCAAGGCGGTGGGGCTGGGCATGCGCATGCCCATGACCTGGCGCGCCTGCGAGATCAGCAACCTGCCCAGCGGAAAGCCGGCCATCGTGCTGCACGGCGAGCTCAAGCGCTGGTTCGAGGCCCAGGGGCTGAGTGCCCAGGTCAGCGTGACGGACGAGTCCGACTACGCTGCCAGCTTCGTCATCGTTGAAAAAAAGTGAGCTCGCGCCTTACGGGATATGCGCGGGAAGCTATCAAATTTATAGCATAGAGGAATGCCATGCACGCACCCCTGATCATCGACATCGCCGGCCTGAGCCTCACCAAAACCGACCGCCGGCGCCTGAAGCACCCGCTGGTGGGCGGCATCATCCTGTTTGCGCGCAACTGGCAGGACCGCGCGCAACTCACGGCGCTGTGCCGCGACGTCAAGAAGGTGCGCCGTGATCTGCTGATCTGCGTCGACCACGAAGGCGGCCGCGTGCAGCGCTTCAAGACGGATGGCTTCACCCACCTGCCGCCCATGCGGGCGCTGGGTGAGCAGTGGATGAAGGATCCGTTGGGCGCCACCAACGCGGCCAGTGCCTGCGGCTATGTGCTGGCCGCCGAATTGCGCGCCTGTGGCGTGGATTTCAGCTTCACGCCGGTGCTCGACCTCGATTACGGTGAGAGCGGCGTCATCGGCGACCGTGCGTTTGCGCGCGACCCGCGTGTGGCCACGCTGCTGGCCAAGAGCCTGATGCACGGCCTGCGGCTGGCCGGCATGGCCAGCTGCGGCAAGCACTTTCCCGGCCATGGCTTTGTGAAGGCTGATTCGCATACCGAGATCCCGGTCGACAAGCGCAGCCTCAAGGTCATCCTGGCCGATGACGCGGCGCCTTACGGCTGGCTGAGCGCCACGCTGGACAGCGTGATGCCGGCGCACGTGATCTACCCCAAGGTGGATACGAGACCAGCCGGCTTTTCGGCCAGGTGGCTGGGCGACATCCTGCGCGGCCGCCTGCGCTTCAACGGTGCGGTGTTCAGCGACGACCTCAGCATGGCCGGAGCGCGCCTGATCGATGGCCGCGAGGTCAGCTACACCGAGGCCGCGGTGACGGCGCTCAATGCCGGCTGTGACCTGGTGCTGCTGTGCAACCAGTCGCTCGGCAAAGGGGCGGCGGTCGATGAACTGATCGACGGCTTGAGCGAAGCGTTGCTCAAGGGCCGCTGGCAGGCGGACGAGGCCAGCGAGGCGCGCCGCCAAGCCCTGCTGCCGGCCACGCCCGCGCCGCAGTGGGACGCGCTGATGGTGAGCCCGGCCTACATGCACGCACTCGACCTGATGCCGTGATGCCACGCGCCCGCGGGCGCTTGCGGTGTCACGGAACTGAAACCTTGGCGTCATAGACTTTTCTCCATCGCAGTCGAGAGTCAGGCCATCACGGGCTTGCACATGGAGAAGTGAATGTTGGGAGTGAAGCTGACGCTGGTCCAGCGCATCGGATTGACCATTGCCGTGCTGGTGGGCCTGTTTCTCGCGGTGGGCGGTTTTACTGCCATTGGTGTGCGCGGCATCCAGACACGGGCGCACCAGACCGTGAACTCCGATCTGGCACAACTGGTGCGCCTGGCCGCGATCCAGGAGCACCTGCTCAAGGTGCGGCGGGCCGAAAAGGATATTTCCATCGACCTGCTGATGAAGATGGAGCGCGTGCCGCAGCGCCTGAGCGAATGGAAGAAGAACAGCGCCGAGGTGGCGCGGCTGCTGCAGGACGCCATCGCCGCCGAGCCAGTGTCGGCGCTCAGGCAGGTGCTGCAGGACGGTCAGGCCCGCCAAGCACAATACGCCACGGCGGTCAGCGCCATCATCGGCAAGATCGAGCGGCAGGAAATCCTGGACCAGGCGGTGTTCGAGGAGGAGATTCAGCAGCCGGTGCAGGCGGCCCTGGCAGCCGAAACGCTGATTGGCCAGGCCATCGCCCAGAACCGCATCCATACCCAGGCCGGAGCCGACGAGGTCAATGTCGCGGTCAGCCAGCTGACCTGGATCGTGGGCGTGGGCATGCTGCTGGCCCTGGTCAGCGGGGTGGCGTTGGGCCTGCGCCTGCTGGCACGCATCCGCCAGCCACTGACACAACTCACGGCCGGCATCACCCGGGTGCAGGCGGGTGATCTGTCACAGACGGTGGTGGTACAGACGGACGACGAGTTGGGCCGTATGTCGACCGATTTCAACGCCATGGTGACCTCGTTGCAGGCCATGGTGCTGGAGGTGCGCCAGGCGGCGCTCAGCATCACCGACGCCAGCGCGCAGATTGCCAGCGGCAACCTGGACCTGAGCACACGCACCGAGCGTGCCGCCGCCAGCCTGCAGCAGGCGGCAGCGTCCCTTGATGCGCTGACCGGCACGGTGCGCAAGCTGGCCGAGTCGGCGCAGACCGCCAGCCGCATTGCCAGCGCCGCCGCCAGTTCGGCGCAACAGGGCGGTACGCTGGTCGAGCAGGTGGTCAGCAGCATGGCCGGCATCCAGGCCTCCAGCGGACGCATTGCCGACATCACCGCGGTGATCGACAGCATCGCCTTTCAGACCAACATCCTGGCGCTCAATGCTGCGGTGGAGGCGGCCCGTGCCGGCGAGCAGGGCCGCGGCTTTGCCGTGGTAGCGGGCGAAGTGCGCGCGCTGGCGCAGCGCTCGGCCGAAGCGGCGCGGGAAATCAGGGCCCTGATCGAATCCAGCCGCGACGAGGTGGCAACCGGCTCGCGCCTGGTGCAGGACGCCGGCAGCGCCATGGCGCAGATCGTGCGCCAGGTGGGCGAGGTCAGCCAGATGATCGAGGCCATCACGCACGAGGCCAGCCACCAGTCGGGCGAGATTGGCGGCGTCAACCAGTCCATGGGCCAGCTCGAGCAGATGACGCAGCAGAACGCCGCGCTGGTGGAACAGGCCACGGCGGCTTCGGCCAGCCTGAAGGAGCAGGCCGACCGCATGGCCGATGTGATGCGCATGTTCGTGGTGGCGCAGCCGTCGCGCCCCCTGTTGCTGTCGGCTTGAGGGTCGCGTCCGTGCGGCTTAGCAAGTTTTTAGGAATTCGCTAGGCGATTCTTAAGAACGGTGTACTGCGCGTCTTCCTAGACTCATCGCATGTTCCTGCTCGGGGTGAGCGGGAGCGATGTCAGACCCGGCCCAGGCGCCGGACGGGAAGGAAGCGCAGCATGAAGATGGACAGCAATGAGATGGGGCAGGTGGTGTCGGCCGATGCCACCGGGGGACGGGTTGACCTGTACGCGGGTATCCACAAGGCCATGCGTGCCCTGATGGCCGATATTCTGGTGGCTGTGGGCCGCCTGGATCCGGCCGATGATTCCGAGGTGGAATGGATCGGCGCGCGGGTGTTGCAGTTCGCCGATTTCTGCCATTCGCACCTGCGGCACGAGAACGAGTTCGTCCATGTCGCCTTGGAAAGACGCCAGCCCGGCGCCAGCGCACGCATTGCCGCCGAGCACGTCGAGCACGAGCAGGCGATCGCCGACCTGAAGGCGGCCGTCGGTGCGCTGCAGACGTGTCAAGGCGAGCGGCGTGCGTATGAGGCGCTGGCGCTGTACCGCCAGCTGGCGCTGTTCATCGCCCACAATTTCGAGCACATGCACGTCGAGGAGATGGAGCACAACGCGGCGCTGTGGGCGCACTACTCGGACGCCGAACTGCAGGCGCTCGAGGGCGAACTGGTAGCGTCGATCCCGCCTGAGGAAAACATGGTCGTGCTGCGCTGGATGGTTCCCGCCATGACCCCGGCCGAGCGCCTGCAGCTGCTGCAGAACATGCGTGCCCATGCGCCGGCGCCGGCGTTCGCTGCGGCGCTGGAGGTGGTGCGGCCCCATCTCGGGACCGGCGATTGGGCCAAGCTGGCGCGCGGCCTGCAGCTGGCGCCGGTGGAGGGGCTGGTGGCGGCCTGAGGTCCGACCCTGTTCTGCTCAGTCGGCCTCAATCAGCTCGAGCCGGGCGCCGATGCAGAGCTTGAACTGGCCGCGGCCGGTCTTCTCGATGCGCACCGGCTGCGCCTGTTCCACCAGCCGGCGTTCGAGCAGGATCAGCCGTGCCTCCAGGTTGTCCACCACCTCGGGCAGGCCGATGCTGGCATCCAGTCGCAGCTCGCGGTTGGAGAACTCGGTGCGACCGCGTTGCTGGTAGTCATTCAGCAGTTTCCAGAAGATGGCACCGGCCACGCCCTTGATCAGGTAGCTGTCATTGAGGAATACGCTGTTGTTGCTGCGGTAACGGCGCACCTGCAGCAGGCGGCTGTCCGTCGCGCAGGGCAGGAGGGTGTCGCCGGCACCGGCCGGCGCCACCTCGTCGCCGTCCAGGCGCAGCAATTCGATGGCAGCGCCCAAGTGGCCGGCCAGTGTCACCAGCACGTCCTCGTCCTCGCAGCTGAGGCTCAACGCCTCGGTGCTCTCGACGAAGACCACGCCCAGTAGCTTGCCCGCGCACAGCAGCGGCACGGCCATCTGGCTCTGCGGTTGCGCCAGGCCGGGGTAGGGGATGTCAGTCTCGAGCGTCAGCCCCGGCTGGCTGTCGGTCAGCGTGCGGCGCACGGCATGGCTGTAGAGGCTGGCGCCGGTCATGTGGGTGATGCGGATCGGCGTGCGCGCCTGGGCTGCCATGCCGATGACGCCCTGGCCGAGCTCGATCTCCGAGCCCACGCCCGAGGCGGTGTAGCCATGGCTGGCCACGGTGTAGAGGCGCTGCAGTGCGGGATCGAGCAGCAAGATCAGGGCATGACGGATCTGCAGCTCCTGCGTCAGCGTGGTCATCACGATGTCGAGTGCCTCGTCCAGCGCGCTGCAGCGGGCCAGTCGTTCGCTGCAGCGACGCACCGAGCCGAGCAGCCCGCTGCGCGGCGGCGGAGCGTCCAGGCAGTCACCGGGGACAGGCTCGATGTCTTCGACTTCGTACAGGTCGGCGCCCTTGAGTTCAAAAACCCCGGCCATGCCACTGTGTGATGCGATGCCGGCCAGCTGGGCGCGCATGCCTTCGAACAACGGGCCGTCGGTCTGCGTGTGCAGGTAGCGGATCCGCAGCCGGTAGAAGGCAAAGGTCTGCGGATGCAGCAGCAGCAGGGTCGCATGCGGGTTGACCAGGATGTTCTGCCGCGTCTTGTTGAAGAACTGGAACGACAGCGCGACATGGCGCGAGTCTGCATAGTAGACCTGCGACAGGTAGGCGACGTTGGGTGTGCCATCCGGTGCACAGGTGGCGATCATCGCGGGGATGATGCCCTCCAGGCAGGGTCGGATGTCGTCCAGTGTGACGGCGTTCATACCTTGCCTCCGCCGTCGGCCAGGCGGGCGCCGGCCTGGGGGCCGGGTGTCTGGTCATAGGCCTGCTCCGGCGTGAACGTGACCGCCACCACGTCCTCCAGACGGTGGGCTAGCATGGTACGCGTGCACGACGCGCCGAAGCCGATGCGCTGCAGCTGCACCTCCATCGCTGCGAGGTAACGCTGCAGCAGCGCCGCGTCGTCGGGCCCGGCGTCGCGCAGCTGGACCCGCCCGGCTTTCACCTGCACCGTGCGGTGTGAGTAGGGTTCGCTGAACACCACCGCAATGTGCCCGGTGTCGTGCAGGTCGTCCAGCACCTGTGAGGCACTGACGCGGTTGAGGTAGACGGTGATCTGATCGCCCTGCGGCGTGATGCTGGCGCCGACGGCGCGCATCAGGCTGGGCTGGTGCTGTGCATTGCGCGAGGCCACGATGGTGGAAACGCCACTGGCAATCAGCGCCACGTGCTCGGCGCTGAGCAATCCCGGCCTGCCTGCTGCGGTGCCTGTCATGGGGTGTCTTTCATGCAAGCAGGCCGGTGGGGTTCAACCTTCGCGGCGCAGCGCGGGGAACAGGATGACGTCGCGGATGCTCGGACTGTCGGTCAGCAGCATCATCAGGCGGTCGATGCCGATGCCGCAGCCGCCGGTGGGTGGCATGCCGTACTCCAGCGCACGAACGAAGTCGTGGTCGAAGAACATGGCCTCGTCGTCGCCGCTGTCCTTGGCAGCTACCTGGCTGTGGAAGCGCGCGGCCTGTTCCTCGGCGTCGTTGAGCTCGGAGAAGCCGTTGCCGAACTCGCGGCCGGTGATGTAGAGCTCGAAGCGTTCGGTCACCTCCGGGCGGGTGTCGCTGGCGCGTGCCAGCGGCGAGATATCCACCGGGTGTTCGCAGATGAAGGTCGGCTGCCAGAGTTTCTCTTCCACCACCTCCTCGAAGTACAGCACCTGCAGGCTGGCCAGCGAGCGCGTGGAGAGCTTGTCTTTCTCTTCGTTCAGACCGAGCTTCTTCAGCGCGTTGATCAGCCAGGTGCTGTCGTCTACATGCACGCCGGCCTCGCTGTGGCGGATGATGGCTTCACGGATGGTCAGGCGCTCGAAGGGCTGTGCCAGGTCGACCGGCTTGCCGCCATAGGTAAGCTGCAGCGTGCCCACCGCCTGCTGGGCCGCGTGGCGCACCAGGCCTTCGGTGAAGGTCATGAGGTCCTGGTAGTCCCAGTAGGCCGCATAGAACTCCATCATGGTGAACTCGGGGTTGTGGCGCACCGAGATGCCTTCGTTGCGGAAGTTGCGGTTGATCTCGAACACGCGTTCGAAGCCACCAACGATCAGGCGCTTGAGGTACAGCTCGGGCGCGATGCGCAGGAACATCTCCTGGTCGAGCGCATTGTGGTGCGTGATGAAGGGCTTGGCGTTGGCACCTCCCGGAATCGGGTGCAGCATGGGCGTCTCGACTTCCAGGAAGTCGTGCGAGACCATGAACTCGCGGATCGAGCTCACGGCCTTGCTGCGTGCCACGAAGCGCTTGCGTGCCTCTTCGTCGGTCATCAGGTCGACATAGCGCTGGCGGTACTTGACCTCCTGGTCGTGGATGCCATGGAACTTGTCCGGCATCGGGCGCAGGCTCTTGGTCAGCAGGCGCACGCCGGTGGCCTGGATCGAGAGCTCGCCGGTCTTGGTCTTGAACATCGTGCCCTCGGCCGCCACGATGTCGCCCAGGTCCCAGTGCTTGAAGGCCTCGTAAGCCTCTTCGCCCACTTCGTCGCGCTTGATGTAAATCTGGATGCGGCCGGTGCTGTCCTGCAGCGTGGCGAAGCTGGCTTTGCCCATGACGCGCTTGAGCATCATGCGGCCGGCTACCTTGGCCGGGCAGGCCTGGGCCTGCAGGCCTTCGGCGGTCTGGCCGGCGTGGGCGGCAAACAGGTCGGCAGCGCGGTCGGCCGGCTTGAAGTCGTTGGGGAAGGCCGGGCCCTTGCCCTCAGCCTGCTGCTGGCGGATGGCCTTGAGCTTGTCGCGCCGCTCGGCGATCAGCTGGTTTTCATCCTGGGCAGGGGCGGCGGCAGTGGTGTTGTGTTCAGACATGGAAGGACGCGGAATCGGTACCGCGGTGCGGCAAGGCCAAAACCCGCTATTTTAATGACGCTATGATTTGGCGACCCCATTGACCTGCTCCTGTGCCCAACCCATGCTGTTCCAGATCGTTTCCCTGCTGCTCGAAGTGATTGCCGGCGTCGTGGGCGGGGCGTGCCTGCTGCGCCTGTACATGCAGCACCAGCGCATTCCCATGTCGGCGCGCTCGGGCAACCCGTTGGGGCGCTTTGTCTTCGCGCTGACCGACTGGCTGGTGCTGCCCTTGCGCCGCGTGCTGCCGGCAGCCGGGCGCTGGGACACCGCCAGCCTGGTGGGCGTGTTCCTGATCGAGCTGGCGCAGTTTTCGCTGCTGTGGGCGTTCACCAGCTTCGGCGCCAGCTACGTCTCGGTGCTGATCCTGGCAGCCTTTGGCGTGGTGCGGCTGGCCATCTCGGGCCTGACGGGGTTGGTGATCGTCTTTGCGGTGCTGTCCTGGGTGCAGTCCCACACGGTGCTGGCCGACGTGGTGCAGCGCCTGGTGGCGCCGGTGCTGGCGCCTATCCGTCGCATCGTGCCCCTGGTGGGTGGCATCGACCTGTCGCCGCTGGTGTTGCTGGTGCTGTTGCAGGTGGCCGCCATCGTGCTGGGTAGTTTGCAGGCGATGGCCTTGGTTTAAACGAAAAAGCCGGCGCTAAGCCCGAGGCGTTCAAGTAAAGTGTTGAGAGGCCGCAGAAATGTGGCCTTTTTTCCTTTTGGAGGCACCTATCTCCCGAGACGGTGCCGCAGATAGCCGACTGACTCGTATTTCTTCCTATTCGTTTGTATCGGCTTCTTGAGCTTTGATCGCTTCGAATTCCAGCCGCGACTCCAAAATGCTCGAATCGCGTCAGGTATGGCGATAGCGCGCTCCAGGTAGGCCGGCAGGGACTGGACCGAGTGAGAGCCCTCGGCGATAGGAAACATCCAGTGTTTACGGCTAGGGCCTCTTCACACTAATTTCTCAAGTGCGAACAGGCCCTAGCTGCCATTCTCTGGCGGCACAGCACCATCAGCAGCGCTGGGTAAAATGTACCGTCGTGAGCCAGCCCAAGCAACATCCCCGGATTCCATTCGAGGTCGGCGGCATCCAGGTTAACCACTGCAAGACGCCAACGTGTCCGAACTTCGGGATTCCTGCAGCGCAGGCACCCGAGGGGAGGGTCAATGCCTCGCAGGACCCTTATCGGGTGATCGGCGGGCGCCGCAGCCTGCGGCAGCTTACGTGCCACTTTTGCCAGCGCAGTTCGGCGCTGCGCAGCAACTTGGCGATCGCGCAGGAGGTCATTCGGCTCGACCCACACCGCCTGCGCGCCGCGCGGACTTCCTGCGCCACGCCGCTATGCGCTGCTTTCGGCATGAGCGTAGATGAGCATCCAGAGCGCTATCAGAAGTACGGACGCACCGCTGCCGGCGAGCCGCGCTACCGCTGCAAGGGCTGCGGCTCGACGCTCACAGGCGGCTCGCCCCTGCGCACCCAAAGGCGCCCGGAAGTAAATGTCGACGTGCTCAAACTGGTGGTTAACAAAGTCCCCATGCGCCGCATCTGCGAGGTCTTGGATCTCAACCCGGCCACTTTGTACAGCAAGCTTGGCTACCTGGCGGCGGTAGCCAGCGACTTCAGTGCCAAGCATGAGCGTCGCATCGCCGCCGGCGAGGTTCCGCTGAATCGAGCATACATCAGCGTGGACCGCCAGGATCATGTGCTTAACTGGGGCAGTCAGCTGGATCGTCGTTATACGACTTTGGGAGCCGTGGGCGCGGCGGAGAATGAGTCCGGTTATGTCCTGGCCATGCAGCTGAACTTCGATCCCGATTGCAATCCCGAGGATGTAGAAGCCGATGCCATCGCGCGAGGCGATTACCTCGTCCCGCCAGTCCACCGTCACTATGCCCGCCTGTGGCTGCGACGTGACTACCAGGACATCGACGCGCCAGAGGAAAATGAAGCGACCTTACCTGCCGACCTCAAGGCGCCCAACGGCGGCATGCAAGTCAAGCTCGAAGTGCTGTACTTCGCGCTGATGGTGCATCTGAGAAAAATGCTACAAACGGTAGAGCGGGTGCGTCTGTTCGTGGACCGCGACCCGGCGCTCGATACTGCTTGTCTCGCCGCGTTTTGCGAAGAGATCCTTGCACGCCGCTGCGACGTGTTTCTGGTCAAGACCGGCAAGGACCTTTCAGTAGACAAGAAGAAGCTGCTGATCGCTCAGGTCAGCCGTGATCTGGACCGCTACGCCGCGCGCGCCAACGTTCCTGAGAGGGAGTCTGTTCGGCTGCACTACGTGGTCGACCAGTTGCGCCACCACCGTGCCAAGAACCCGGCCGGCTGGTTTGAGTACCCGCTGTCCGACATGGCTGACCCGAGCAAGGAGTTGCTGTACCTCACGGATTTTGGTGACCTGGAGTTGGAACACCTGGCACGCCTGACCATGCGCGCATCGCTGCGCGGCATCGACAAGTTCTTCATGCAGGTGCGTCGACGCCTGTCAGTGTTGGAGCGTCCATTACAAACTCGTAATAATGCCCAGCGTGGATGGCATGGCTACTCAGCGTACAGCCCGCTCGTGGTCCAGCAACTGCTGCATATCTTCCGCGCTTATTACAACTACAGCCTGCCCGGGCAGGATGGCAGGACGCCCGCCATGCGTCTGGGCTTGACTGATCAGGCGGTCGCTTTGGAAATGTTGTCATCACTGCCCCCGCGCGGCATCAAGTAGCGTTGCGCGAGTGCCGGGTCCTTCAGCTCGATCAGACGCTGAGGGTCGGACTTCAAGTCTAGCCTGTGCAGGTAGATGAAGTAGCCAACTAGGCATTCGCGCATACGCGCTCTCCACACCCAACCGCGTCCGGCCTGGTTCATGCCGAACTCGCGGGCCACGACTTCGGCCTGGCTGGCCGATAGCGCCCTGCTCGGGACGACATCAATTTCCACCCAACGCGCCCAAGCCTTGTCTTCGGAAGATGGGCGTGGCGTGGCCGCATTTAGTGCGGTCGCCGTGAGGATGCGCTGTAGCACCAGATCGATGAACGTATTGCGTTCTTCGTCGTAGGCGCGGGCGTGCCAGCGTGTGCCGCTGAATAGCAATGCGTGTGGCCAGACCTTGCGCGCGCTCGGCTCGGCTCGGCTGCGCGACTGGTAACTCACTGTCAAGCCCGTCTGCGACGAGATGGCCCGGGTGACGGCATTCAGGATCGCCGCTTCGAGCCGGCCACGCAGTGGAGGAACAGCATCGGTTGTTACCGCCGTCGTGCCCGCAGGCACCATCACTCCCTCGTTCTTCTCGGCCTGCGCGCGCAGCAGCGCCAGATATTCCTCGGCTGAGCCCTTGCCGATATGCGGTTTGAACTTGCGGGTAGGGCGATAGGCCCGGGCGGTCTCGTCGTACTGCAGGTTGCCCGGGAACGCGTCCTTGTACAGCCGGAAATCCTTGGTGACGTGGTTTTCGCTGACGTTGAAGACGCTGGACACGCGCGGGCGGTCCACGCGGCCTTCCCAAAAAGCCACTGACTCAATGAAGGTCAGGCGTTGCCGCTGCGCGAAACGCAACTTGTCGACGTTGAAATCTGTGGTCATTCGACACCTACATTTTTTAATTAGCTTACCTATTTTTGTTAATCCACGCAATATGATTGCGTGAAGATAGTATTTCTGATATGGTGGAACCCATATGAAAGCGGCAATCGACGACTGGCTGCAGACACTGGGCTATGACGGCTCGGTGGGCGTCGTCCATCGCACGCCGGGCGATGTTCGTTCGGACCACCCTTACGCGCGCGAAATCGACCTAATGCTGCGCACGCCGGGGGCCTCAGGTTCGGCGGTGTTCGAGGTCGACCAGGTGCCTGCGGTGTGTTTCGTGGAGCCGGATGGCAGCCAACCGCTAGATGCACGGTTCATCGACGAGGTGCGCAGCAAGATATGGAACCAGAACCTGGTTTCCATCGTCGTAATCGTGAGGGGGCGCGAGGCCGTGCCTTATCCCGCTGCGCGCGATCTGCGGGCCGACTCCACCCTGGCGCTTGATCAAGCCAATGCCGAAGGGCGCTTCTCCGCGGCGGAGGTCGCGCGCGGGGACATTGCCAGCCGTCTGCCCGAATGGTTCAACCGCGCCCATCGTGTCGACCGCGTCATGCAGGACAACCTAGACGTGGCGGTTGATAAGCTGATGGGTTTTGATCTGTCGCAGGAGCAGGCGCAGCTGCTGCTTGGCAAGTGCATCTTCGTGTCCTTTCTGGAGCACCGCGGCATCGTGGGCGACCACTACCGCGAGCGCCATAAGGTGGGCCAGCTTCTCGACTTGCTGCACGCGGGCGATGGCCGTGGCCTGGACCGCCTTTTTCGGCGTCTTAAAAGTGACTTCAACGGTGATCTGCTGGAGATCGAGGGCGGCTCAAACGTGGACTGGCGCGGCCTGTCTATGGAAGTGCTGGACTTGCTCGCCCAGTTCCTGCTCCACACACGTCTGCGCGACCAGCAGCGGTCACTCTGGCCCTACGACTTCAACTTCATCCCGGTGGAGCTTCTGTCGGGTATCTACGAAACCTTTCTGGGCGGCGCCCAGCGCGAGATGGGCGCCTTCTACACGCCACGCCACCTGGCCGCCCTGGCGGTCGACGAGGCCTTCCGCGGTGTCGATAAGCCCTGGATGGAAGTTGTTCTGGATGGCGCGTGCGGCAGCGGTATCCTGCTAACCAGCGCCTACCGCCGTATGCTCGGCGCACGCCGGGCCAGCCTGCAGCGCGAGTTGCGCTACGAGGAACGCCAGGACGTGCTACTGGCGGGTATCCGGGGAGGTGACACGTCATCGGCTGCCTGCAAAGTTACCGCGTTCAGCCTCTACCTTGCGCTGCTTGAAGATCTGGCTCCCAGCGACATCGCTCGCCTGCAGGACGATCAGGAGGTCAAACTGCCTCCCCTGATGGGCACGGTTCTGACACGCGATGGCCAGGGCGACTTCTTCTCCGCGCGCAACGCGATCGCCAAACCCGGTGGCGCGACCATCATCCTGTCCAATCCGCCCTGGTTCGAGCCACGCGCCGACGATGAACGCTCCTACGAGCGGTGGTGGATGCAGCGCTTCAACACACCCCTGCCGCGCCGACAGATCGCCCTGGCGTTCGCCCGGCGTGCGAGCGAGGTTGTGAAGGTCGGCGGGCGTATCTGCCTGCTGTTGCCCGTATCGACGTTGGGCGCCGCGTCCGCAGGCGTCTACCTTAAGGATTGGTTCTGCGAGGTCGCGCCGCAGCGCCTGATCAACCTCGCGGACATGCGATTTGTGCTGTTCGAAGGCGCCGACCACCCGACGCTGGTGTTCACCGGCGAGCGCCGCGTCGAAGACGCGCAACGCATCCCGCCGCGCGAGAGTTTTGAGTACATGGTGCCCAAGGCGGACATTTCGCTGGCGTTCGGACGCCTCACCGCGCACAGCTTCGACCGCAAGCGCCTAAACACCCTAACAGCGGCGGACGATCCGGAGGTGTTGCGTACTTATTTCTGGGGTAACGAGCTGGATGAATCATTGATCGCGCGCCTGCGCCTGTACGGCACCATCGAGGACCAGTCGCGCGGACCCAAGGCGCGCTTCGTGATCTGCAAGGGTTTCCACCGACTGGACTCCAGCAAAGAGCCTTCCAGTTCCAAACGACTGCACAAGTACAAGTTCTTGAGCACCGCGATCGGCGCCAGCAAATTCCCGCGCGATCGCATGTTCATTAACCATCGCGACCTGGACGATTTCCCTGTGAAGGAAATTCCCACCGTAGCGGACTTTGGCTCAGCCGATGGCCAGGCCTTCGAAGGCGTGCGTGTGTTATTTCCGGACGGCGCGCACAACCATACACTGGAAGTGCGGGCCTGCTACAGCGACAAACCGTTCTGCTTCATGCAGAGCGTGGGGGCCATCGTGGACAAGGAAGGCGACAGCGACCTGATGCTGTTTTTTACAGCCTACCTGCGCTCAAAGCTAGCGCGCTATCTACTTTTTTACACCTCTTTCTCGCTCACCATGGAGCGTCCGCATGTGAAGCTGCGTGAGATCGAGAAGCTGCCCTTCGTGCTGCCGGAGCGGCATAAGAGCCCATCGCATGCCCGCAAGATTGTCAAACGCGTGGCCGAGGTGCTCAAGCCTTTCCAACAGGTGCGCGTTGTGGAAGGGAACGACGAGTGGGCGCGCGCGCGCGCC